>Ga0163144_10004027_pt1 | contig 33377 bp, 26 predicted proteins | sample OliLak19BULKMAT1_FD_123175 | JGI IMG/M metagenome (GOLD analysis project Ga0163144, IMG submission 123175) | Freshwater microbial mat bacterial communities from Lake Vanda, McMurdo Dry Valleys, Antarctica - Oligotrophic Lake LV.19.BULKMAT1 | ecosystem: Environmental > Aquatic > Freshwater >... | reverse complement strand
GGAAAATTAGAACTGGTGCGTAATACATGGCGCTCTTTCCAGTATGCATTAGACACAACAGGCATTTACAAGCCTTTGCAAAATCCGGGAACTACATCTTTTAATGTTACTGCTGTTAATATTGAAGAGAATGATAACCGCACTCCTGTTAACTATGTTACTCCGCAAGGTGTTGAACGTGTACAGCAGTTAAGTAATAACGGCATCAACCTGTTGCAGAATGAAGCATCACTCAGTTTGCAGTTGTGCGATTTGCAGGATGGCGACAGTCGTGCCGTTTTCAAATCAACCAATCTTGATCTGCGTCAGTACAAACGTGTACGCATGTTCATGCATACAGAGTCGATAGGTAAAGTAGATGCCTTAAGAGATGGAGAAGTATTGGCAGTCATTCGTTTTGGTACCGACTTCATCAACAACTATTATGAAGTGCGTATGCCATTGAAAGTAACTAAGTGGGGATATTATCCAAGACCAAACCCTGCTGATACCACAAGTGAGCAATGGCCTAACGCCAACCAGTTTGATGTAAACCTGGAAGACCTGGTTCGTTTTAAATTAAGACGGAGTGGTTCAGTGGCAACTCTTTTTTCTGAAGACAGGGGTAATGGTATCCGCTGGAGTGTGATGGGTAATCCGAATCTTGGAGAAGTAAAAGGATTCCTTGTAGGTGTTGAAAATAATAAGAACGATAATACGGCAACGGTTTGTGCTGAAGTATGGATCAATGAACTGCGGCTAAGTGGTTTGGATGAAAAAGGTGGTTGGGCAGGAACAGGCAGGATGGATATTCAACTGGCCGATCTTGGAACACTTACTGTATCAGGTTCTGCACGCAGTGCCGGGTTTGGAACAATTGAACAACGAGTAAATGAGCGAAGCCGTGAATTCTTTTACCAGTTTGATGTAGCAGCCAACCTGCAATTAGGAAAACTGTTACCTCCTAAAGCAGGGATTGATATTCCTTTTTATGCCAGCTATTCACAAACCGTGATGAATCCTGAATATGATCCCTATGATCAGGATGTAAAACTTAAAGAGAAATTAAAGGCAACCAACAATAAAGATTCCATTAAAAATATTGCACAGGATTTTGCAGCAGTTACATCGGTGAATGTTACCAATATGCGCAAGAACAAAACCAACGGCAAGCCTGCCAAAATTTATGACGTATCCAATTTTGATGTAAGCTATTCATACACTAAAACTGAAAAACGAAATCCGTTGATTGAAAGTGATGTGATTGAAAAACATTATGGAGGATTGGGATATAACTATGCACCACAACCAAAGTTTGTTGAGCCGTTTAAAAAACTCATCAAGTATCGCAGCCCGTGGTGGAACATTATTAAAGATTTCAATTTCAACTATCGTCCGAGCCTGTTAAGTTTCAGGGCCGATGTAAACAGGCAGTTTGGTGCAGCACGTGCAAGAGAAGTAACCATACCCGGTATTGCTCCAAGTCCGTTTAAGATTCCTGAAACCTATGATAAGTATTTTGTGTTTGATCGTGTTTACAATATGCGTTGGGATCTTACTCGTTCTATTAACCTTGATTTCAGTGCAACCAATAATGCAAGGATTGATGAACCGATGGGCAGATTGAATACAAAAGAAAAGAAAGATTCTATCCGTCGCAACTTTTTAAAAGGAGGACGGAATGTGATCTATCGTCAAACAGCAAACGCTTCGTATAATTTGCCTTTAGCAAAAATTCCTGCATTGGATTGGACAACAGCCCGATTCAATTATTCAACTACATACAATTGGATAGGTGCTTCACGCCTTGCAGTGAACCTCGGTAATACCATTGAAAATTCACAGGCAAGAATCTTTACCGGGCAGCTTGATTTCACCAGGCTGTATCAGAAATCAAGATTCCTGCGTTCATTGGAAACACAAAAAGATCCCAACAAGAAACCGGCATTGGCATCGCCCAATATCAAATTCAATCCAAAAGATACGGTTGGTAAAAGCAAACAATACATTGCCAAACTTTTCCGCAGGCTCAACAGGTTGGAAGCGAAAAAAGATAAAGGCATTCAGTATGAGCCAGGTGCTGCAGCAAAAACATTTGGACGATTGCTGACATCCATCAAAAACATTAATATCAATTATAACGAAACGTTCAACTCAAGAATTCCGGGTTATATTGATAGTCCGCAATTCATTGGGCAAAACTGGAGAACCCGTGCACCAAGCCTGGCTTATATATTTGGAAAACAACCTGAAGCAGGTTGGTTGAACGAAGCTGCAAGAAAAGGATGGATTACAAAAGACACCAACTTCAATTTCCTGTTTACACAAAGCTATCGCCAGGAATTAAAAGTGGAAGCTACGGTTGAACCCATCCGTGACTTCACCATTGATTTAAACCTCAGCCGTTCATTCAGCAAAAATTATTCTGAGTTATTTAAGGATACAACTGGTAATGGTACTTTCGGTCATCTGAGCCCGTTAGCAGCCGGAGGTTTTGATATTACCTTCATCTCTTATCAAACCATGTTCAGAAAATATTCTGTAACAACACCGGGTCAATCGTTCCTGCAGTTTGAAGAGAACCGTAAAATTTTATCACAGCGTTTAGGACTTGCAAATCCTTATGCCGGCGGGCAATTGATTGGTAATTATTATAAGGGTTATGGAAAATATTCACAGGATGTTCTCATACCTTCATTCATTGCTGCTTATACTAACCAGGATGCTTTAAAAGTTGGATTGATTGATGAAAACAATAGACGTGTAAGTGATAATCCATTCAAACGTTATATACCAAAGCCTAACTGGCGCTTAACGTACAATGGCTTGTCAAGAATACCAGGATTGGAAAAGATCTTTACAAACTTTACCATTTCGCATGGTTACAGCAGCAACCTGAGTATGAATAATTTTACATCAGCATTGTTGTATGCAGATCAGTTTGGATTAGGCTTCCCGTCGTTTATAGATACCGTATCGAACAACTTTGTTCCTTACTTCTTAGTTCCCAATGTAACTATCAGCGAACGTTTTTCACCATTGGTTGGAATTGATGTGCAGCTCACCAATCAACTGAATTTTAAAATTGATTATGGCAGGAGCAGGACCATCAGTTTAAGTTTGATTGATTTCCAGGTGAGCGAAGTAAGAAGTATTGATATAACTGTTGGTGCCGGCTGGCGCAAACGTGGATTGAAGATGCCATTTAAAATTCCGTTCAGCAAGAAAGATTCTAAAACACTTGAGAACGATCTTAGTTTCCGTTTCGATTTAACTTATCGTGACAACGCCACTGCAAATAATATCTTAGATCAGCAGAATACGATTCCTACCGGAGGTCAAAAAGTATTAACCATCAGTCCATCCATCGATTATGTGCTCAACAACCGTATCCGTTTGCGTTTGTTCTTTGAACAGAACAGGGTAGTAGGTTATATTGCTACACCACCGCCTGTGGTGAATACAAGAGCCGGGTTGCAGATTAATATCAGTTTGGCGCAGTAAAAATTTTCAGGGTGTGAGGCTGAGCTTGTTGAAGGTATGCTTGGCTTTGCTAAAAAGTTCATCAACCTTTCTGACAAGCTCAAGGTGACGTTCTATTGAACTTGCACATCAATTCTCCTCGTCCCATCATCTGTCTGCACAACATATGCTTCAGCATCAATGTTGAATTTTTCTTTATATGCTGCAACAGTAGTACTCACAAAAGATGCAATGGCATCATTGGCCACAATATTAATGGTGCAGCCGCCAAAGCCTCCGCCCATCAGCCTTGAACCTATGACAGCCTCATTGTGTTTTGTAAGATCAACCAAGTAATCAAGTTCGCTGCAACTTACCTGATACAGCTTGCTCAATCCTTCATGTGTTTTATACATCAGTTGTCCGAATCCTTTCAAATCGTTTTGCTGCAAGAGTTTTGCAGCCTGTTGTGTGCGGTCTATTTCTTCCACTACAAATAAACAACGCATATACACTTCTTCACCCATCCTGCTTTCATAAGCCAGGAGGTCTTCCCACTTTGTTACATCACGGAAAGAACGCACAGGGCTGTCGGTACCCATCAGCAGTAAGCCTTCTTCACACTCGCTTCTTCTTTTATTGTAAGCAGATGATGCGAGTGAATGGTGAATATTGGAGTTGATCAGTACAATAGAATATCCATTGAGTTGAATGGGGACGTATTGATGTTCCAAAGATCTGCAGTCAAGTAAGATCACTGCATCTTTCTTTCCATTCATATTGGCAAACTGGTCCATGATGCCGCACTTCACATTAGGATAATCATGTTCGGCCCGTTGATTAAGCTGAGCTAATTCTTTTCTGTTATAACCACAATTAAATAAGTCATTCAATGCAAAAGCTAACCCGCCTTCAACAGCTGCGGAGGAAGACATGCCTGACCCTTGTGGAATGTCACCGGCAAACACACAATCAATGCCCCCGATCTTTTTTCCTGCTATGATGAATTGATTCAACACACTCAACACATAATTCTTCCAGTCTTCTTTTGGTTGAATATCCTCCAAACGAATGCTCAATGATTCATTAAAATCAATACTGAAAAAATTACATTCATCTGTATTGTTCGGTGCCACGGCATAGTAAACAGCTTTATTAATAGCTGCAGGCAGTACAAAACCATCATTGTAATCAATATGCTCACCAATGAGGTTGATACGACCGGGTGAGAAATAAAAGGAGGGTTGTGTTGTAAACCTTTCGGCAAAAGCAGTTTTGATCTGTTCAATTAATAAATTGTTCAAAGAAAAAGGGTTTAGGTGATGGCTCCAAAAGTATCAAACTTATGTGCAATGCAAATATGGTTTTGCAGGAAGGTAAAGAACGATTGTTTAGTATGCTGCCACTGATGGGCTTTATTTCCCTCATCTTCCTTATTTTTGACTCAAATCAAAGTTATGACTCATCAATTATTGAAAGGGAAAAAAGGAATCATCTTCGGTGCATTGGATGAAAAATCAATTGCCTGGAAAACGGCTTTGAAATGCTATGAAGAAGGTGCACAGATCGTTTTGTCGAATGCACCTGTTGCTTTACGGATGGGTGAGATCAATAAGCTGGCCGAAACATGCGGCAATGCTCCTGTTATTGGTGCCGATGTAACCAATATGGATGATCTCAAAAATCTTTTTGAAAAATCAATGGAGCATTTTGGCGGTAAAATTGACTTTGTGTTACACAGCATTGGTATGGGTATTAATGTTCGCAAAGGCAAACATTATACGGAAATGAATTACGAATGGAATCAAAAATCAAATGATATTTCTTCTGTGAGCCTGCATCGTATTTTGCGTACAGCATGGGACCTCGATGCGTTGAATGAATGGGGTAGCGTGGTAGCTTTAACGTATATCGCTGCGCAACGTGTATTCCCCGATTATAATGAAATGGCCGATGCAAAAGCTTTACTTGAAAGCATCACCCGGAGTTTTGGATATCATTATGGTGTGAGGAATAAAGTGAGAGTGAATACCATTTCACAATCACCTACCAGAACTACTGCGGGCAGTGGTGTAAAAGGATTTGATGGGTTCATCAACTATGCAGAAAAAATGAGTCCGCTTGGTAATGCCACTTCAGAAGATTGCGCCAACTATATTTCTTTGATGTTTAGTGATATGACCCGGATGGTAACCATGCAGAATCTTTTCCATGATGGAGGTTTCAGTTTTACCGGTGTTACATCTGAGGTGATTGAGCAGATGGAAAAATAATTCGCAATACGAGGTAATGTACGAGGTAAGAAGTACGAAGTACGATGTACGCCAGCCCGACGAAACTTTAGCGTTGTTGGAATGTAAAAAAGCCTCCCACATTTTTATTGCCTTATTTCAAATATCATGTAAGCTATAGTTATGAAGATCGATCATTTGGCTATATGGGTGAAAGATCTTGAGGTAATGAAAGATTTTTATTGCAAATACTTTCTTGCTACAGCCAATGAAAAGTATATAAACAGCTCCAGACAATTTCAATGATACTTTCTTTCTTTTGCTGATGGTCCACGTTTGGAACTTATGCAGATGCCAACAGTGCCTGACTCAACAAATAATGTGTATGATCAGTTTACAGGATTGATTCATTTTGCAATTTCGTTGGGCACTAAAGAAAATGCAGATGGAATAACAGAACAATTCCGCAAGGATGGATTTGAAATATTGGATGGGCCAAGATATACAGGCGATGGTTATTATGAAGCCGTGATTCTTGACCCTGAAAAAAACAGAATTGAGTTAACGATTTAATATTGATGTCTGCACACCCAACGGGTGTCTGCACATCTTTTAATGTATTAGTACAGTCACCAAGAAGGTGAGCACACACAAAAAATAAATCCCGGCGGTAGCGTCGGGATTTATTTATATTACTTGTAGCTATCAGCTAAAAGCGTGCAGCTATTTTAATATTCATCTTCATTAAAAAAGAAATCTTCCTGGCTTGGATAGTCGGGCCAGATATCATCAATACTTTCATATATTTCGCCTTCGTCATCCAGTTCCTGTATATTTTCTACTACTTCAATAGGAGCGCCACTACGGATGGAATAATCAATCAATTCATCCTTGGTTGCAGGCCAGGGAGCGTCTTCGAGATACGATGCTAATTCAAGTGTCCAGAACATAAGGTAAACCCTTTAATTTTTCGCAAATGTAACTTTCCTGCTGAAATAACCAAATCTGCTTTCTGAAGACTGTGTATAAGCCGTTTTTAAAATTTTTCAGCAGCGGCTATGGGCATCAGGTTTCAATGCCTTAGGTTTGTAAAAATCAAGTTGACAGAAATGCTCAGTTGTAAACAGATTACCAAACGATACGGAAGCCTGGAAGTGTTGAAGGGAGTGGATTTGCAGATAGAAAAGGGCGAAATTGTAAGTCTTGTTGGAAGCAGTGGTGCCGGTAAAAGCACCCTGTTACATATTCTTGGAACATTGGATGAACCTGATGCCGGGGAAGTGCTGCTCAACGGCACCCGGGTAAATAATTTACGGGGTAAGCTATTGGCCGGTTTCCGGAATAAGCATATCGGCTTTGTTTTCCAGTTTCATCATTTATTACCCGAATTCACCGCTTTGGAGAATGTTTGTATTCCCGGATGGTTGGGTAACCGAAAGAAAAAAGAAGTGGAAGAACGGGCAAAAGAATTGTTGAAATTGTTGGCATTGGAAAACAGAATGGAAAACAGGCCATCTGAACTTTCAGGTGGAGAACAACAACGTGTAGCAGTTGCAAGGGCGCTGATCAATAACCCCGATATCATCATGGCTGATGAACCAACAGGTAACCTTGATAGTGCACATGCCAAAGAACTGCATCAGTTATTTTTTGATCTGCGTAAACAATTCAATCAAACTTTTTTGATTGTAACACACAATGAAGAACTCGCCGCTCAATGCGACAGAACAATTCATATGAAGGATGGAAGAATAATGCCCCCAACCCCTAAAGGGGGGTGAGTTAGCATTCAAAATAATTTTTAGATTGATTTAATTACTGACCACTTTGTCAAATTTTCCACTCCATGAAAGGATCTGATACCTTATACCTTTCTCTGTTTGCAAATCATTTATTTCATTTATTAATGTTGTCTCAAACCATTCATCAGATTTAAAACCTGTAACCCATAATATCTGGTCAGACAGAACGCCTAAAATTACTTTTATCATTTCCTGTATTGTGTCACATGAGTTTCCTGAAAATGGGTGATAATTTCTTATCCAAATACTATTATCTTCTGTCGTTTGTATAACGAGCCCACCTATTAAAGCGTTGTTTGATGCAGAAACATCTAATTCTAAGAATTCAGAAGAAAGAGATATAATATTTTCCCAATCAGGAAAAGTTTTTAGTAACTCCTGATAAACATTAGTAGAAAAATCATTCATAGCTTATTTGTTAAAACTAATATTCAGCACGCATATTTACACCCCTTTAGGGGATGGGGGCTTAAACTCTCGGCTTCCATGGAATTTCTTCTACTCCCAACTGATGACCTGTATACCGGGCAAGTATAAATAAGAAATCGCTTAACCGGTTGATGTATTTAATGACCAATGGATCAACAAACATTTCTTCCTGCTGCATGTGTACACATAATCGTTCGCTTCTTCTGCATACGCATCTCGCCACATGAATGGTGCTAACTGATACATGACCACCGGGCAATATAAAACACTTCATCGCTGGTATTGCATCACTCATTTTGTCGATCTCTTTTTCAAGTAATACGATATCACTCTCTTTAAGATCAGGGATTTTCATTTTCGGTTCTTTCTCCGGATCACAGGCCAAAGAAGAGCCAACAGTAAACAAACGGTCCTGTACTTCTTTCAGTATGGCTTTTGTATGCACATCGGCCACATGATCAGCAACCAAACCAATATAGGAATTGAGCTCGTCAACTGTGCCGTAGGTTTCAATCCGCAGATGGCTTTTGGGAACTTTTGTTCCGCCAATTAAACTCGTTTTGCCGAGATCACCTGTTTTTGTATAAATTTTTGATGCCATAATACTGCATTAAGTAAAATAAAAGTATAAACAAAAGAATCATTGAAATGTTTTGAAAAAAAAAGGAGAGTTAAAAACTCTCCACATTTTTTTTAAGTATTGTATGATCGATGTCTTATGAATTAAAAACTGTTTCTTCTTTCATCAAATCACTTTCAACTAAACCATCTCGCAAGCGAACAACACGTTTTGCATAACGGGCAATATCTTCTTCATGTGTAACCAATACAACCGTATTGCCAAGTTTATGAATATCGCAAATAAGGTTCATGATTTCAACTGAAGTTTTACTGTCGAGGTTGCCTGTTGGTTCATCGGCTAAAATGATCGATGGATTATTTACCAATGCACGGGCAATGGCCACACGTTGTATCTGTCCACCACTCAATTCGTTTGATTTGTGATGCGACCGATCAGCAAGGTTTACTTTGTTGAGCATGTCCAGTGCTCTTTCATTCCTTTCTTTTTTAGGTACACCGGCATAAATCAATGGCAAGGCTACATTTTCCAAAGCAGATAAACGGGGCAACAGGTTGAATTGCTGAAAAACAAATCCAATCTCCTGGTTACGGATTTCAGCCAGATCATTATCAACCATCTTACTTACATCTTTTCCATTAAGGATGTATCTGCCATCAGTAAGTGTGTCAAGACAGCCCACGATATTCATCAACGTACTTTTGCCGGAACCGGAGGGCCCCATCAGTGCAACAAATTCATTTTTATGAATGTCAAGATCAATTCCTTTTAAAACAGGGAGCTCCTGTTTGCCGAGGTAATAACTTTTTCTCAATGCTTCAAGATGAATAACAGTTGGCATAAGTGGTGAATATAAAATTATTTTTTGATCACTTTAGGAACCATAAAAAATGTATCATTTTTCAAAGCTGCATTTTGCAATGCTTCTGCTCTCGTTACCGAACCTTTTACCTCGTCATCCCGCAATTGATTGATCTCTTCAGTTAAATGTACAAGGGGCTCAATACCTGTTGTATCCAGTTCCTCCAGCTTTTCTATAAAGCCGATCATTTGCTGCATGTCTTGCTGCAGTTTTTCTTTTTCTTCCGGCTTTATTGTAAGCCGTGCAAGATGGCTTAATTGGTCGATCAATGCAGCATTCACTTCCATTTTTCAAAAATAAGTAAAACGGTTGGTGCTTCTGTTTTTTTGGATGAACGGGTTTGTATACTAGTTATATACAATTTGTTGTGTTTTTTACAGCAAAACCCCTTTTAAAAAAAGAAAGGCCATCGAAAAATAGATCAGTAAACCAGTTACATCTACCAATGTAGCCACAAAGGGGGTGGATGATGCAGCTGGGTCGGCTCCTAATTTTTTCAGTATGAGGGGTAACATGGAACCCATTAATGTGCCCCATAATACAACGCCTATTAAGGAACACCCAACTGTAAGTCCAATCAAGGTGGGGTTTACTCCAAATGAATCAGAAAATAATTGCCACACCCAGATGACCGCAAATGCAAGTAAGCATAATGAAATACCCAATAATAAACCCGAAATGATTTCACGTTTCATAATACGCCACCAATCTGCAATACTGATTTCTCCCAATGCCATGGCCTGGATGATCAATGTAGATGCCTGCGATCCACTGTTACCTCCACTTGAAATGATCAACGGTATAAACGTTGCCAGGATCACTACTTTGGCTATTTCTTCCTGGTAACTTTGCATGGCGTAAATGGTCATCAACTCTCCAAAAAATAAAATAATAAGCCACACCACCCTTTTTTTGAAGAGTTTAATAATCGGGGTTTCAATATAAGGCTCGTCCAATGCCTCGGTGCCACCCATCTTTTGCATGTCTTCACTAAATTCTTCGTTGGCCATCCATAATACGTCATCAATCGTAACAATGCCCAGCAATATGTTGCTTTGGCTTACAACAGGTAAGGCTACACGATTATTCATTTTAAAAGCTTCATTGGCTGTTTCCTGATCATCATATGCATGAAGTGCGATGAATCGGCCGTCCATCAATTCTTCTACAGTTTTATCAGGAGAAGCCAGGATAATATCCCGGATACGCATATCATCCAACAGCTCACCTTTATCATTGATAATATAAAGCACATTGATGGTTTCGCTATCTTTTCCATACTTGCGGATGGTATCAAAAACTTCTGCAATGGTATTGTGGGGATAGATGTACACATAATCAGGTGTCATTAAACGACCGATGCTGTCTTCGGGATATCCTAAAAGAGAAAGAGTAACCTTGCGTTCTTCAGGGTTTAATAATTTGATCAATTCACGTACAACATTGCTGGGCAGTTCTTCCAGGAATGAAGTACGATCATCGGCAGGAAGTTCATTTAAGAGTTCTGCTGTTTTAAAAGGAGGCAGCTCTTTAATGACCAGTTTTTGAGTTGGTAAATCAAGAATTTTGAACACACTTGCAGCCCTGTGCATGCTCATATTTGCAAGTATCTGGCTTTCATAATCGGGAAACTCATCAACCAGTTCGGCAACATCGCTGATGTTTTGATTGTTGAGAAATTCCTGAATTTCAAGTTTGTCAGCTTTTAGCATCAGCGATTCAAACTGTTCTTTTAACGACAGGTCCTGTTCCAGTTCAAGACTCATATTTCTTCAATTTGGCTAAAGTTAGTTTCTTTGAATGAAAATGGATTTATACCTAGATAAACTTAATTTATGCGTCTGAATTCTTTATTTATAGCTGAAACGGAAGGGAAGGGCAAAGGGATTTTTACCCGGGAAAAAATTGAAGCTGATACTATCATCGAAATTGCACCTGTAATTGTAATGAGTGCAGAAGATCGAAAATTTCTCGACCAGACATTGCTCCATGATTACATTTTCGAATGGGGGCTTCAAAAAGATCAATGTGCCATGGGATTAGGCTGGATTGCAGTTTATAATCATTCTTACAAAAGCAATTGTGAATACTTTATGGAGTTTGATGATGAGTCGATGTTTATTAAAACCATAAGGCAAATTGAAGCTGGGGAAGAGGTAACGATCAATTATAATGGTACTGCTGAAGACGGGAAAAAGGTTTGGTTTGAAGTAAAAGATTAAAAAAGACCCTAAAACTCGTAGAACTACGATAAAATCATCGTTATTAAATTGGAATTATTTTTAATAACTGTTGCATCCCTGAAAAGGATTATATAGTTTTGTGGCCAACCTTCCACTGAAAAATCAGCCTTTAATCTCCCACACCTAAGGAAACCAGTTAACAATTTAAATGTAACTAACATGATTAGAAAGTTACTCTTGTTGCTGGTTGTAATTACAATCTTGCAAAACACATCTTACGGACAAGGCGCTGAAATATATGGCAACGCATTTTGGCAAAGTGCTAATAGCAGAATTGTTATACGTCTTGCTATGCGTAATCCCACAGGTTCAAACACAGGACAAATGCAATTTGTTGGTATGCGTTATGGGATTCAGTATAACCAAACTGAAGTTAGCTATGCAGGTTTTTTCAGTTATATGCCCGGTTTTAATAGTTCAGATTTTCTTAGTTTTATTGGTCCGGATACTGACCCAAGCCCCGCTCTGGTTGGAGTTGATGCACCATCAAGCAGAACTGCTACTATTATTACAGGTGGTACCAAAACGATGCAACGACGTTACATAAACTTGTCGACAAATATTTGTAATAATGCTGTATCAATTCCTGCAGGCACAGCAGTCATTATGATTGATATTTATTTTACTCTTAAAACAAGACCACCTTCTTTTTACAATTTAAATGATCCGAATTATGGTTTTGGCGATCCTCAATTTATTGCACAATTTCTTCACAAGAATAATGGTGATCACAATGGTGACTTAACTAATGCATTCAAAGAAATTGCAATAGTGATAGTTCGGCAGGGAAACTCGGGTAACCCCTATCAACCATTTGATGCAAGTAACTGCTCAAACTCCAATTTTAACCCAATTACTATACAAAGTGGCAATATTAATTTTATTGACCCTATTAATGGTGTTCTTTCAGGTAAAGTGTCAAAGCTTGATGCAGAAGAAAGAAATGATCATGTTGCTTTAGATTGGAACGTTGAACATAATGAGTTGGTTGATCATTATGAAATTGAACGTAAAGACGAAAATGGAAGTTTCAAAACGGTAGGAATGATCATGAGTGATAATAAAAATTCAACCAATCTGTACCAGTTTAAAGATAAAATTACTTCCAGAGATCTGAAGTTATACTACAGGGTAAAAATTGTTGGTGTTGATCAGGTGATTACTTACAGTGATATAAAAATGGTGCGGCCGGGTAGTGCTCAGGAAAATGCGGTGAAAATCTTCCCCAATCCAACCAGCGATTTTATCCGCTTTATAGCTCCGCTGATCAATGGAAATTATGTATGCAGGGTTTACAGTAATGAAGGACGAATGGTATTGACAGCAAATGCCTCATCTTTAAATTCAATTATTAATATTAAAAGCCTTGTAGCCGGTTCTTATTTTATAGAAATGTATCACCCGCAAAGCGGAAAACGATTCTACTCACAATTCAGTAAACAATAAATATTTTTTTAATCCTGAATGATTCTTTTCAATGCTTCCCTTTTACTCAACGGTGAAAGGAAAGTTTTTTTTACGAACGAATTTATCCAGTTTCGATTTGTTTTTGAATATTCTTTCAATGCCCAGCCAATCGCTTTCTGAATTAATATTGGAAGAAGATAAGGATGCATTATTTTTTTACCAACCGATACCATAGTCTTCTCCATGATTACTGCTGCCGCCCCAAAAACTATTATGCTTCCAATCGAACCAGATAGCATTGATTGGGCCGCTTGTTCTGTCATCAAATGTAAGAGTATAACCCATCTGTCGTAATTCTTTTCTTACCCACTCAGGCGTGTTGCTATGCAGTAAAAGATTGCCGGGTCTTGGTTGTCTGTCAGCTGTTTTTGATCCGCCAAGAGAGAGCCACAATTGATTGGTATTGATATTGGCAGCTTCGCATGCTTCTTGTACAGTCATTCCAAACTCAACAATATTTAAAAAAAACTGTAACAAGTTTTGTTCCTGTGTATCACCTCCCTGCACTGCAAAAGCTAAAAATGGTTTACCATCTTTCAATGCCATGGTTGGTGTTAAGGTTACTCTGGGTCGTTTACCTGGTTCAATTACATTGAACGGGTTTAAAGAAGCATCTAAAATAAAACTCTGACCACGCTGACTCATACCAACACCTGTATTACCTGCAATTGTTGCAGGTAACCATCCGCCTGAAGGAGTAATGGAAACCACCCAGCCTTCTGCATCAGCAGCCTCAACTGATGTGGTGCCAGCCCACAAACGTTCCATGTATTCAGGACCCACCCCAAGCCCCTCCCAAGAGGGGATGTTTGCAGCAGCTTCATTGCGTATATCATGTGCGGGCATAAATCCAGGTTGGGTTTTATTGCTTGTATCTAAACTATAACCTCTTTTTTTCAACACATCAACAAATGGATTTGTTTTTCCTTCAAATGGATAAGGATCACCGGGCCCAATATTGGGCATGTTCCTTTCCATTGAAATCATTCTTGCACGTTGCTTTGCATATGCTTTACTCAACAGTCCCTGCATTGGTTCTGAAGGAGGAAAAGCTGGATCACCATAATAAAAATCACGGTCAGCAAAGGTCATGTTCATGGTTTGATAAAGTGTATGAATATATCTTGTGCTGTTATAGCCCATGCTCTTCAAATCAAAATTTTCCAGGATGTTGAGACTTTGTAATAACATGGGGCCTTGTGTCCATTGTTGCAGTTTATATACTTCAACACCTTTATAATTCACATGCATGGGTTCTTCTTCAACAGGTTTCCAATTGGCCAAGTCATTCATTGTAATTAATCCACCCTGTTCCTGGCAACCACGCACAAACTCTTTTGCAATATCACCTTTATAAAAACGATCATAAGCCGCCATGATGGCTTCTTTACGACTCTTTCCTTTCTTCAACGCTTGCTGTTCAGCTTCCACCATCCTGGTAAGTGTTTCCAATAAATCTTTTTGTACAAAAATTTCTCCTGCTTCAGGAGCTTCTCTTTTTTCACCAGGATGAGGAAGAAAAACTTTTTTACTGTAAGGCCATTCTTTAATCATTTGTTTACCACGTTCCATACTGTTGGCTGTTTGCGCATCAATAGGATAACCTGCTGCCAACTGCATAGATGGTGCAAGCACTTCTTTCAAACTCATAGTACCATAGTTCGCCAACATTAAACATAAGCCACCAACAGTGCCGGGTGTAACTGCTGAAAGCGGACCATACTGCGGAGGGAAATTATATCCTTTGCTTTTATAGAATTCGGCAGTAGCCCCTGTTGGTGCTACACCTAATGCGTTAATGCCGATTACTTTTCCTGTTTTAGGATTGTAAATAAGTGCCTGCGTTTCACCACCCCAGCTTAACACATCCCACATGGTGCAGGTTGCTCCCAACATTGCACATGCTGCATCAACAGCATTACCACCTTTTTGAAAGATCATGGAGCCGGCTGTTGCAGCTAATGGTTTGCCGGTAATAGCCATCCATTGTTTGCCATGCAAAGGAGGCTTTTGTGTTTGTTGTGCTAGTAAGGATAAAGAAAAAAGGAAGGCAATTGGCAAACTGAGTAACTTTCTCATGCTGTTGAATTTGTAGCTTAAAGTTAGGCAGAGAAAAGTGAGAAAAAACAGGATGTGATGAGTGGTGAAATTAGGTGAAGTATTTATTTTTTCATCAACTGCTGTATATCATCAAGATCTTTTAATCTTCCTGCTTTCTTTTTTGCTTCCAGCAAATGATTCAGATGAAGTGTTCTTACTTTTAATTCCTGATCTTCAAAAAAAGTGGACAAGTCGTAACATTCTTTAAAGCTGAGCCCTTTCACTTTTGTCATGATATCAATGGCAACAGGCTTTCTTCCGAATCTAAATACATCCCAATTTTCATGATGCAGAAAATTCTCTTTTGTCATGTCAAAAACAGGCATATGAAATTGTCTGAAAGCTTTTAATAACCTGTAATAATTTTCTTCTGTTTGCTCTACCCAAATATCAAGATCACCCGTAACCCTTGCATGTCCGTGTAATATAACAGCAAAACCTCCAACAAGGATATAGGATACCTGTTGATCATTCAATGACTGAATGAAATCCCGAAAATCGTCTTGAAAAATTTCTCCCATCAGGATTGTTTGGAGATACTAAAAATTGTTTTATCCATTTTTGGTGGATGATTTACATCAAATCCATAAGCAAGGCTGGTTAAATAAAGAGATACCTTCAAACGTTCTTTCCAACTGTAATTTCTGTAGTCTCTCATAAAGTCATCTGCTTCTTCCACACTCATTGCCTGGAAAACTGTTTTATCAAGTCTGTATTTTTTATTGTCATCAGCCATGGTTTAAAATTAAAAAGAAAAGATGGAAGCAGGTAGGAAATAAAAATCCCGCTTTTCAGCGGGACTTTCACTATTGAGCTTTTGATCTATTTCAGCATATTATCCTTTTGCAAATTCAGAACGGATCAAATTCAATGCACCACCAGCTTTAAACCATTCAATCTGTTGTGCATTGTAGCTGTGGTTAACAGTGATCGTATCACTGCTTCGGTCAGCATGGTTCAATACTAATTGCAATGGCTGACCTGGAGTGAATGATATTAAACCAATCACATCAATGGTATCGTCTTCAAGAATCTTATCGTAGTCTTCTTTGTTAGCGAATGTTAATGCCAACATACCTTGTTTCTTCAGGTTGGTTTCATGAATACGAGCAAATGATTTCACTAATACCACACGCACACCTAAATGACGTGGTTCCATAGCTGCATGTTCTCTTGAAGAGCCTTCGCCATAATTTTCATCGCCCACTACAATGGTTCCAATTCCTGCTGCTTTATAAACCCGTTGTGTATTGGGTACAGTACCATATTCACTTGTTAACTGGTTCTTTACATTGTCTGTTTTTTCATTGAAGAAATTGGTTGCCCCAATTAATAAGTTATTGCTGATATTATCTAAATGGCCACGGAATTTTAACCAGGGTCCTGCCATTGAAATATGATCAGTTGTACATTTTCCTTTTACTTTGATCAGTAATTTCATTCCTTTGATATCAATTCCTTCCCATGGAGCAAACGGATATAATAATTGCAGACGCTTACTATCTGGTTTTACATCCACCTGTACGGTACTTCCGTCTGCAGCAGGAGCCTGGTAACCTGCATCTTCAACTGCAAATCCTCTGGTTGGTAATTCATCACCACTAGGAGGATCGAGTTTTACCTGTTCACCTTTTTCATTGGTGAGTGTATCTGTAATTGGGTTAAACGTAAGATCGCCTGCAATGGCCAATGCCGTTACCAATTCAGGACTTGCAACAAAGGCCAATGTATTTGGATTACCATCTGCTCTTTTTGCAAAGTTTCTGTTGAATGAATGAACGATTGTATTGCGTTCTGCTTTTTCTGCACCAACTCTGTCCCACATTCCAATGCAGGGTCCGCAGGCATTGGCAAATACAGTAGCGCCAATTTTTTCAAATGTTTCTAAGAAGCCATCTCTTTCAATGGTATAGCGAACTAATTCACTGCCTGGTGTAATGGTAAATTCTGATTTTAATTTCAAGCCTTTTGTACTTACCTGTTCAGCCAAACTTACTGCACGACTGATATCTTCATAAGAAGAGTTCGTGCAACTACCAATCAACCCCACTTCAATTTTTGTGGGCCATCCGTTTTTAGCAGCAGCTTCTTTCATTTGAGAAATGGGTGTAGCCAGATCCGGAGTGAAAGGTCCATTTAAGTGCGGTTCCAATTCAGTTAGGTTGATCTCAATGACTTTGTCGAAATATTTTTCCGGGTTTGCATATACATCTGCATCACCTGTTAAGTAGTCTTTGATTTGATCTGCAGCATCAGCAACTTCTGCACGACCTGTTGCTTTCAGGTAACGGCTCATGCTTTCATCGTAGCCAAAGGTTGAAGTGGTTGCACCAATTTCGGCACCCATGTTGCAAATGGTTCCTTTACCAGTACAACTCATACTTGTTGCACCTTCACCGAAATATTCAACAATTGCATTGGTGCCACCTTTTACAGTAAGAATACCTGCAACTTTCAGAATTACATCTTTGGGAGCAGTCCAGCCGTTGAGTTTACCGGTCAATTTCACGCCAATCAGTTTGGGCATCAGCAGTTCCCAGCTTAAACCGGCCATTACATCACATGCATCAGCACCACCTACACCAATGGCAATCATTCCCAAACCACCTGCGTTTACAGTATGGCTATCGGTACCAATCATCATCCCGCCGGGGAAAGCATAGTTTTCCAACACAACCTGGTGAATAATACCAGCTCCCGGTTTCCAGAAACCAATGCCATATTTATTGGAAATTGAAGATAAAAAATTATAAACCTCTTCATTATCAGTTACAGCTTTTACAAGATCGGCTTTACCTTCCTGCTTGGCGATGATGAGATGATCGCAATGCACTGTTGATGGAACAGCCACCGTTTTGCGTCCGGTTGTATCAAACTGGAGCAGGGCCATTTGAGCTGTTGCATCCTGCATGGCAACACGGTCCGGGGCAAAGTCAACATAAGCTTTCCCTCTTTCAAACTCCTGAATGGTTACATCGTGCCACAGATGAGCAAATAAAATTTTCTCTGATAGTGTAAGAGGTCGGCCCAGCGCTTCACGTGCTGCATCCACTTTTGCCGGCATTTCACTGTACAATTTTTTGATGAGGTCGAGATTGAATACCATTGATTTAAGTTTAGAAGGTTCATGGTTCATAGTTGATAGTTGATGGCTACAACTGACTATGAACCATGGGCCATGAACTATGAACTGCAATAAGTGCTGCAAATTTACCGAAATATGATCAACTTTTTTAACGATCCTTATGAAAGAGTTGTTGTTTGAAGTATCTTTAGCTTGTAAATAAATACTATGAACCGTCTGCGTTATATCATCGAGTGGAATGTATTTGGTGTTTGCAGCTGGCTGGGCGAAAAAATGGGCGTCGCCACCAGTACTATCCGTAAGTACTTTATTTATATCTCCTTCCTTACAATGGGCTCACCTCTGATCATTTACCTTTTTATTGCTTTTTGGATGAATGTGCGTCAATACATCTGGTTTAAGAAAAGAAACCCCGTTCGTTATTAGAAAGTCATTGCATTTAAGTGTTTCATTGTGTACTTTAAAGGAACAAATCGTTTATGTTTTCCTTTGAATATATTCATTCCAGTTACAGCCAGATGATCAAAGAGCTGGCTGCAGCCTTGCATGTTAAACTGAAGGATAACTTGTTGTTTTTTCCCGAAGAAATTGCGAGTGGATTTTTCCGGGTTTTGCAAATACCCGGAGGTCTTGATGTTAACATTGTGAATTGCACGATGAATACAGATTGGTTTGTTCGTCGTAAAAAAGATGAGCATGAATATTATACACTTCGCTTTGATGAACTGGTTGTTGATAAAAATATTTCTATCGGAATTGATAACGATGTGCTAGAGAAAGAAAAAGAAACGATTGCTGTGGCCTATTTAACCAGTTCCTTATTTGATTGGTATTATCTTGGAACAAAAGGAACCCGCTTCAAAGCTGTTAATATCCTCATCCCCAAAGAATGGTTGGGTAAACTGATGGGGATAGAATTGTTTGACGATATTTTACCTGCTTATCTAGCTTTAAAAAGCAGAAGCTTTACCATGGAGCCTCTCGATAAGGGATATTATGATCTGATGAATGAAATCATGCAGGAAGATATTGTTTCGCCTTTACCTGAATTACACCTGCAGAACAGAATTCAATTATTGATGGAACGGTTTTTTACACGCATTCATTCACGTGTATCATTGGCCGATGTGCAAAGCAATATTAAGCATGAAGACATTTATACTGTTTTAAGAATTGAAAAATTATTAGTGGAAAACTTTACCGATAAACCCCGATCAATTGAAGAGCTATCAAGAAAAGCTACCATGAGTTCTACAAAATTGAAGAAAATATTCAAATCAATTTTCGGAGTTCCTATTTATGAATACTATCAGCAAAAAAGAATGCAACAGGCAGGTGAGCTGCTCATAAAAGGTACATACTCCATCAAAGAGGTAGCAGAAAAAGTAGGTTATAGTAATATGGGTAATTTTAAAACAGCCTTCAAAAAACACATGAAACAGGAGCCCTCCAAGTTTACCGGCAACTGACTATTATGATTTTTAAATATGATCAATGTGCTCGAACTGCAATTAAATACGGCCAATTACAAAGATTTTCTTCAGCATCTTTCAGAGGAGTTACAAATTAAACTCATAGATAATCGCATCATCTTACCGGAAACATTTGGCACGGGGTATATGCAGTTGGTTGAATTACCGAATGGATTGGAATCGCTGGTTTCGGATATCACTTATCATATTGATGTGATGTATAAGAGAGAGAAAATGGATCAATACTTCTGCATCCTTCATTTTAATGATGTTGAGTTAAGCGGTTCAATACAGTTTGTAAAAAATGGCACTTTCCTTGAAGATAAAAGTGAACGGAGGGCAGGAGTGGCATTAACATCAAGCCACAATGATTTCAGTTTTGTTGTAAAAGCAAAAACGAAAGCTAAGTCTATCAATATCCTGCTGCCCGAAGAGTGGATGAAAAACAACCTCAGTGCCTACAATGAATTAAGTACGCTTTCCCGGTTCACATCCTTTGGAAATACATTAACTCACCCCGAACCATTTGATACGCAGAACAGGATCTTGTTTGATGAAGTGTTTCATACAGGTGAAAAGCATCCGCTTCAGCCGATGATCATTAAAAACAGGATCATGCTTTTACTGGAACATTTCCTTTTAAGAATATACCGGAACATGACGAATGCTGCAGAAGGAACTCAACGTAAAATAAAATCTTCCGATCTAAGTAAACTGATGGAGATTGAATCTTTGCTGGTGAGAAATTTCGGACAGCCGCCTCCAACGATTGTAAATCTTGCAGAAAGAACAGGCATGAGTGTTTCTAAATTAAAAGCGGCATTTAAAAAAGTTTACGGAACAGGTATTTATGAATATTATCAAAAAAACAGGATGTTGAAAGCCCGTTCTTTACTCGTTACGGGCCAATACACAGTGAAACAAGTAGGTCAGCAATTGGGATATACGAACCTGAGTAATTTTTCACTTGCTTTCAGAAAAGAATTTGGCATCTTACCCAGCCATGTATGATCATTTATTTTGGCCAGCTGTTTACAGTTTCCTTATTTTTATATGCAACTCTTTGTACAATTGATTCATCTGTTAAAGTACGATATATCTATTTCCCGTTTTTAATTCATGCGTCCTCTGAAGCCATAACCCACTCTGTAAAGCAATCATTCTTTTCCTAAAGCTAACCTTATAGTATGTACTTGTACTGCTGTAAGCATTTCTATACCCATCGTTCAAAACAAATGTTTATCCAATGCCCCACAAAAAGAGCCTCTTGAAAAAGAGACTCTTTTTTTTAATATAGTTTGAAGAGTAGCCCTACCTGGATCTGCAGTTGTTGTAAAGGGCTGTTATAAACCCTTGCTACCGTATGCTCATGAATATGATTTGTATTGAGATTTACAAATTGCATGGTTAATGGTTTGCTTTCATCGGAGGGTTGCTGATTGCTAAGTTGTTCCAGTTGTTTCACATTTACATAATCAATTCTGTTGCCTTGTATCCTGTTAACAGAAATATTCAATTGCGTACCGTTGTTTATTTGACTACAGCGGTTACGAGACAGGTTGATCAAAAGCCCGCCGCCATAACTCCATGTCATTGTGCTTTTGCGGAATGTTACCTGGTCTTCCAGTGGCACACAATCATCACCACCAAACTGATCTTCATGTAAATTGATTCGCACTTTTGTGCCCAACGTTTGTATACCACCCATCAGTTGCACATAAGGAATAATGCTGCCACGTTTTAAAATTTCATAACGCACACTCAGATGTGTATAGTTGGCGAAGTTGATATAATTCACAGGCATTTGCGTTGGTTGGGGAACAGCCTCACTCTGGAAAGTTTGCATTATTTTCTTTTTACCATAACGGCCCGTACCGGTTTCCAATGATGTAACGAAATGCTTTCCCAGTATGGGCAGGCGGTAACCTGTTTGAAAATAAAACCCATGTGCGGCATTGATATTTGTTGCCATTTCGCCCAATGCAGTTTGATTGCTGTATCCAAAACCAAGATCCCATTGTGCGTAAGAAAACTGAATAGATGTAACAGTTAAAAGCAGGAGTAGAAACTTTTTCATAATAAACAGTTTGAGGTGTTCTTAAAGTTCGTAAAACTTTAGCGGAATTAAAAGTTATTAATTCCTTAAACCAACTGTTTTAAAAAAATTATACTGCTTGTCTCAGTTTCAGCAATTGTTCCAGCAGTCCTTTCAGTTTGTCAAGTTTCAACATATTGGCCCCGTCGCTTTTGGCAACGGCGGGGTTGGGGTGGGTTTCAATAAATAAACCATCAACACCTGTTGCAATGGCAGCTTTGGCAATGGTACCTATCAACTGCGGATTACCGCCTGTAACGCCGGTTGTTTGATTGGGTTGCTGGAGGGAGTGTGTACAATCCATAATCACTGGTACATTCAGTTCTTTCATCCATGTAATATTCCGATAGTCAACAACAAGATCAGTATAGCCGAAGGTATTACCTCTTTCGGTGAGCATTACTTTATCATTGCCTGCTTTCTGAATTTTTTCAACAGCAAATTTCATAGAGGGTCCGCTGAGAAACTGTCCTTTCTTCACATTCACGATCTTTCCTGTTTCTGCAGCAGCCAGCAGCAAATCAGTTTGGCGGCAAAGAAAGGCAGGTATTTGCAGTACATCGAGGTAGGGTGCTGCCAGGGCTGCTTCTTCCTGTGCATGAATATCGGATGTTGCAGGAAGCTGATAGGCTTTACGCACTTTTTCAATCAGGTGTAAACCGTTATCGTCACCCAAGCCTGTAAAAGAAGAGGCACTTGTTCGGTTGGCCTTACGATAAGAAGCTTTAAAGATGTATGGAATACCAAACTCTTTACAAATGGTTGAAACTTTATCAGCTACTTCCATTACCAGTTCTTCGCTTTCTACTACACAGGGTCCTGCAATGAGGAAGAAATTTTTTTCATCGAATGATTGACTGGCAAAGAGATCTTTCAGAAATTGTTCCATGCAGCAAAGGTAACTCCCTTTATGATTTGTGGTTAATAGCCTATGACGTTTAAAAACTCCTCTTTTTTTCTTCTGGAAACATCTACATAAGTTCCGTTTTGCAATTCTATTTGCCCGCCATCTCCTTTAATGTATCGTTTAATATAATTAAGGTTGATAAGATGCGAGTGATGGGTACGAAAAAAAATATCATTCGGTAAAAGCTCTTCAAAATCTTTCAACGTTTTAGAAGCAGTTATTTTTGTATTCCTGATAAAATGAATAGTTGTGTAGTTGCTGTTTGCCTCTAAATGTACAATGTCGTTAATGTCAAAAAACAGCAAACCTTCTAAGGTGGGTATGGCTAATTTATTCAATTGTGTTTTGGGATGTTGCATATTTTGCTGAAGCAGTTCCACTTGTTTTTTTGTTTGATTATTTCCTTTGGCATCAATTTTTTCAATGGCTGATTTTAATTCTTCAATATCAACAGGTTTTAACAGGTAATCAAAAGCTGCATATTTAATAGCTTTTATCGCATACTGGTCGTAAGCGGTGGTAAAAATTATATGAAAGTTTTTTTCAGGTAGTTCATTCAGCATTTCAAAACCATTCATTCTTGGCATTTCAATATCTAAAAAAATTAATTGTGGGTTATGGTACTGTATCAGCAGCAATGCTTCTGAACCATTCGAGGCTTCGGCAAGTATTTTTATTTGAGGGCAATAGCTTGAAATTTTCTCTCTCAATGCCAGCCTTCCTTTTGATTCATCGTCAATGATGATTGCTGTTATCATTTTACACTATGTTTAAGCTGACAATTACTTTAGTTCCTGCCGGTATATCCTTGTTGTATAAATCATTTACCTGTACAGATGCTGTTTCTTCTTTGTTAAATAATTTTATCCTGTCATAACTCATCTGCATGCCGTAATGTGATTCTTTGTTTTGCATAATCTCCCGTGCAGCGATTCTCCCAATACCATTATCGGTAATAATGTATTGAATTTTATCATTTACTTTTTTTATATCAACTGTAAGCACACCATCGTTTCCTTCTTTATTTCTGAGGCCATGCAAAATGGCGTTTTCAACAAAAGGCTGAATAATAAGCGGCGGCACTTTATAATCGTCCTGCAGCAGTGCATCATCCGCTTTTATTTCTGCTGTAAATTTATTTTCATGACGCAGTTGCTCCAGTTCGATATACAGCTTCAGTGTATCCAGATCTTTCGCAAGGGTAACGGTGTTTTGTTTAGAGCTATCCAGTATGTTGCGGATGAGTTTGGCAAATTTATTCAGGTATACGGTTGCAGAATATTTATCATTACTTTGAATTAAAGCATCAATACTATTGATACAATTAAATATAAAATGCGGGTTCATCTGACTGCGGAGAGCTTTCATTTCCATCTCTGCCATTTGCCTGGTGAAAAGTATTTTTGTTTTTTCTTCTTTTCGTATCGTATTACCCCGCCACGTTGAAAAGGCATATATTATACCTGCTATCAGCAGTAAACAAAGTATTTTAAACCATCCTGTTTTCCAAAACGGGAATGATACAAGTATTAATATTTGTTTTATCTCGCTTTCTATTCCATCTGAATTTACGGCTTTTACAAGCAAAGTAAATTCACCTGAAGAAATTGAGGCAAGCGATATGCTTCTTTGTGTGGCAGCTACCCATTCTTTTTGCCTGGGCAGAATTTTATAATAAAATTTTGTGCGGCTCCCCAGCACTATAGTTATTGCACCGAAATCAATACTCATTTCTTTGGCAGATGAAGGCAAACTGATCTTATTGTTTTCAACTTTTAATTCTTTCCCCCCCGATACAAACCGGTTGAAATATACAATGGGCTTTTGATTATTGATTGGTAAAGAATAAATGTTCCAGTGAATAAACCCATCCTCTGCACCTAAAATCATTGTTCCGTCATCCATTGCGAACACCGGGCCATAAATATTATCTGTCGGCAGGCCGTCCTCTGTATTAAAAATAAACCATTGATCCTGCTTCACAGTATACCTGGCTAATCCATTATTACCTGCAATCCATAAATCATTCTTACTATCTGTTACCACATCATGTACCCGTGTTGAAAAAAATCCTTCCGATTGAGTATAATGGGTGGTAAATTTTTTTGCTGAAGGGTTATAAACCTGTAATCCTTCATCCATTGTAGCAATCCAGCAATTCGCTTTTTTATCAAATGCAATACTTTCAACAAATGTATTGGCCAATGCTTGATTATTATTCGGCTGCGAATTAAGATGCACCCATTCATCTTTACTTTGGTTGAAATGATACAGGCCTGCATTACTTGCCAGCCATGGATTGTCATTGGCATCAAAAATTAATTTAACCTGTTGCCAACCGCCGTTTGCAATACTATCATTGATAGAAAAAATTTGTAATCGTTTTTTTACCGGATCCCATTTCAGGAATTGTGTATTATTAACAAACCATACATTTCCTTTACTGTCTGTAGCCATTTCTATTAAACCCGAACTGATAAAGGCAGGGTCTTTAAATTGTGGCACTGCATTTAAAAACCGGTCTTTTACTTTATCATAATAGTACAGGTAAGGAAAATCTTTTGAAAGGAGCCAGGTAGTTCCTGAAGCATCTAACACAATATCCCGGAGCCGTCTGTCTGTTGCAAAATTTTCTATAGCCACCGACCGCAGGTAATTAAAAATGCTGTCGTAAACATATACGCCGTAACCTGCACTGCAACTCATCCAGTATTGTTTGCTGTCTTTGCGATAAACTATTCCAATTAAAGAAGGTCTGTACAAATATTTAGCTTTTGGCTGATAATAATGTTGAAACCTGCCCAGCCGTTCATAAACGGGATGTTTTTGAAAAATAGAACCTTCGGAGCAAATCCAGGTGCTGCCATCGGAGGTATGTGTAATACTGTGAAACTCATTGCTAAAATTTTCCCCGGGAAATTGGGGCTTGTTAATCTGCTTAAATGTTTGTGTATGAATATTGAATTCAAGCAATCCATCATTTGCTGTACTTACATATAAAGATGAATCGCTGCAGTATGCAATAGCAGTAATAATATTTTTTGCAAAATTTTTTTTTGCATATTCCTGGGGCGAGGGCGGATAATTGGTAAATTTCGAAGTATGTATATTAAAATGAATTAATCCGCCACCCCAGGCACCGAGCCAGATGTTTTGCTTGTCCTGTACATAAATAGTATGAAAACTATTATTGATATTTATCCATTCAACGTTATTTTTTTTTAAATTTTTATAGCTTTTAAATTTTTTACTTTTTGTGTCGAACCGGTACAAGCCATCTGTACATGCCAGCCATAATACATCCGGATGGGCTGCATCGGCGGTAACGCTTCGTACATCGTTTTCATACCGCACATCACCGGTATAATTTTTTGTACTATCAGGAATAAACTGCAGGAATGAATCTCGCTTTTCATCAAACAACAGTAACCCCCTGCTATTGGTTCCAATCCACAACCGCCCAATGTAATCTTTAAAAAGATCATAAATCCGGTAGAAGGGGTTATCATCTTTTGTAGGATGTATATATTGTTTCCATTTACCAGTTTTTCTATCGAGTTTATTAACTCCCTTTCCAAATGTACCCACCCATAAATTACCAAAACGGTCTTCTTCAATACCTGAGATTACATTGGAAGAGAGTGATGTGCTGTCTTTACTGTTTGAAAAAAATGGTGTAAACTGGTATCCATCAAACCGGTACAAACCCGATTCGGAAGAAAGCCACAAAAAATGATCGGAGGATTGGAAAATTTTATAATTGTTAGAATTAGGTACACCTTCTGCCCTGCCAAACCTTTTAAAACCTTTTAAAACCTGTTGTGCTGATACAGTAATGCTGATGAGGGAAAATAATAATAATATAATAAGACGACTGCACAGCATATAGTAAAGCTAATTGAAATTCAAGTTAGTATAGAAGGAAGGGTGTGATGAATTTTTTGCAAAACTTTTTTGCAAAAACCTATCCGAACCAGGTTGAAATTTTTAATAACAACAATATTTTCATAGAAGCTGTTACAATACAGGTATGATTAATAAAATTATAGTTTTAAGCTACTTAAAATTACCGGCAAGGGTATAGGTATGTAATATTAACTTGTAGAAAAACATCTTACTCATAAATCCTATATAAGGTATCCCGATATTTTACCAAAATGATTACTTGAATTTAATGAAGCAGTCCCCTTCTGCAAAAATATCTATTTTACGATTGGCAGCAGTAGTACCTGATCGTTTATGCCAACATTTTATGCATTACTGCTTATTACGATGAACAAACATAAACTGATGATTGATAAATGTTTCATAAGTATTTTCTGCTACCGCTCAATTATAATTTTTGTGGTAATAGTTTTGTTGAATAAATTAAAATGAACAAAATATATTCCATTGCTCTTATTTGTTAAATCAATGTATGATTGATAACGAACAGAATAATATACTCTTTCGCCAAGCACATTGAATACCTCAATAGAACGAACTTGCCCAATATCACCATTAAATAGAAAATTTATTATCCCCTTTGCCGGATTAGGATAAATAATCAAATTATCAGGAGTTAAATTTTCTTTACAGCTTCTTATAGTAATTACTTTTGAGTATTTAGATTTTCCATCAAAATCAGTTTGCTTTAACCGGAAATAGGAAACCGCATTCTGTGTTAGGGAGTCTGTAAAAGAATAATTTTGTACCGTGGAAGAATTCCCGGCACCATTAACTATTTTTATAATTATCCAGTTAGCAGCATCTGTACTATGTTCCAAAGAAAAATAATCGTTATTGTTTTCCGATGCTGTAGTCCATTTAATAATTATATTTTGGTTTTGGCAATTAGCACTAAATGAAATTAATTCTATTGGTAGAGGTACTTCAGTGCCAAATGAACCTACACGGCTAAAGGCAAATCCATCGGCATTACCTCCATTAAAAAGGTTATTGTTTGCAGCTATAGTTGGTTGTGCAAAACAGTTTATAGAAAAGCCATCAGCATTACCGCCATTAAAAAGATTATTATTTATTGCTACATCCAGTTGTGCTAAACAATTTACGGCAAAACCATCTCCATTACCGCCATTAAAAAGGTTATTATTTATAGCTATATCCAGTTGTGCAAAGCAATTTACGGCAAAGCCATCTCCATTACCGCCATTAAAAAGGTTATTATTTATAGCTATATCCAGTTGTGCAAAGCAATTTACGGCAAAGCCATCTCCATTGCCCCCATTAAAAACAGTATTGTTAGCAGCTATAGTTGTTTGTGTAAAACTATTTACTGTAAATCCATCGGCATTGCCTCCATTAAAAATGGAATTATTTTGCGCATTCGTTTTTGATAAACACAAGACACTAAATATAAATAACCATTTTTTTGTCATAACATGACTGTTCTTGAAAACTTAATTATTGATTTTATAGACTATAATGCAATGCGTACACCACGACCACCGAAATCCACAAAACGTGTAGTAACTACAGATGCATTCTGAGAGCGATCTGACACCCGCAGAAAATTAGTGTTAAAACGAAAGGTTCCACCCCTAAAGCCAGTACCAATTGCATTTATTCCGGGCCAATTAATAGTATTGGCATTGCCAGTAACATCAAGATTACCATCGCCATTAATACCTGTAAAAGCCCTACCGGTAGCAACGCCAACTGTTACAGCTCTATCACCATTATTACCGCTTAATTCCATAACACCGTAATAAGAAGCTCCGGCATTTTGCCGGTTGGTAGCAGCTTGGGCAAAATTTCCTACCCGCATTGGGCCTGTTACACCGTTATCATATGTAGCGTTCGCTCCGGGGTTGGTAGCCACTTCATTGGGCAAACCGCTATTAGAAATAATGCCCGTGGCTCCGGTAATAATGGTATTACCCCAGGCATATTCGTTTGGAACAGGTGAAAGGTTACCACCCCTACAGGCTTTTTCAAATTCTAATTCAGTAAATGGCCTTAAACCACTCCAGTCTAAATACGCAGCCAAATCTGCCCAGGATATATAGTTACAGGGAATATTCTGTCCGTCGTCGGCTTCATTATAAGTTGTATTACCATTAAAGTTACAGGCATAAATAGCCGGGGTAGTTGTACTTACTCCGGGTGTTTGTATATCTATTCCATCTCTGGCTACATTAAAACCTAAAGCATTACTGCCTGCTGCTGAATTGGGTGCTACGGCTGTTCGTGTTGCTTGCTGCGTATAGGTTAATTTATTTAAGAACTCGGCATACTGCTCCTGCGTTATTTCATACTTCATCATATAAAAGGCGTTAACGCCTTTAGGAAAAGATGCAGGTAGGGTTTGTGCAGATATATCACCAAAATCTTCTTCCACAGATGTCCCTCCCGTTCCTCCACGGTTATTGTTGCCTAAACTCCCTGCACCACCACCACCCAGTGTAATGGCTGCTTCAGAAGTAACCAGAAAAGGCAAACCGGAGATTCCAGCTTCAAATTGTCCTTGTACATTGGTAACAGAACCATCACCTGCATAAAAAGCTCCCTGCGGTATGTACACCATTTCAACAGCATATACACAAACTTCTACAAGGTCGGCATCAAGTAGTCCATCCACACCATAGTTCCAACGCAGTTGTGCGGCAGTCCAGGTATTAGTACCAATACCATTTCCACTTTTATAAATAAAGATCCCTTTGCCATCTGTGGGTGCAGATATTGTAGATCCTATGGGTGCTGTGTGACCGCTAGTATTTAATGTGGCATGATTCCAGGTGGTTTGATTTTTTAACCGCCATTTTACAAATACCCAGGCTGCATCCCAGTTACTTTCCAGGGTAGAGGTTCTCCAGGAATTATCCCAGCTGATATTAAACTGTACTAATGTAAAATCCGACACGGTATTTTGCCCAGTTATGGAAACATTAGATACACTGATATTGTTGGAATAACAGGCTGCTGTAATTCCGATAAAATTGATTAAGAACAGAATTTTTTTCATACTTGTATGGTTGATGGTATATTTAAGAAAATTTTTTTTGGAAAAATGATATAGCTGGATTAGTTTAAGTTTATTAATTGCCAGTTTTATCTCTTACTTTAATTTTTTTTAAATCTCTTTCTTTAGTGGATCATTTAAAGTCATATTGAGCCATTGCCATAAACCAATTAGTCTGCGGCGGAAATACGATAAGCCCTTAAATTTGTAGTTGAATAAACCCAATATGGTAAAAGAAAAAATACTAGTGATTGGTGCATCTGGTCAAATTGGAGTGGAGCTTACCCTTGCTCTACGCAAAATGTATGGCAACCAAAATGTGATTGCATCTGATCTTCGGGAACAAAATCCGTTACTGGAAGGCACCGGGCCTTATGTAAGTCTCGATGTAATGAATAAAGAAATGCTGCATGTGCAAGTGATAAGACAGAATATTACCCAGATCTATTTACTGGCGGCCATCCTTTCTGCTACAGGTGAAAAAAATCCCGGTCTTGCATGGAACCTCAATATGACGGGTTTGCTGAATGTATTGGATATAGCAAGAGAAGAAAAGCTGCATAAAGTTTACTGGCCAAGTTCTATTGCAGTGTTTGGCCCCACATCACCCAAACAAAACTGTCCGCAGCAAACCATCATTGAGCCAACTACGGTTTATGGCATCAGCAAATATGCAGGTGAGTTTTGGTGTAATTATTTTTTCCATCGTTTTGGAGTTGATGTAAGAAGCCTGCGTTATCCTGGTTTGATTTCTTATAAATCAGAACCGGGTGGTGGTACTACAGATTATGCGGTAGAAATTTTTCATGAAGCACTGGAAGAAAATAAATATGAATGTTTTTTGGAAGAAAATACTTACCTGCCTATGATGTATATGCCCGATGCCATCCGTGCAACCATTGAATTAATGGAAGCGCCGGCCGACAAGATCAAGATCCGTCAATCCTACAACATCTCCTCCATGAGTTTTTCGCCCAAAGAAATTGCTGCTGAAATTGCAAAACATAAACCGGGTTTCAGCATCAGTTATAAACCCGATTACCGCCAGCGTATTGCTAACAGTTGGCCGCAAAGCATTGATGACAGTGTTGCAAGAAAAGACTGGGGATGGAAACATGAATATGATCTTGCAGCCATGACAAAAGATATGTTTGAAAATTTATAACAGTTCATTTTGCCATCTGTCATCTTCACGACTTGCAGAATAGCCTGGAGTGCGTAATTTGCAGCCATTACATGAAGAAATTACTATTTGCTATAACTGTATCCGTTTTTTTGTTGATGGGTTCAAAGGCAACAGCACAAACAAAACTTCGTAACGGCTGGTACCGGGCATCTATCCTGCGACCTGATGCTGCAGAAATCATTTTCAATCTTGAAGTAGTTGAGAAAGAAAACAAACGTCGCCTTTATATCCGCAATGGTAGTGAACGCTTATTGGTTGATGATGTAAAATTGAAAGGCGATTCAGTTTTTATTGAGATGCCCTTTTTTGAATCATCCTTTAAATTAAAACTTCAAAAAGATTATTCACTTACAGGCAAATGGATCAAAGGAACCAGCACAAAATTCCTTGAACTTCCTGTTCAATTTCAATATGGAATCAAAGAGCGGTTTCCTGTAAAATCAACTGCCAAAGGAACAATTAGCGGACGGTGGCAAGTAACCTTTACAAGACCCAATGGAACGGAACGGCCTGCTATTGCTGAGTTTCAGCAAAAAGGGTCTTATCTCACCGGAACATTTTTAACCCCGAGTGGTGATTACCGTTTCCTCGAAGGAGTTGTTAGTGCCGATAGTATGTACCTGAGTTGTTTTGATGGAAGTCATGCGTATCTTATCACTGCACAGATCAGGGGAAATGAAATTGTAAACGGATCATTTTACAGCAGCGCTGCCAATAAAGAACAATGGCGTGCAACAAAAAATACAGAAGCTGTATTGCCCGACACCACACAGCTTACACAATTGAAACCCGGTGAAAGCAAATTGAATTTTACGTTCAAAGATGTGAACGGAAATAATGTTTCTATTAATGATGAAAGATTTAAGAACAAAGTTGTGGTGATACAGCTCATGGGCAGTTGGTGCCCTAATTGTATGGACGAAAGTAAATTCATTGGTGAGTTTTACAAACAATACAAAAGCAAAGGAGTGGAAGTGATTGCACTGGCTTATGAATACAGCACCGACTTTAACCGATCCAAAGCAAGTGTGCAGAAATTCATCAATCGTTTCCAGATCAAATATCCCGTACTCATCACACCTACAACAACCAGCGATGAGCAACGCACTGAAAAAACATTACCTCAATTGACAACCATCCGTTCTTTCCCCACCACACTTTTTTTAGATAAGCAGGGTAATGTGCGGAAAATTCACCAGGGCTTTTATGGACCCGGTACAGGTATTCACTATGAAGAATTTAAAATCGAGTTTTACCGTACCATTCAATCTTTACTGGCAGACTAACAATCATTGTTTCAGTTTACCGAACTATATTTGCTCTCCCTGAAAAGGGGTACACTGTATTTTTAAACTTTTAAAGATTAAACTGATGGCTGCAAAGATTAAAGTTGCCAATCCCGTAGTTGAACTGGATGGCGATGAGATGACCAGGATTATCTGGAAATTCATCAAAGAAAAATTGATCCTTCCTTATCTTGAATTGGATATTAAATATTACGACCTGGGTGTTGAGTACAGGGATGAAACCAACGACCAGGTAACCATTGATGCTGCAAATGCCATCAAACAATATGGTGTTGGTATAAAATGTGCAACCATCACTCCCGATGAACAACGTGTAGAAGAATTCAAACTCAAACAAATGTGGAAGAGCCCGAACGGAACCATCCGTAATATTTTAGATGGTACTGTTTTCCGTGAGCCGATCGTTATTCAAAATATTCCAAGACTCGTTACTAACTGGACAGCACCTATTATTGTTGGCCGTCATGCATTTGGTGATCAATACCGTGCAACTGATACAGTGATCAAAGGCAAAGGAAAGTTAACCATGACCTTTACTCCGGAAGGCGGTGGTGAACCACAAATTTTTGAAGTATATAATTTCAAAGGCGATGGTGTTGCTATGAGCATGTACAATACCGATGAAAGTATCATGGGTTTTGCACGGAGTTGTTTTAATATGGCGCTGAGTAAAAAATGGCCTTTATATCTATCTACAAAAAATACCATTCTTAAAAAATACGATGGTCGTTTCAAAGATATTTTTGAAGAGATCTATCAAAAAGAATTTAAAACTCAATATGAAGCAGCAGGTATCGTGTACGAACATCGTTTGATTGATGATATGGTGGCGAGTGCATTAAAATGGAACGGCAATTTTGTATGGGCTTGTAAAAACTATGATGGTGATGTACAAAGCGATACGGTTGCACAAGGTTTTGGTTCACTTGGTTTAATGACTTCTGTATTGGTTACACCTGATGGTAACACCATGGAAGCAGAAGCTGCACACGGAACCGTTACACGCCACTACCGTGAGCATCAGAAAGGCAGACCAACGTCAACCAATCCCATTGCATCCATCTTTGCATGGACAAGAGGTTTAGCTTTCCGTGGAAAGTTAGATGGGAACCAACCGTTGATTGATTTTGCTAATGCGCTTGAAGCAGTTTGTATTGAAACTGTTGAGAGTGGTAAGATGACAAAAGATTTAGCTGTTTGCGTTCATGG
>Ga0163144_10004025_pt1 | contig 33389 bp, 29 predicted proteins | sample OliLak19BULKMAT1_FD_123175 | JGI IMG/M metagenome (GOLD analysis project Ga0163144, IMG submission 123175) | Freshwater microbial mat bacterial communities from Lake Vanda, McMurdo Dry Valleys, Antarctica - Oligotrophic Lake LV.19.BULKMAT1 | ecosystem: Environmental > Aquatic > Freshwater >... | reverse complement strand
GGTTCGCGTTAACGGCAACATATCGGACGCCATCCTGCTCGGCTTCCACCAGCCACCGAAGCATATCGCTCGGCGAGAGTTCGCCGATCTCGTCCGTCTCTCCCCAGCCGGCGCGATCAAGGTATTGCTCCGCCTGTTGGCGGTTTGTGAAAACGGCGACTGCCTCCTCTTCGCCCGACTCTCCGGCATGGAAAACGGGCGTGTCCAGGTAGTCACTTCCTCTCTTGGCAATCACGAAAACGGCTGCCGCCTCTGCGTCCCCGCTGGCGGCGAGCCGAGCGCCGGCGGCCCATTTAGCCTCTTGCACCGCTTTGTCGAGGTGCGCGGAGGAAGCCTGTTCGGCGCCTGTCGCCCCGGTGAGCGGCCGCGACTTATTGATTCGCTGGCTCCTGTCGCCGATCTTGAGGACACGCATGCGCTTGCGCACATCGCCTTCCTCGCCGGGCACGCCGCGGCTGTGATACCCGCCCGGTCGGGATGGGGCTTCTCCTTCCGGCCGACTGGGCTCAGCGGCGGGCAGTTTGGACCGTTGATCCGAGGATTTCATACCTGGCTCCTTTCTTACTTGTTAAACCAGTACCGTGAGGCTTAAACCAGTACCGTGAGGCAAATCTTGTGCCGGATAATGGCCGCGCCGGTCGTGGCATGGCACGTTCCGCCCGGGACTTCACGCCGCTTCACCACCAGAACGGAGCAGGGCAGCGCCGTCGGCGAATGGTGGGAAGAACGCAGGAATGGCCCGTGTTTTTTCGTGATGCCGAAGGTTCGCGAGTGGGGGACGTTGCGGGCGAAGATGGGGGAGAGCGCAACGAGGACGCAATGGATCACCAAGAAACCGAAAAGGGATGCGCCCGATAAAAATGGCGAAACAGCGGCTTCTAGGTTCAATTTTGGACCTGGAAGCCGCTGTTGCCTGGAAGGACTAGATTATTACCGTCCGCGGCGGCTCCAATAAAAGCCGCCCCCACCAAACAGAAAAAGCAGGACGACGATCAAAACGACTAGGTTAAGAGTGCTCATGATGTTTTCCTCCCGTGGCTGAATTCCTGGCCGGCTTCGGCCCTAAACTATACCCGTTCGCAACGTACGCGTAACGGAGATTTGATGCTTCGCTTCGTTTCCACTTTTTTAGGTGCATTTTTCATGCCGCATGGAAGGCAAATCAGACGGGATGCACCAACCCATGCTTTGATCAGGAAATAGAGCGGGCCGCACCAATTGCATTTACCTGCACGCCATTTTCCCCGTACCAGTTCGCCCAGACGAAGAAAGGGGACGCAACTCGATTATCCCTCTCAGCCTCCCACCGGCCACCTCCACCCCAATTTCGTCCCCCTCCGCCACGCCGCCCGCATCCTCGTCGTCGAAACCAAACGCAGCCGCGACTGGAGTAACGACGACTCAAAGGAAAAACACCCCGTCGGCGAATGGTGGCAAGAACGCAGCAACGGCCGCTGCCTGTTCGTCACGCCGAAAGATCGCGAGTGGGGGACGTTGCGGGCGAAGGTGGGGGGGTAGCGCAACGAGGACGCAATGGATCACCAAGAAACCGAAAAGGGATGCGCCCGATAAAAATGGCGAAACAGCGGATTCCAGGTTCAATTTTGTACCTGGCTGTTTCGTGTACCACATCCTGAATCGCAAGTGCCGCCGGTCGCGTTGCATGCTTTGCCTTTTCCCATGCCGAAAGACTGGATCGCCCGCGCCAACGAACCGCAAACCGACGCGGAACCGGCGGCCGTGCGGCTCGGAGGCCTGGCAAGAAAAGACGGCGCGGCAACTGGGCCTCCAGCCAAACCTACGCGCCAGGTGGACCACTACGACAGGGCGGGTGTCGTAGTGGTCGGTTACGTCGGGGCGATCGGAGTGGGGCGTTGGTTTGGTTCGCGCGAGGCGAGCGCGAAACGGGGAGGGTTAGCCGGCTTTTTTGAGGCCCTTGACGAGGCGGGCGATTTCGGCGGCTTGTTGTTTGAGTTTGAGGTGCGGGGAGGCCTTTTCCACGGCTTCGGTCGGCTTGTCCTTCCAGAAGAGCATGCAGAAGGCGGGGACGAGGAAGGGGCGGACCAGGAAGGTGTCGATCAAGACGCCGATGGCGAGGGCGAAGCCGATCTGGAGCATGGTGTTGAGTCCGGCGAGCATCAAGGTGGCGAACGTGCCGGCCATGATGAGGCCGCACGAAGTGATGGCGCCGCCGGTCTTGGAGAGGGCGCGGCGCATGCCTTCGACGGCGCCGTACTTTTTGCGTTCTTCCAGGGCGCGGGAAATAAGCAGAATATTGTAGTCCTCGCCGACGGCGACCAGAATGGTGAAGAGGAAGAAGGGCACGCGCCAATCGACGGACGGCAAGGGAGCGCCGGTCCAGAGCGCGCCCGCGAGCACGGTGACGCCCAGAGCGGCGAAGTAACTGGCGAGCACGGTGACGAGCAGATAGCAGGCCAGGCCGATGCGGCGCACCAGGGCAAGCAGGATGATGAAGATCGCGACGACCACCATCATGTTGACGCGCGCGCGGTCCGATTCGGTGACCTCGGCCAGGTCGCGGGTGTTGGCGGTGATGCCGAAAAGTTCGGTTTGCACGTTGCCTTCGACGAAGTGGTGGCGATTCACGCGGTCGCTGAGCGAGGCTTCGATGAGCCGGAGCGTATCGGTGCTCACGGGATCGAAGGGATCGCTGCGCAGGATGACGTCGACGCGCGTGACGTGGCGGACGCTATCGGGCGAATCGCCGGCCAAGGTGCCGACGAACTGATCGCCGGACTGATCGCGCATGAAGCCGAAGAAGCCGTCCAGGTGCGGCTGGACCGCGGCCCAGAAGCGGTTGGTGAGCGAGCCGTCTTCGGGGATGGGCAGGAAGGAAGGAATGGGCAATCCCATAGGTTGCGTGAGGCTGCGGACCTCGGCGACGTTGGGGAGGACGGCGAGAGATCGGCTGATTTGCTCGATCTCCATTTGGCCGCGCGGATCGGTCCAGTCGTGGTCGGCGACCATGAGAACGGTGACAGGTCCAATTTCGCCGGCGGTAAAATGGCGCTGGAGGGCGGTGAGTCCCTGCAGGCTGCTGGTTTGGGGGGAGAGTTCGCCGGTGGCGCGATAGCTCGTCTTGACGCGCATGCCGATGATGATGAAGGGCAGGATGATCGCGACCGAGACGCCCCAGACCCAGCCGGGGCGTTGGGCGACTTTGTGGCTGACCCAATCCCAGAAGCCGAGCCGGACGCTGGGCCAGCGGCGCGGCGCGGCAAGGGATGCGGCGGCGGGATCACGGCGCGGCCAGAAGGCGGCTTTGCCGAAGAGGCGAAGCAAAGCGGGCGTGAGCGTCAACGAGGCGAGCAAGGCGACGCCCAAACCCAGGGCGATGGCGGGGCCGGCGTAGCGGACCTTGGCGAATTCCGCGACGGCCATCAGGCCAAGGCCGACCATCACGGTTCCCGCGCTGGCGGCGAGAGCTTCGCCGACGCCGCCCACGCTCCGCGCGACGGCTTCGGGTACGTCGTGCCCGGCTTCGAGTTCCTCGCGATAACGGCTCACCAGGAATAGGCAATAATCGGTGCCGGCGCCGTAGAGGATAACGATGGCGAATATCTTCGTGATGTTGACGAGGTGAACGCCGGGCACGTTGGTCAAAAGTGCGAGCGTATTGAGGGCGACCCAGACGGAGACGGCGATCGTCGCCAGCGGGATCATCGCGAGCAATGGGGCGCGGTAGACGAGCAAGAGGACGATGACGACAAGGGCAATGGTTGCAAGGGTAGTGTCTTCGAGGCTGCTGCCCGCGACGTGGGTCAGATCGCGGCCGATGCCGGCGGAGCCCGTGGTATACAGGTTGAGCCCCGGCTTCGATTCTTCCAGCGTGAAGCGTTGCCGCGCGACTTGCTCGATGCGGTCGACCGCCTTCATCGTGGCAAGCGCGAGGTAAGGGGATTCGAGCGAAACGGCGATCAGCGTGCATTGTTGGTCGCCGCTGGTGAGGCGGGGGCCGCACAGACCTTCCTTGTAGTATTCGACCTTGCCCAGTTTCAGTTCGGGCGCGTCGCGGCGTAGTTGCTCGACGTCTTGGACCAGTGCGTCCACGACCAGGAAGTCGGCGGGCGAAAGGGCTTCTTCCTCGCGTTCCAGTACGAAGACGATGCGGCTGGCGACGACGTCTTGGGGAAACGCCTTTTCGAGGATCAAGTGGGCCCGGACCGAGGTGAAGCGTTCGGGGATAAAGCGAACGTCGTCATCGTGGGTGCGCGTGTCCCAATGCGGGGCAACGAGGGAAAGCGTGACCCCAAGGAGGATCCAGACGAGGCAAATCGTCTTGGGATAGGTGGCGGCGATTCGACCAATGCGCTCGAACATGCCCAGGTGTCCTCCCTCCGTGGAAACGTCGACGCCTTCGGCCGATCTGGGCGGCGCCCTTTGGGGAGCGAGGCACAATCGGTCGCACCGAGGCGAATGACAGCCGAGGCCGACAGGGGGGCGGCACATGCGGCGAAGATATCATCGGTGCCGGTTGGCTGTGGACTGTAGCGAATTTACCGTTTGCTCCGTCGTTCCCGCAGCCTGGATAAGAAAGGGGGACTGGACGGTTTGCCCCGCGAGCGGAACGTCGGCCAAAGCGTTCTCGAAGCGCGCGGATCGATTCGCCGCCTCAAAATGACATTCCCGCCGGGAAGGAACAAGACCGCTTTACAAAACTGTCATTTGACAACGAATCTTGTGGAGGAATAGAATGAGGTCTGATGGCATGCCAGCGGAGGTCGCCGTCACAAGGATGGGGCAAACACCACTTTTTTTCCAAGTTGGAGGCATGACCATGGTCCGAAGACGATGGGTCGCGCTGCTGGTCGGCACTTTCGTGCTGGCGGCCGCGCAAACCGCTCAGGCGAGCGACACGATTCGCCTGGGAGGTTCGGTCGGGGGCAACACATTTACCCTCGACCGAGGCGACGATGCGGACGCCGACACTGAACTGGCTCGCTTTCGCGGCGGGTACGGCGGCGGCGGTTATCGCGGCGGGTACGGGGGCGGGGGCTACCGAGGCGGGTATGGCTACGGCGGTTATCGCGGTGGTTACGGCTACGGCGGTTATCGCGGCGGCTATAGTTATGGGGGTTATCGCGGCGGTTACGGCTACGGCGGATATCGCGGCGGTTATGGCTACGGCGGATATGGCGGCGGGTACTACGGCTCGTCCTACGGCTATTCCCAGCCGTACTACGGAGGGTACAGCAGCTACTATTCGTACCCCTCCTACTGCTACCCAAGCTACTCGTACTATTATCCCTGTTCGGACAGCGTGCCGACCATGCCGTATGCGACCGTGCTACAGGGATCGGTGAACACGTACACGACGGCTCGAACGATCGCTCCGCCCGCGCCCGTCGCGCCGCCGGCGGGGGATGGCACATTCCGCTATGACGGCGGCACCGGCGTGGTTCCCGCGCCGATGCCTGGGGTAACTCCAGTTCCGCCGACCGTTTCGCCGCGTCCCACTTTGCCGCTGGACGGCAGGCTGGTGTCGCTTCCCTACACGCCCCCGACCGTAAACTTCCCAGCATACGGCGAAGCGCCTGCAACGCCTCGTCGGCCCGCCGCGTCTGATACGCGATTGGTGTCGACGCCGGTCGCCGCTCCCCGCGTCGCGTATCCCGCCTACGGCGAAACGACGCCGCGCAGGTAGAATGCGAGAATGTCAAAGACTTTTTTTCGAGGCCCGTGGGTTTTTCCCGCGGGCCTTTTTCTTTTTTCCAAGGAGCGTTTCCAATTTCAGAAAAGTTAATCTAGGATAGATAGGGTAATTAACTCGACTTTTCTGGGAGTATGGAACATGCGCAGCTTTTTGATTGGATTGGCAGTCGCGACGGCGATCACGCGACCGGCGTCGGCCGATGATCCCGCCCCGGCCGAAAAGCTGCCGCCGCCCCGAATCGTCGCCCCCGCACCGATTACCGGTGGCAATCTCCTTCTGCCGCCCCCGCCCCCCATTTTCTATCAGCACGGCACACGCGACGTTTGGCAAAACTACGCCGTCGATAGCTACGGCCGTTGGCGGCCCCGCGTGATCTTCTCCCCCTATGGCTCGTACTACCACGCGGACGGCGCCCCCTATCCCTGGGCCTCCACGCACCCCCGCTCCTTCCGCGCCGTAACAACCGATTAACCCCCCGTAGGACAGGTGTCTCTCGCCTGTCCGAATACACTTCGGAAGGGATGCTCAGGCGCGACGCGCTGAACTTACCTCGCTTGCCCAAGCGGCAGACTTTGCCGAACGGCGCCGGGGCCGGGCGACTGGTTCGGAATCGTGGCATGAATCCGTTTGACTATGGCCGGTTGCAGCGGAAAATGGAATGGTAGCGATTGTGCCGATTCCTCCAGGAGCAACCCCCATGATTCGCCATTCGAAAACGTTGGCCCTTAGCGCTATCGCGCTGGGCGTGATTCTCGCGACGGCCCCCGCCGCCCGCGCCCAATACGTGATCTATCAACCCCAGTTCGTGACGCCGACCGTCACCTACTCTTATTACCAACCGCCGGTAGTGTATCAACCGTCCGTTTCCTATTACGCGGCGCCCTCGATCAGCTATTACCAGCCGGCCGTGTCCTATTATCAGCCCAGGGTGAGTTATTACGCGCCCGTCGTCGCCGCCCCGGCCGCCGTCACGACTCGCTCGTATTACGGCTACGGCATCTTCCGCCCCCGCGGCCTCTACACCCAATCGTATTACACGCCCAGTTACGTCGCGCCCGTGACCAGCTACTACGCGCCGATCCGCTGGCGCTAGGCTACTCTTGATCCGGCGCAGTCCGTAGCGCTAGCAAGGGCGAGCCGGAATGGTTCGCATCACCCCCCTCGCCCTTGCTAGCGCTGCGGACTCGGGTGGATTGAGCTCACTTCTTCGCGCGTTTGTGGACGACCAAAACCTGCGAACCGGACGTGCTCTTGAACTCCGTCGGCCGTTCCTTCCCCGCCGGGTCAAAGCAGACCTTCAGCCTGTCGGCGTCGATCTCGTAGATGGCCTTCATGACGGCGCCCTTTTCATTGCCTTCGATAATCGTCACATCCATGGTCTTCGGCGACTTGGACGGGTCGAGCTTTTGTTTGGCGACTTGAAACACCTCGCCCCCCTTCTTGACGGAATACTTGTCGCCTTTGAAGACCACCGTCATTTCCTTGAAGCCCTCGATCGGCAACGCCTTCCCGCCAGCCTCGACGGACACGATCTTCCAAACGCCGTGGAATTTTTTGAGTTCCTTGTCCACTTTCGCGTCGTCACCCGCCAGCGTACCGGTCCCGCCGATCGCGGTGATTACGAGGGCGCAGAACATTGTCACAAGGGGGATTCGCATAAGTGAGTTCCTTTGTCTAGGAGCCATTTCTGAGCGGTATTCCTCGAAACGCCGACCAAAGGATCACTACTTATCCTTATGTGGCGACGTCACTGCCGGGGGAAGTTCCTGGGGCTGGGGCGGCTCGGTGCCTGTACCACCTTCGGCATATGAGACGAGCGTTCGACCACTCCGCTTCTCACGTTCCTTCAAATCGCGGTAGATGGCTCGCAAGTCGTAGTTGAAGCGCGCCGCATAGGCATCGCGAGCACGCCGGACTTCATCGACAATTGGGTCTGACCAAGTCATGATTTCGCCTCCATCATTTCTTCGGGAGTACAAATAATTGGCGCCTTGAATCCTCTGCTTGTGCAGACTGCCTCAATCTGCACCCGCATGGTCGCACGGGGTTGAAAAGTCCGAACCACAACCCGGCGAGCTTTTTCGTTGACGGCTCCTCACGAATCGGTTTCTCGATCCAGGTCCGAAGCTCGCCCAAATCCTCGTACCGCAATTTCGCGAGCTTCCTCCAATCGCGGCCAACGCATCCTTGCCCACAACAAGTTCGCCGGCGTCTCCGGGCTGCGAGCGTGTGAGCGGTTCGATGTCCTCATCCGTTTCTTCAAGATGGGAGAGCCCCAAAAAGCGTCGCCCGTACCGTTGCTCATTCCCATCCGAAAGCGCAAGCTGGTATGCTATCTCGGGATGGTTGACGGAATAGACACGCGACTCCTCGCAGCGACGACCGGGGCCATCTTCGTAAATGAGCACCGCCAGGAACGTGGTTTTTGAGGTTGGTTCATTCATGCGGCTTTGATTAACCAGACGTAAAATCCAACTAGGGAAACTACCACGATCGCTTCTGGGATTAACCAAAGGAGTACAACGCGAGACTTGGTTACAATCCTGCAGCTTTCGACAATGGAATAAAGGGCTCCAATTAAGGCGAAGAGGGGCAGAGCACAGAAATAGGTTCCCACGATCCAACCGGCCCATTTTTGATCAGGAATATTACCTAGACCCGTGCGACTCCAATGCGGCCAGAGTCCTCGGCCGCTCAGTTCTCCTCCTACCGACAGCCAAAGGACCAGACTCAGATAAGGCAAAGCCAGCGCAGCTAACAAGCCAGAATTTCGGAAACGAGATTTGTCCCGGAGCGCGGTTGCATTCTCGTCTTTATGTGGCGAGGCTTCGCCAAAATCAGTCATGTTCTTTCTCCGCTACCGGGGCGCCTAGTGCATTGTCTCGCGCCGCATGATGGATTGGCAAGCAGGCGTACATTGCCTACCCGCTTCCTGCGTGCGAGGCTAACTGGGAAATACCCTCAATGCAATTGAGCACTAGGCCGAACGGTATGGGTTCGATACCCCAGGCACGCACGGACGCGTCCTTCTGCCTAGATTCAATGCCCGCGTTTTTTTCCCATGCCGAAAGTGTAACCGCTGTCACTGGGACCGCAAGCGTGATTTCCGACTGGAACGGTCCCTCGGCAGACTGGTTGGGGCGCTGTCGCTTCGTCCTAACCCACCGGCGGCGCCATTTCCTTCTGCCACTGCAATATCGTCGCCTCCGCAATACTCACCCGTCGAATCGCGCTCGCCTTCCCATTAACCGGATCAATGTCAACGATCGCGCCGCAAAGGCGGGGATCGCCCGTGGCGACGTCGAAGCTGATGGGGATGAATGACACGGTCGCGGATAGGACGCGGTCGACGCGTCGGCCCAGGACGCTGTCGTAGGGGCCGGTCATGCCGACGTCGCAAATGAACGCGGTGCCGCCTTCGAGAATCTGCTCGTCCGCGGTCGGCACATGGGTGTGCGTGCCCAGGACGGCGGAGACTCGGCTTTTGAGGTGATGGGCCAACAGGTATTTGTCGGCGGTCGCTTCGGCGTGGACGTCGACGACGATGACGCGGATCTCCGGGGGCAGTTGCTTGAGCACGCGGTCGGCCGCCTCGAAGGGGCAGTCGACTGGGCGCATGAAGGTGCGGCCCATCAAGCTGATGACGGCGACGGGGACGCCGGCCGCCGTGGTCGTGTGGATCCATTCTCGGCCGGGGGCGGTCGCTGGATAGTTGGCGGGTTTGCAGATGGTCGCGTCGGCTTCGAGGATCGAGATCAGTTCGGCTTTCTTGTAGATGTGGTCGCCCATCGTCACCAGGTCGACGCCGGCGGCGCGAATGTGCTTGAAGGTGCGCGGCGTCATGCCGGAACCGGCGGAGGCGTTCTCGGCATTGGCGACGACGATGTCGATCTGTTCGCGAACGCGCAGGAGGGGGACGCCGCGCCGCACCATTTCGACGCCGGGAGTGCCAACGATGTCGCCCAGGAAGAGGAGTCGCATGGATTGCCGTCGCTTGCGCGACGGTTCTGGTGTTGCGATTGTTAACGCGCGAACTCGACGCTACGGGTTTCGCGCACGACGGTCACTTTGATTTCGCCGGGGTAGTTGAGGTTTTGTTCGATGGCCTTGGCGATGTCGCGGCAGGTGCGAATGGCCTCGCTGTCGTCGAGTTGGCCGGAGTTGGCGATGACGCGCAGTTCGCGGCCGGCCTGGATGGCGTAGGCCTGTTCGATGCCAGGGAAGCCGCAGGCGAGCGCTTCCAATTCCTCGAGACGTTTGACGTATTTCTCAAGCGTTTCTCGCCGCGCGCCGGGGCGGGAGGCGCTGATGGCGTCGGCGGCGGCGACCAGCACGGTGTAGATGTTGTCGACCGTGATGTCGTCGTGATGGCCGGCGATGGCGTGCAGCACCTCCTTGCTGGTTTCGCCGTAGCGTTTGGCGAGTTCGGCGCCGATCTTGGGATGGCCTCCCTCCATCTCGTGATCCGCCGCCTTGCCGATGTCGTGGAGCAAACCGCAGCGCCGCGCCAACATTCCATTGAGGCCGATCTCCTCCGCCATCAAGCCGCATAGGAACGCGACTTCTAAGCTGTGGTTGAGGACGTTTTGGCTATAGCTGGTGCGGAAGCGCAGCCGACCCAAGAGATGCAGCATCTTCTCATGCAGCGGGACGCCGATGTTCGCTTCGATGGCGTATTTCTTGCCGATGTCCAGCACGTTGCGATCCATTTCCTCCTGCGTTTCCTTGACGACTTCCTCGATGCGTGACGGGTGGATGCGGCCGTCTTGGATGAGCTTGGTGAGGGCCAAGCGTGCGGTCTCGCGGCGAATATTGTCGAAGGCGGAAACGACGACGACGCCGGGAGTGTCGTCGACGATGACGTCGACGCCGGTGGCTTTCTCGAAGGTGCGGATGTTGCGACCTTCCCGGCCGATGATGCGGCCCTTCATGTCGTCGGAAGGAATGTCGACGGTGCTGACGGTGGTGTCGGCGGTGTGGACGGCGGCGAAGCGTTGGATCGCGGTGGCCAGGATGCGGCGGGCCTTTTCCTCCGTGACGCCGCGCAGCTGCTCTTCATGTTTTTGTATGCGCGTGGCGATCTCGTCGGCGAGCTCGCGTTCGACGCGGGAGAGCAAAAGACGTTCGGCGTCCTCGCGGGACAAGTTGGTGATCTCTTGCAGTTTTTTCAGTTGCTGCGCGGAGACTTCGTCGGCCTCCACGAGTTTTCGTTCGAGGGTCTCGCTTTTTTCCTTAAGGCGGCGTTCGATGTGTTGGAGGTGGCGTTCCCTTTTGACCTGGGTCTGATGCCGTTGTTCGAGGGCGTCCTCTTTCTTTTCGAGACGGCGTTCCTGATCGCGTTGTTCGTTGCGGCTGACGTCGAGTTCGCGATTGAATTCCTCGCGTTTGCGAAACACCTCGTCCTTGGCTTCCAGTTCGGCTTCCTTGACGATGTTCTCGGCTTGCTTTTCGGCCTGGCTTACGGTGTCGCGGGCGCGTTGCTCCGCGCCGCCGAGGCTGAGGCGATCCTGGCGGCGTATGTACCAATAGGCACCGACGCACCCCAGGATTAGTCCCAACATTCCCGCCAGGCCGACCCAAACTACACATTCACTGTGCATGGCGGCCAACTCCCATTATGGCCCCTGCACGCTTGATCTTCGACTGCCGGCGCGAGGCCGGTATTGGAAAGTACAACCAGTTTGCTTGGGCATTGCCCAGGCTCGCGACAAAAGCTCGCGAGCCAATACGAGATCGTCGTCGACGCTCCAGGTGCGAGCATCGCCAAAAGGACGGGGGAATCGCGAACTTCAGCGGGCGCTTACTGCCGCAACCAGCGGCGCGTCCGACGAACTTCCAAGGGGATATTCGGACCGGGGCGGAAGCGAAATGCCTCGCCCGGCGCTATTCGAGAATGGTTCCCGATAAATCCATTAAGCAGGATCACGACGCGCCGACCCCTCCGGGTCGAAATCGCCGCGACCTGGCGTAACCCTATCCCGCGCCACGTCCGATAGAGGCAATGAAGCATGCCCCCCAGCACCAGCGCCACCAGCATCATCCAGAACGAAATCATGAAATCCTCGTGGTTTGCTGCGCTATTTTCGTGATCGGCGACGGATCCCGCGGCACGCCGGTTGTCCATTCCTGAAGATCAAGCGTCCACGGACCTAAATAACCACTTAAGCGACGGGCCAAAAAGCCCACCGCACCCGGCAACCGGGCTTATGAAGTTTTTATTATGGAGGGCGCGTTGTTCCAAGGTCAAATGAAAAGAGGAAAATGAAAGATATTCCGCGAGCGCGAAACGAAGACGGCGAGGCCGAAGCCTCGCCGTTTTTGTTCATCTCTCAACACCGCATTGCGGAATTACTGGTTGAAGATGAATTCCTTGGTGTTGATGAGAGCCCAGAGAAGATTCTCGTAGGCCAGCTTCTTGTTGGTCGCGTGGCGGTTGATGTGTTCCATCGCCACGGTCAGGTGCTCCGGGCTGGGGCGCCGCGAGAACACCCACATGAACATTTCAGAAACCTTTTCTTGATCCGGACGTGGATCCTTGGCGAGCAGGTCCGCCCGGCCGTTGCCGCGCGAGAGCTTGTCCTGGATTTCCTGCGAGTTGAGCAGGTGCAGCGCCTGGGCGAGATTCGCCTCGCTGACGCGTTCGCATTCGCAAGCGCTGATGCGTTGCGGCCGACCGAAGACGTCCAGGAAGTAACTCGGGAAGTTTTCGTCCGGGAGCATGATCGCCCGGTTGGGAGCGAACTTGTCCGTGGGCAGACCGCCGAAAGAGGCGGGGGAGGCCGTCACATGATTGACGGCGTCGAAGAGCACTTCGGCCGGCATGCGCCGCGGATAGAACCGCGCGAATGACTGCTTGTCGTGCTTGTTGAACTCGTTGGGATTCGCGCTCAGCTGATAGCTGCGGCTCTTCACGATCACCTTGATCAGGTGCTTGAGGCTGTACTTGCTGTCCACGAGTTCCTTCGCCAGAGCGTCAAGCAACTCGGGGTTGGACGGCGGGTTGGTGACACGCATGTCGTCGATAGGGTCGACGATGCCTCGGCCGAAGAAGTGCGACCAATAGCGATTGGCGACGGCGCGGGCGAAGAACGGGTTCTTGGCTTCCGACATCCAATCGGCCAACTTTTGGCGAGGATCTTCGTCAGGACCAATATCCAGCGGCGGGCCATCCAGCGCCTGGATCTTGGCGGGGGCACCGGTGCGTTTGTTGTTGACAGCACCCGTCGGCTTATTGAAGATCACTAGGCGTTGCGCTTGCTGCGTCAGGCCGGGAGCGGCGATATTCTTGCGGCCCACGCGGCCAAAGAAGGCGGCCAGGCCCCAGTAATCGTCCTGGCTCCACTTCTCGTAAGGATGGTGATGGCATTGGGCACAGGCGATGCGAAGGCCAAGAAACACCTGCGCGGTGTCGTCCACGAACTGCTCGGCGTTTTGCAGTTCCTTGTACCAAACCGTCGTCGGGCTGGTGGTCTCGTCGCCCACGGCGCCAAGAATCTCCCGCACGAACTGATCGTAGGGTTTATCGTTGGCGACTGATTGGCGAATCCATTCGTGGAACGCGAACGTGCCCTGGGCGCGGTCGGCCTGACCGCGGCGCTTGACGCGCAGGATGTCGGCCCACTTGTTGGCGAAGAGGTAACTGTATTCCTTGGTTTCGAGCAGGCGGTCGACCAGCTTGTCGCGCTTGGCGGGGTCGCCGTCGGCGAGGAAACTCGTCACTTCCACAGGCGTCGGCAGCGTACCCGTCAGGTCGAGACTGACGCGGCGAATGAAGTGCTCGTCGCTGCAAAGGTCGCTGGGGACAACGCCCAGTTCCTTCCATTTCTTTTGGGTAAAGTTGTCAACGACGGTCTTCGGCTCCCACTTGTATTCGGGGATTTTGACGCCGAGCGGCACGGTGGCGCGGAAGACCGCGACGGAACCTTGATAGCGAGCCATGATGGCCGCTTCGCCGGAAAGATCGAGCGTGCGGACCAGAGCCGCGCCATCGACGATGGCGATTTCTTGGTCGTTGGATTCGAACTGGGCCCGTTGCGTAACGTCTTGCACGGCGCCGTCGCTGTAATGCGCGTACACGGCAAATTGCTGATGATTCTGCCGGGTGAGGATGCGGTGCTCGGGCGAGACGGTGATCTTGACGACCGTGGGGTCTTCCGCCTTGCCGTAGGGAATGCCTGAGGCGATCCAGCGGCGGATGAGCTTGTATTCATCGGAGCCGACTTCCATGCGCTTGCCGCCGGCGTGAGCCGCCGTCCCGGTGGACTTGGTCAACAGGAGGCTGCTATCGGGCGCGGCGGGGAAGAGACGGCGACCGCGATTTTCCTTCACCAATGTCTGATAGTCGAGTTCCGGCACGAAGCCGAGCAAAGACAGGGCGAAGCCGTTTTGGCCTCCCGATTTGCCATGGCAGCCGCCGCCGTTGCAACCCAGCTTGGTGAAGATCGGCACGATATGGTTGGCGAAGTTAATCGGCAGGTTCTCGTCCATGCTTTGATTGACGAGGGCGAGCTTGACCGACTTGTCGCCGTAGACCGCCGTGACCTCGGTCGTCCCGTTGGCGATCGGCATGATCCGGCCGGCCGTCGTGACGCGTGCGATGGCGGGATTAGCGACTTCGTATTTCACCTCGCCCGTGAGGTCTTGCAGCTTGCCGTCCTTGACGAAACCGGTGACGATCAGCTGCGCCGAGTCGTCCTGACCTTTCAGGATCGCCTTCTCCGGTTGCACGGCGATCTTCGTCAAATCCGCGGCCGTCGGAAGCGGCGCGACCTCGGATTTCACCGTTTTTTTGTCATACAACTGCGCCTGGGCAGATCCCGACGAGAGGATCCATCCACAAAGCGTCAGCGCTAAAATCCAGATTGAACGTGTGCCTGGCATGAGGAAAACCCCCCAGCAAAACGAGGTAGGAACTAAACGGGTGTGTCCGGAAATCGCTCATAAAAAACGAGCTTTTTCCGAATAGCGACCGGAGATGGGTCTCCGGCAAGGTGGCAGGATTTCAAACGGCGTGTCGAGCCGTGGGCAAGAGCGGTCAGGTAGGTATCGCAACCGCTCGATGTCGATTCACTCTTCCTAGAATAACCATATTGTACGTCGCCGCAAGGGAAAAAGGAAAATTTGGGTAGTTCGACGTTCGGCGAACCGGGCGGCGTGACTCGCTGGAGACCCACGCCGCCGGATTGAAATCACCTCAAGAACCGCTTTGCGACTTCGCGAACTCCTCATGGCGGCGGCTCATTTCCTCGGGCGAAACATCCTCGATGTGCGTCGCGATGTGCCAAACGTGGCCGAAGGGATCGGTGAGCGTGCCCATGCGGTCGCCGTAGAATTTGTCCTGGACCGGCTGGGTTTGGGTTGCCCCGGCTTTGAGCGCGTTTTGGAACATCTTGTCGACGTCCTCCACGTAAAGCATGATGCCTGTCCCCGATCCGCCGATCGTCGCGGGACTGCGGGCGCCCATGGCGGGATGTTCCTCCCCGAGCATGAGCCGGCTGTCGCCGATCGTTATCTCCGCGTGGCTGACGCTGCCGTCCGGACCGGCCATGCGCAATTCCTCCTTCGCGCCGAAGGCATGTTTGTAGAAGTCGAGGGCCTGGGCCGCCCCCTTACAGATGAGATAGGGTGTGACGGTGTGGTAGCCGTCGGGGATCGGTTTCACTGCCATGGAAGACACTCCCAAAATACCGTGCAATGGGACAAAGCAATCGGTTTGCCCCTTGAAATCGTGCCGTTGCAGAATCCGTTCTTGGTCAAGGCCAACGACACCTTGCGGGTAAAAGTGCTTTTCCTGGGAATGCCCCTGGACCAAGAAAATCTCGGCTGGCATCGTCCCGGCGACGGCGACATGCCGCGCGGAACCGTTCGGACCAATGCCAAGGGAGAAGCATTGATTCCCATCGAGGAAACCGGCCTCATCACGATTCGGCTGACCCACATGACCCGCCCAAACGCCGCGGATCATGAATGGGAATCCTTTTGGACGACGCTAACTTGGCGGATTCCATGATTGGCATTTCGGTGTTGGGCCGCTGCCCACATGCTTTTGCGGTGGCATGGAAGGGATCTTGCCGAAGCGTGAGACCCGCAAAAGCATGCCACCCAAAATTCAGTTTTCAGCGGCCGAGCAGTTTGTATTACCTACTTTGAACGTGTCCGTTACACTCTAAGTGTTCTGTTGCTTGTCTCGTCCTGGATTTGATAATCAAGCTCTGGATACGACCGTGGTCGCAGCAAGCGAAGCCGTCAATATGTTGAAAGCCCAACTCCCGCAAGCCTGTTGTCGTCGTCGTACCTTACCCAAATCGTCCACGCGCTTCCCCGCCACTCTTTGTCAAAACGAATACTATGTCGATTACTTATTGAAAAGAAAAAGTCGACTTGTTGAGGGTCCGCACGAAGCACCCTGCGATCCCCTGGCGGCCCAAGGAGGCGCTCTACATCAACCTGACTCATTCCGAACTTTAGTTGTTGATATGTAGAGGGGCCTATTTTGGCGTCGGCAATGAACATCTGCAAGGTCACCACAAGGCAAAGCCACGATGCCATAGTCAACTCACTCATTTGGAAAGCGGATATGTAATAAGACTCTACTCCGCCACCTTCTTCATCTCCAACTTGTCAAAGCAAGCAACGCCCGTCGCGCCGAACAGGCCGATGCCGATGACGCCGTTGCGGGATTCTTTCGGGATGAGGAAGGTCTTCTGCACCCTTTGCCAGGGATGGGTTCCGGTGAAGGGGCCGAGGAGGATCGGTTGCGGCGGCTTGAGTTCCCGGCGCTGGTCGTCGAACAGGCGGATGATGATGCCGCACGCCTGATCCAGTTTCAGGTCGCCCTCCACGTTGTCGGTCTTTACCCAGCCGGAAACTTCGATCTTGGAGACCTGCCGGCCATCGAGGCCGAAGCCCTGCAATAGATGGGCGAGGAGGAACGGCCGGGTGTTCTTGAACTCGATGTAGTGTTTGCCGTCGGGGGCGTCGGCGCCGGCGCGACGTGTCAGGAGGCGTTCGTAGTACCAGCCGGGTTGCGCTCCCTTGGCGACGAAGGCCGGCTCTTCCTCGAAGCTGCCGTTGACCAGTTTGGGATTGGCGGGGTCGGGCTTGCGCTCGCGCGCCGCCTCGGCCTTGCCGGTCATAGGCACGAAGAACGTCGGCAACAAGGCCTCGCGCTCCAGTTTGCCCCGCTTCTTCGTGAACGCGTAGAGCGTTTGCGTGTAACGTTCGCCGACCGGCGCCACCAGGATGCCGCCCTCGGCCAACTGGTCGATGAGCGGCTGCGGCACTTTTTCCGGCGAGCAGGTGGCGATGATCTTGTCGAACGGAGCGAACTCGGGCCAGCCAAGAAACCCGTCCCCCACTTTGGCGTGGATGTTTTTGTAGCCCAGGCGGTCGAGCGTACGTTTGGCCTGCTTGCCGAGCGAGTCGACAATTTCGATGGTGTAGACGTCTTTCACCAGCGGGCTGAGCACGGCCGATTGATAACCGGTGCCCGTGCCGATCTCCAGAACTTTGTCGCCGGCGGCCGGCTTCAGAGCCTGCGTCATTTGCGAAACGATCAGCGGCGAGGAAATAGTTTGCTTTTCGCCGATGGCCAGGCCCATGTCGTAGTAGGCTAATTTTCGCAGATGCGGCGGCAGGAATTCATGCCGGGGCGTGTCGCGCATCGACTGCACCACGCGGGGGTCTTTGATGCCGAGCGGAACGAGGAACTCGTCGACCAGTTCGTGCCGCCGCTTGCGAAATTCGGCCTGCGTTTGCGCGGGCAGCCGTGAGGCCAGGATCGCTAATAACAACAGGCCAGCCGCACAGCGATTGTACAAGTGGTTCATGATCGACCTCCCCCCGCGCGGCAACTCAAATTTCGGAGCCCTTGCCCCGCTCGTGCCGCGCGCCGGGGGTGCGAAATGTGAGGCTTGCGAGTGGTTTCACTCGTTCGCGCTTCGTACTAACGGCGATTGGCCCCGATCACGGCGGCGACGAGGGCAACACCTCTTGATACTCCGAAGTGTCCGTTTCCTCGCCGCGCCGCGCGGGTTCGAAGACGATGTCCGCGTTCATCTCATCGCGGCAAAAAGTCTTGCGAAACTTCGTGACGAACAACCCTTGTTCCAGATGCCCGGCAAGTTGCTTGAGTCCTTCCAATTCCTTGGCCGGCGCTTCGCGCACCAAGTATCCCAACGGACGATCGCGGCGGAATTTGTCGAGCCGTGCCCGAATCACTTTTTGAACTGCCTCGGCTCGTTTTGGATTTCTCAAATCCGCGGCGGCGAAGCCCTCGTCCGGGTCTGGCACCTTTTCCGAGTATGGATTCATACCGGTGCAGATTTGAATATCCTCCGCGGTTAGCTTCCGGGCCCATTCCATCGTAGTCGGAATATGGCCTCGGGCGCTCGCGCCCGGCCTGGCGCCGGAGACGAAGGCAAAACCTAATTCGTTGGCGCGTTTGTTCAAGGCGGGCAACTGCCCCGCCAATTTCTTGAGCCACTCCTCGCCGCCGCCGGGGATGCCGCCCGGAGTGCAACCGCTCGCGGCCTGCAACATCGGCGCCCAGGTGTATTGGTACGTCCAATCGCCGGGCAAATCGATCTTGGTCGGCGCCTGCACATAGAAGAGGGCTTCCGTCTTGTCCTTGACGGAAATCTGCGTGATCTTGAGCGGGTAGATGAATTTCTCGGAGGCGAATTGGAAACGGGTCGGCGTCACTTCGCCGAGAAACGTTCCGTCGCGATTCTTTTTCATCGCGGTCGTGTCGATCTTCATCACTGTGAAGAACCACTTTTTGTTGACATAGTGACCGAGCGTCGCCTCATCGCCGGCATAGCGATACTTGTGATCCTTGAGCCATTGAAAGAGGCTGTCCGCGCGATCCGCCTCGACGATTTTGTAATCGAGAGTGCCGACCACGCCGGTTTCGAGAACGCGCACCGGCGGTTTCATGGCTCCGCCGCCGAAACCACCCATGAAGCCGCCGCCGCCAAAACCGCCGCGTATTCCGCCGAAACCTCCGGCGAAGCCTGCGCCGAATCCGCCAAACTGCGGCAACAGTTTGCTGTCGACGAATTGGCGCTTCTTCAGAATGGTGTACACCGCCAACTGCTTGAAGAATTCCTTGGGCATCTCATGCAGCTTGGGTCGGGTCGGCGTGGGGATGACCATGCCGAATTCCAGCGCGTTGCCCGCGAATTTGGGCTGGACCGTGAACGTCTCGACCTTGCCGACCGGGTCGTAGGTCAGGAACACTTTTTGGGCCGGCTGCATCACGTCGACATTTTTGGCGGAGAAATAGCAACACGCCGCATCCGCCGACGAAGCCGCGGACAGGGCGACGCCACAAATCGCCAAGAATTGAAATCGCGACATTTTCATGTTCGCTTCCTTTTCTGCACCTTCCCCAACTACACCCGATCCTAAACCAAACGCGGCGCGTGTCAAGCGCGTGTTATGCGATCAAAAAAAACACACGGACTTCTCCCTCGCAACCAGTCCCCGCGTCCGCTATTCTGTATCCAGGTGACACCCACGACTTCGTTGATCCCCGAGGCTCCGATGTTTAGCCGTCTCTTTCGCTCACTCTGTGCCGCGGTGCTGATTGCGCCGCTGGTTCTTTCCGCGAACTCGTCTACGCCGGCCCAAGAAAAGCCGATCGACCGCCTGCGTCGCGACGTGACCTTCCTCGCGTCCGACGAGTGCGAAGGCCGCGGCGTCGAGACCAAGGGCATCAATCTCGCGGCCGATCACATCGCCGCCGAGTTCAAGAAGGCGGGTCTCAAGCCGGGTCTGGGCGAAAAGGGTTACTTCCAACCGTTCACCATCAACGGCTCCAACAAGCTCAAGGGCCCCAGCCAACTCGTGCTCACCGGGCCGCAAGGACAAGTCGTTCAACTTCGCTCGGGCAAGGACTTCAATGTGCTCGGCCTCTCCGCGGCGGGCAAAGTCACCGGCGACCTCGTATTCGCCGGCTACGGCGCCACCGCCAAGGACATCAAGTATGACGACTTCGCGGGCACGGACTTAAAGGACAAGGTCGTGGTCCTTTTGCGACGCGTGCCCCGTTGGGATAGCGAACAACTCCCCTTCGACGGCAAGAATAAGGATTCCCACGCCGGCCTCGTCAACAAGTTCTCCAATGCCGAAACCCACAAGGCCGCCGCGATCATCCTCGTCAACGACTTTTCGGAAACCGACGGCAAGACGCCCGATGCGTTTTTCCCGTTCACCAACCTGTCCGACGAACGGCCTCGCACCGTTCCCGTTTTTCACATGAAACGCGACGTGCTGGACACGCTCTTGCGCACCACCCTCAATCAGTCCTTGCGTGATATCGAAAAAGGCATCGACCGGGATCTGAAGCCTCGCAGCGCCGCGCTTTCGGGCTGGAAGGCCGCTGTCGAAGCCGGCGTCGACCGCCAGACCATTGCGGTCAAAAACGTGATCGGTGTTTTAGAAGGCGCCGGGCCTCTCGCCAAAGAGACCATCGTGCTGGGGGCGCACTACGATCACCTCGGTCTGGGCGGATCCGGCAGTCTCGCCAAGGGCGTCAAGGCCATCCACCATGGCGCCGACGACAACGCCTCCGGCACCTCCGCCCTCATGGAACTCGCGCGCCGCTTCGGCGACATGAAAGACCGCCAAGGCCGTCGCCTGGTCTTCATCGCCTTTTCCGCAGAAGAACGCGGCCTGCTCGGCTCCAAACATTATTGCGAAAAAGAACCCGTCTTTCCGCTCGAATCGACCGCAGCCATGTTCAATCTCGACATGGTCGGCCGCATGAAGACGACGAAGGACGGCAAAGACCTGCTGCAAGTGGAAGGTTCGGGCACCGGCAAGACCTTCTCGAAACTGGTGGAGGATTTGAATAATCCCAACGGGGTCGAGCTCAAGATCGCCAAGCAGTTGATGCCCAACAGCGACCACTTCCCGTTCTTCAACAAGAAGATTCCGGTGCTCTTTTTCTGGACCGGCACACACCCGGAATACCATCGCCCGACCGACACGTTCGACCGCATCAACTATGAAGGGATGACGAAGATCGTCGCCCTCTCCGAGAAAGTGGTCGCGCGGTTGGCGAGCGATGCCGAACGTCCCGAGTTCGTCTCGATCCCCGTGGTGGGTGGGGGCGGCCGCGGCGCGGGCCCGAAGATCGGCGTGATGCCCGGCTACGAAGCGGGCAAGAAGGGCATGCTCGTCGAGGCCGTCATCGCCGGAGGGGCCGCGCAAAAAGCGGGTTTCATGCCCGGCGACGTTATCATCGAAATCGGGGGCCAACCCGTGCTGGACGTCAATACCTACATGACGATCATGCGCCAACAAAAAGTCGGCCGCCCCGTCGACTTCGGCGTTCAGCGCGGCGAGAAGAAGCTGACGCTGAAAGTGACCCCCCAATAATTCGCACTTAAGAAACAGGAGCAAGGCACATGACAAGGCGTACCGATCGCCGTCGATTCATCAAGGCCACCGCGGCCATCGCCGCCACCGGGTTTTTCGTCAGCGGCGTTGAAGCCGGGCCTGATCGAAAAGAGCCCATCCGCATCGGCATCGTCGGCACGGCGGGCCAGGGCATCTACAACACCAACGGCGTGGCGCACGAGAATATCGTCGCGCAGTGCGACGTCGACACGAACCGGGCGGCGCCGGCGCGGAAGCGATTCCCCAAGGCGGCGTTTTACGAAGACTACCGGCGCATGCTGGAGCAAAAGGACATCGAGGCCGTCGTCATCGCGACGCCGGACCATCACCACGCGATTCCCACGGTGATGGCGTTGCGCGCAGGCAAGCATGTCTATTGCGAAAAACCCCTGGCGCATTCCGTGCATGAAGTTCGGCTCATCAAGCAAGAAGCGGCCAAGCGCAAGCTGGCGACGCAGATGGGCACGCAGATTCACGCGGGGGAGAATTATCGCCGCGTCGTCGAGATCATCCAAGCGGGGACGCTGGGCCAGGTGCGGCGCGTGCATGTGTGGTGCAATCGCCGGGCCGATCCGGGCGTGCGCGAGAGGCGCATGGTCAAGCCGCCGGCGGGACTCAACTACGATCTTTGGCTCGGCCCGGCGCCGGTTCGACCGTATCACGTTTCGCATCTGCATTTCAACTGGCGCTGGTGGTGGGATTTCGGCGGCGGCGTGCTGGCCGACATGGCGTGCCATTTCATGGATCTGCCGCACTGGGCGCTCAATCTGCGCACGCCGACAACCGTCTCCGCCAATGGCCGGGTGACGTACAAGGGCGACAACGAGGTGCCCGACTTGCTGCAGGTCGAATATCACTACGCCGCCCGCGGCGAGCAACCGCCCGTGCAACCGCCCGTGCATCTGACGTGGTATCACGGCGTGCCCGGGCCGGACCTCAACGGTAAGGTGACACACGCGGGGTTCGCATCGGGCGTTCTCTTCGAGGGCGAACGCGGCCAACTCCTCGCGGATTACAGCAACTACCGTCTCCTGCCCGAGGATCGCTTTCGCGACTTCGAGCGTCCCAAGCCAACGATCGCGCGTTCCATCGGCCATCACCGCGAATGGCTGCACGCGATTCGCACCGGCGCGGCGACGACATGCAACTTCGATTACTCCGGATCGTTGGCGGAGACGGTGCTTTTGGGCAACGTGGCGTATCGTGGCGGCGGGGATCGCATCACTTATGACGCGAAGACGGGAGCGATCACGGGGAATAAGCGCGCCGAGCAATACTTGCGGCGCGAGTATCGCAAGGGGTGGACGCTGTAACGATTGCCGATTCCGCCGCGATGCGGACGCTAAGCCGCAAGCGGCGGTGGCAACGTCGGTCCGATTCACTATCAAGACGACATGTTATTCTTTGGCCGTAAAAAACGTCTGATCGATTACGCTTCTTGTGCCGGCTGAGCGGGCAAACTTCCCCCACAGGGGATCGCGCAGGTGCTGCGCGACTTGCCTAAGCAGAGCCATCCGAACCTCTTGGTCGGCACGGAGACGCATGACGACGCCGGGGTGTATCGTCTGACCGACGAGATCGCCATCGTGCAAACCATCGACTTTTTTCCGCCGGTGGTGAACGATCCCTATCTGTACGGCCAAATCGCGGCGGCCAACTCGCTCAGCGACATTTACGCGATGGGCGGCAAGCCGATCACCGGCCTCAATCTCGTCGGCTATCCCGATGACAAGGATCCGCAACTCACCTGGCTGGGCGACATCCTCAAAGGCGGGGCGGAGCGCTTCGCCAAGGCCGGAGCCGTCATCTTGGGCGGCCACACGGTCCGCGACGTCGAGATCAAATTCGGTTACGCGGTCACTGGCACCGTGCATCCGCAAAAAATCCTGACCAACGCCTCCACGAAACCCGGCGACAAGCTGATCTTGACCAAGCCGTTGGGCACGGGCTTCGCGACCAGCGCCCACAAACGCGGCGACTGCACGGACGAGTTATTTCAGACTGCGGTCCAGAGCATGATTCAGCTCAACGACGTCGCCGCGGAAGCGATGCTCGAAATCGGCGTCAATTCCGCGACGGACGTCACCGGTTTTGGACTCGCCGGACATGCGTATGAAATGGCGGCGGGTAGCGGGACGACGATCATCCTCTCGCTGTCCAAATTGCCGCTTTTGCCCGGCGCGGAGGCATTCGCCCGCAAGCCGTACCTGACCCGAGCCAGCGCCACCAATGCGGGCTATGTCGCTCCGGAATTGCTGAAGGAAGGCCAGATCGACCCCGTGCGTCTTGAGTTCTTTTATGACGCGCAGACTTCGGGGGGCATGTTCATCAGCGTCCCGAGCGAAAAGGCGGACGCGTTGCTCGTCAAACTGCATGAACGCGGCATCACGGCTGCGACGATCGTAGGCGAAGTCGTGGAAAAACGCGACAAAGCACTGATCGTGCGAAATTAACACGAACAAAACCAGACCCGTCGCGCAAGCGACGGGATGCGCCTTTTTCAAACACCAGCGCAAACTCATCCATCACGCGTGCGCCGGTTCCGCCCCCGCTTTCATCTGCAACCAATCATCCACGGAATAAAGCACCTCGCGCGCATTGCTGCCGTTATACGCGCCGACGATGCCGTCCTCGGCCATGAAGTCGATCAGCCGCGCCGCCCGCCCATAACCGATGCCCAGCGCACGCTGCAACAACGACACGCTCCCTCGTCCTTCGCGAACGACGATCTCGATCGCCTGCTCGTACATCTCGTCGCGAGCCTTGAGTTTGTCCATGCCGGACGCATCGGCCGAGGTCTTGAGCTGAACCAACTCGGCGGCATAGCAAGGCTTGTCGCATTCGAGATGGCCGACGATGCGGCTGATTTCCGCGTCGCTGGCATAGGTCCCTTGAGCGCGCATAATCGAGCCGCTGCCGGGTTGGAGGAAGAGCATGTCGCCCCGGCCCAAGAGTTTTTCGGCGCCCATCTCGTCGAGGACGACCCGGCTATCCATTCGGCTCGACACCTGGAAGCAGATGCGCGCGGGCAGGTTCGATTTGATGAGGCCGGTGATGACGTCGACGGTCGGCTTCTGCGTAGCGACCACCAGATGGATGCCGGCGGCGCGCGACTTTTGCGCGAGGCGAATGATGTGCCCCTCGACCTCGCGCTTCATCGTCATCATCAGGTCGCCCATCTCGTCCACGAAGATGATGATGTAGGGCATCTTGGCCTGGATGCGCTTGGTTTCCTCCTCGTCCGGCTGGGCGCGGCGGAGAATCTCTTCCAGCCCCAGTTCGTTGTAACCGGCGATGCCGCGGACACGGACGCGGGAGAGCAGGTCGTAGCGTTCCTCCATCTTGTCGACCGCCCAGGCCAGGATCGCCTCGGCCTTCTTCATGTCCTTGACGACGGGGTGCATCAGGTGCGGCACCTTGGCGTACTCGGAGAGTTCGAGCATCTTGGGATCGATCATGATCATCTTCACCTCGTCGGGGCGACGGGCCATGAGGAGGCTGAGGATGATGGAGTTGAGGCAAACCGATTTGCCCGTGCCGGTGCGACCCGCGATGAGCAGGTGGGGCATTTCCGCGAGGTCATGGACGAGCGGGCGGCCTTCGGTGTCCTTGCCGAGGAAGAGGGGCAGCTTGGCTTTTTGGATTTTCTTGCCATAAGCGAGCATGACCTCCTTCATGTGGACCGTGGCCCGATGTTCGTTGGGGATCTCGATGCCGACTGTGTTCTTGCCGGGGATGGGAGCGAGGATGCGAACGCTCGGCACTTTGAGGTTGAGGGCCAAGTCGTCGCTCATGGGCGTGATCTTGTTGACGCGCAGGCCGGTTTCGAGAGCGACTTCGTATTGCGTGATGACGGGGCCGGTGTTGATGCCGACAACGCGGACGTTGAGGTCGAAGTCCTTGAAGGTTTTTTCAAGCAGAACGGCGGTGTCGCGCAGCTTCTGATCGTGATCCTCCCAGGGAAACGGAGCGGGGTCGTCCAGCATCGAAAGCGAAGGCAATTCGTAGTCCGCGAAGTTTTCCGTTTCCTCGGGCTTCTCACCCAGATTGCGCTGGATGGGCAGAATGGTCGGCTCGGGATCGGGCACCTTGACAGGTTCGACCGGTGCCTCCGCGACGGTCGGAACGGGGTCGGCGTTGCGGACGATGGGGATATTGTCGACGGCCGTTTCGGCGGCGGGTTCGGGCAGTTCGATGGCGAGGGGAATGGCGTCGTTCGGCTTTCGCGTGAACAACTTGCCGATGCCGCGCGAAAGTGTGCCGATTATTCTTGCCGTGCCGAGCAGGATAATTTTGACGGTGGCGACGACGCTGCGGGCGAGCGCTTGCATGGTGAGGGGGATGGCCAGCGTCAGGCCGACGACGGCCCAGACGCCCAGCGCGATGAAGAAAGGTATCTCAAGAAGCGCTTTCGAGATCGCCAAATGCAGCCAGGCGCCGAGGGTGCCGCCGGCCGCGAGGAACAGCGTGGTGGCCGAGGTCGGCAGCCAGCGATCAGCCGCCAGAGCGCACAACGGGACCAACACGATCCATCCCATAAAGTGCAACACCGTCGGCTGTTTCGGCTTCTTTTGGAGAAGTTCCAAGACCAGCACGAACCACGCGAAGAGGAGCAGATAAAGCGCTTGTCCCAGGCAAAGAAAGAGACCGGTGCCTAGCCAAACCACGCCGGTACCGAAGACGCTTTGCGAAGGCGGTTCAGGCGACGTGCCGGGGAGCGGTTCGAGGGTGAGCACGGCCAAGCTGACGAAGAGCAGCGAGAACAGCAAAGTCCAGGAAACCCAGTCGGACTGCTGGGGAGAACGTTTTTTTCGCATGGGTTCTCCGATCGCTGCAATTGGTTAGCACGACGCGCAAGCGAGTGAACGCACTCGCTTGCGCGTCGTGCTAACACGAGGGGCCGCGTTTGCGGTGTAATAATGATTCACGATGGGCGACCTAACGTAAGGGGAAAACGAGGATTTTGGAGAAGTGAAGCGCGCGAGGCGGGTCTTTTTTCGCGCGAAACGCTACATTCGACATCATGTTGCACATCGCGCTATGGGAACCGGAGATTCCGCCGAACACCGGCAACGTGGCGCGCCTGTGCGCCGCGACGGGGTGTACTTTGCACCTCATCGGCCGGCTGGGGTTTCAGATCGACGACAAGCAGTTGAAGCGCGCGGGCCTCGATTACTGGCATGCGGTGAAGATGATGCGGCATGCGTCGATGGCCGAGTTCGAAGAAGTGATGGCGGACCGATTGCACCGGTTGTTCTGCCTGAGCGCGCGGGCGACGAAGCGCTATTGCGAGAATCAATTCGAGGAAGGCGACATCCTGCTCTTCGGCTGCGAATCGCGCGGCTTGCCGGAAGAAATAAGGGAGCGGTATCGGGAACGTCTGTTGGGCATTCCGATCCTGACGGAGACGGTGCGCAGCCTGAACCTATCGACGGCGGTAGGCATCGTCGCCTATGAAGCGCTGCGTCAACTGCACGACTGGTAAAATCGGCCGCGCGCACGCATCGCCGCGCCTTCTCGGAGTGTGGGCCGACGCCCGCGCCGCCCGATAAGTGGAGCATGCAACACGTACTCGCTCTCTCCACGCTCGACGAGTTACAAAAACATGTCCACCAAGTTCTCTGCCAGAACGACAACTTGGAACAAGAGCAGACACCGCTCCTGCAATCCCTAATCCTGCGCCGCAACAAGCCGTGCGGACTCTTCTTCCAAGTCCAGGGCCCGCGCCTGCTCAAGGCGTACGCGGTGTGGGCGGGGGAAGAGAATCGGATTTTGTTTTATAATTGCGGCGGAGAGCGATTCGCGGAAACGCGCTTGAGCGAGGGGCCGGATCCGCGGCGACTGGCGGCGTGATAGGATGACGGAGGTGAACCGTGACGCGTGTTTTTCTATTGCAGCATGTGCACTCTTTTGAGGACGGCGCGGAGGACGTCAAGTTCATCGGCGTGTATTCCACTCGCGAACAAGCGCAGGCTGCCGTCGGGCGCCTATGCAAGGCGCCGGGCTTTTCGGAAGCGCGGGACGGATTTCACATTGACGAATATGTGGTCGACAAGGATCAGTGGGTGGAAGGGTATTTGACGATGGCGAATGCATGAAGGATGACAATTCGGTTTTTTTGGAGGGCGGCGATTTATCGCCGCTTTGCTTTTTGCCCATCGCAAACCACAAGCGACATTCACACATTCAGGAGATTGGGAATCGGCTGGCGGCGGGTTTTTCAGTCAGGCGAAAGCGGCGATGAATCGCCGCAGTCCAAAAAATGCGCGGCACCATCAGCCATCGGCGAGCGAGACGACGAGGCGTTTGCCGACGGCTTCGGCGTAGCGCACGAGGGTGTCGACGGTGGGGTTGGGGCGTTGGCCGGTTTCGAGTTTGGAGAGGGCGGAGCGGTCCATGCCGGTGAGTTCCGTCACTTCGGCAAGGCTCAGGCCTTTGGCTTCGCGGGCGGCTTTCAGTTGCAAGAGCAACTCTTGCAGTTGATCGAGGGTGGCCAGGCGTTCGTGATGACGGGCGACCAAATCGGGAAGTTCTTCCGCGATTTGGCGCCGAATCACGTTGTACTTGGAAGCTTCTTCCGGGGTGAGCGGGCGGTCGCGGGTGATGCGTTTCATGGTCGTTGGCATTGGGAAATGCTACGTCAGTTCGAGGGTCTTGGCTTTATAGTCGATGGTGAGGCGGCGGCCATTTAGGAGCATTGTTCCCAGCAGTGGGTACGCGGCATCGCTAGCGACGATCTGCGTTTGATAGGAACGTCCGAACCAATCGAAAAAACAAGCGAACGTTTCTAGTTCTACAATGTGGCCGTCCGCGAGAATGGCCTCAGCGGATGATTCCTTCGCCAGCCCGAATTCAGCGATAAGCTTGCGGGGAATTACCAATCCGCCATTAAATGCCGTGTCGATCCACACGGTCAATTCCATGCGATCCCCATCGCGCGACGCCGATAGGGGCACCCGAATCAACGCTCGCAATTCTTCATCCACAAACCCCGTCACTGTGCCAACCCTCCGATATGAAACGCTGCACGATGGCCGATGCGGATCGTGTGCGACTGACGAGCCGGGTATTTCGTCCTGGCGGACTTGACGGCTTCGTCGAACGTGTCGGCCAGAAAATGCTCGCCGGATTCCGGCTCGATGGCGACAAATCGATCGCGGTGCCGGGCTTCCAGATTGGTCCGAAGTTGATCGGCGTAGATCTGCTTCGCGCGATTTATGACGGATTGCGTCTCGGGTGATATCATTTTACCTCTCCCTACCTTGCAACGGCACTGACAATATCATACGCGGAAATAGCATCTGAGAAACTCTTGGTTGGAGCGGAATCGACGGAAGGCGCGTGCGGAGCCCAAATGAAACGGCTCTGTTTTTTTCTTGCCTTCCCGCCGCCAATCGCTTCCCATATCACGAAGCGAATCACACCACACCAAACTCTTCGAGGGGAATCATGCTGTTACGAACGCGTTTTGCGGCTCGCTCACGAAGAAGATCATGCCGGATTTCCTGCATTTGAGCGAGCAAGGCTACAACATCTGGGGCGAAGCGGTGGAGGAGACGGTGCAGATGTTGTTGGAAGGGAAGAAGAATTAGTGGAAGCGACGGTGAACGGATGAATATCCGGCGAATTGGGTTCGTCCGTTCTAACGATGGGCCGAATAAATGGGTGCGAAGGTTTGTCGACTTTCGCGAAGAAGACGAGCAACTGGAGAATTCACATTATGAACAAGATTTCTCGATGGGCGTTGGCGGCGGGTGTCGTCGCCGTGATGGTTTCATATTCCGCAGGCGCCGGCGACAAGGGCGACGAGAGTGGTTTCACGACCATTTTCGACGGCAAGTCGATGAAGGGGTGGAAGGCGAGCGAGAACAAGAAGAGCTGGAAATTGGAAGACGGCGAGTTTGTTTGCAAGGGGCCGCGCAGCCATCTGTTCTACGTGGGCGATCCCAAGCCTTTCAAGAACTTCCATTTGAAGGTGGACGTTCTCACCACGCCCAAGAGCAATTCGGGCATTTATTTTCACACGAAGTTTCAGGAGACCGGCTGGCCCAAGTATGGTTTCGAGGCTCAGGTGAACAACAGCGGCGGCGACCCGCGCAAGACGGGCAGCCTGTACGCGGTGGACGACGTCAAGACGCCGCCCGCCAAGGATAACGAATGGTTCACGGAGGAGGTCATCGTTCAAGGCGACAACGTGAAGATATTGGTCAACGGCAAGCAATTGATCAACTACACGGAACCCAAGGGCACGAAGGCCGGCGCCGACTTCACGCGCAAACTGGATGAGGGCACCTTCGCGCTGCAAGCGCACGACCCCGACAGCGTCGTTCATTTCAAGAACATCCGCGTCAAACGGCTGCCGGACTGAGTCTATCCGGAGCTGCACGATCCTCGCGGGTTCCGCCCCCTCACCCCCAACCCCTCTCCCCCGGAGTACCGGCGGAGAGGGGAGCCGAACCGCACCTTTCCCCTAAGCGCGGCCCACTCGCCCGGAACCGCGGCGAAGGGGAAGGTGCTTTTACCCCACGAGGATCTGCCGACGGATCGGACTACTTTTCCGCGAAAAAACCAGTAGCATGTCGCTACGAAATCACGCCGTCCCCGCTCGGCGACGGGTTCTTGGAACCGACGAATTCAAAGCCTCTCTGACGAAATCAACAAAGGAGAAAATCGTGGTCAGGTCTATTCGATGGGCCCCAGCGGCGCTTGCGGTCCTTGTGGCTTGCGTGGCAACTCAACTGCCTTATGCGATCAGCGGCGGCAAGGGTTCCGTCCAAATCAAAGTGATGTTGCCCCAAGATGACGCCAAGCTTTGGGTCGACGGCAAGGAAACGAAACAACGCGGCAGCACCCGCAAATTCGATGTTCCCACTCTCGATGACAAGAGCGAATACGTCATCACCTTCAAGGCGCTATGGGAGCCGAACAACTACACGAAGATCACGCGCACGAAGGTCGTCACCTTCAAACCGGGCGGCACGGTCAACGTCGACATGCGCAAGCCGGATGAAAAACGCAAAGACGACATCGTCGTGCGTTACGTGGCGACGCCGCAAAAGGTAGTCGACGAGATGCTGCGCATGGCCAAGGTCGGCAAGGGCGACGTGGTTTGGGACATCGGCTGCGGCGACGGCCGTTTCGTCACCTCGGCGGTCAAGGAATTCGGCGCCAAGAGCGGCAAGGGCTATGACATCGATCCGATCCGCATCAAGGAATCGAAGCAAGCCGCCCAGGCCGCCGGCGTGAGCGACAAGGTCGAATTCGGCGTCGCCGACGCGCTCAAGATGAAGACGGCCGCGGAGGCGAGCGTCGTTACGTTGTACATGGGTCAGGACTTGAACCTGGCGATGCGGCCGATGTTGCGCAAGACTTTGAAGGTCGGCTCGCGCGTGGTGTCGCATCGCTTCACGATGGGCGACTGGAAGCCGGCCGAAACGCGTTCCATCGAGGTGGAAGGCGAGACCTACGAATTGCATCTGTGGATCATCACGGAAAAAGATAACAAAGAAGCGAACTAACCCGCCGCTCGCGGTTTAGCGTCCCCATCGCTCGACACATTTCCAAAACGGCCTCCACATTCGCGGAGGCCGTTCCACGTTTCCCGTCTACGGCGCCGCGCCTGCCAATAAGGGCGCGGACGATTCGCGACACCAAAGATGTACCGCGCAGAACTGGATCAGTTCGCGCTTGTCGCCGCGCTCGATGTGCGCGTAGCGTTGCACGACATGATGGCGCATGACCGAATCTCCTTTGGCAATCGCCTGACGTAGGCGGTTGATCGCCTCGCAATCGGCGACAGGGGCATCGTCACCTTGCAAGCAAAAAGCTAGATCCAAGCACCAGGTTTTCGCGGCGTCCGCTTTCGACATCGTCTGCGGATCGAGATCATCCAGCAATTCGATCGCAGCGCTTTGATGTAGAAGATACCAACGAAAGGCCGCGGAGAAGGTGTCGGTGCGAACGTGAACGATGACTCGGTCGGCGGGATCGACATGGCGAAAGACCTCGCGAATCACCTGTCGGTTCCACACGTCGCCGGCGCCGCGATAGGGCCGGAGCGTGTCGCGCAGAAGTCCCGCGAGTCCCACGGCGGCGAGGAGGAGGAACCCGGCGCTGCCGACGCGCGTGGAGAGACGGCCCTGGGCATCACCTAGGACGCGGTTGAGGCCGACGGCGGCGAGCAGACAAATGGAAGGCGCGAGGTGCTGAGCGAGGCGGCAGGAATCACCGTACGGATATCTGTTTATCACGGCGGCGAGAAAGGAAAACGCGAACGGCGCCAGGCACAGGAGCAGAGTTCCGCGTCGGCCGCCGCGCCAAAGAACGACGGCCCCGGCGAGGACCGCCAGGAACGTGAGAATGCTGCCGCCGTTGGCCGACCCGAGCGGATACGCGAAGGCTTGACCCACATGCGCTTTCAGAAACCACAGCGCGAACGCGACGGGATGGGCGGGAGGGAATCCGGATTGCCAATACCATTGCATGTAATCCTGCGTCTCGGCGCGAGTACGAGCGATGACCTGCAAATAGTTGAACGCGAATGCCGCCAACGTCGTCGCGGCGAGCAGAGTGAGAAGGAGCCAAACGCGAAGCGTGCGGACGCGGCAGGCCAAGATCGTCAAACAAAGTCCCACGCCCGCGGCGACGAACGCGGCGGGAAACGAGCCGAGCAAAGCAAGCGGCGTCGCGCCGATCAAGAAGAGCCACCAGCCCAGCGCATCAGGGCGCCGCAGCAGCTTGCTAGCGGGAAGGAGAAGCAGGAGCGACCAAAACAGATCGCCGGAATAGGGCTTGACAAGCGCGGACATGGCGACAGGCCAATGGGACACCGCGAGGAGGGCGACCGCGAGCAGTGCGGTGCGCTTGGGAAGGAGGGTGCGAGCGAGCATCCAAAACAACGGGATCGAGAGGAGGCCGGCGAGCAGAGGGAGCAGGCGCAAGGAATATTCGGATGGTCCCATGAATTGATAACAGAGCCATTCGCCGAGGACAAACAGCGCGGGGGCGACCTGGCCGTTTTCGAGGGGATTGAGGATCGTGTCAATGTCGCGCGACATCAGGTTGAGGCAAAACATCGCCTCGTCGCCCCAAATGGGAAAGGCCAAAGCATAGCGGATGATACGCCAGGCGACGCCGACCGCAATGACGGCGATTGCGGCGCGGGCGATGATGTCCGTGGCTTCCGTCGGCGGCGCCTCCAAGCGCGGCGCGGGCCGTCGATGCGGCCCGGCAATCCAGGAGGTGGTCTCACGGGCTTCAAGCACGGACATGTTTACTTCTCATAAAGGCGGGGGAATTTGCCGGCCGCATCAAGGTAGAATGCGCGGTGTGTCTCCAAGAAATATCGGCGGAACAAACCGCAAAGTGCATGGGAATGGGAAAGACCGCGGGCACCGAACAAACCTTGCGAGGGACACAGTAGGCAGCATCGGCACAAAGCGATTCGCCAGCCTGCCGAGCCTGCCTGTTTTCTCTTTTGCGGTGAAGTCGAGCGGGGCGGACAGCCGAAAAGAAGATGACAGAGCGCGCCTTGACGATGCGCCGAGGCCGATTGAGGAATTGGTGAGCCGGTCGCCGCGGCGGCCGGGAACCGACTTCCGTTTTGGGGGGAGCGGGGGCCGACGGCGTGCCCTCTAACCGGGAACAGCAGCATGCGGATGTGGTCCGTTCTTCTTGCGACCGTGACAGCGGGACTGGTCTCGCTAGGCTCGGCGTCCGCGCAGGAAGTGTCGAGCGGCATCATCTTCTCGCGCCATCGCAATTTCAAGATTCCCTTCAGCTCCGGTCCCGGCGACGGTCGGCTGAAGCAATTGCAACTTTTCCTGTCGACCGATCTGGGGCGGACCTGGCAGCCTTCCGCAGTCGCGCCGCCCGAGCAGAAGCATTTTCGCTTCGTCAGCGATCGCGACGGCTATTTCTGGTTCTCAGTGCAGACGTTGGATCTGAGCGGAAAGCTTTACCCAGCTTCGATGGACGCCGCGGAACCGAGCCTCAAGGTCGTGATCGATACGCAAGCGCCGCAGGTGACGCTCACTCCGCTGGCGCCGCGCGGCGGCGACGTCGGCGTGGCGTGGGAGATTCGCGACCAGAATCTCGACCTCAGTTTGGCCGATGCGATCAAGCTGGATTATCGCACTCCCGCGACGGGCGCCGCCTGGCTGCCGCTGCGTCTTCCGGTGGGTGTGCCGCAGATCTATTGGAACCCGGGCTTCGCGGGGCAGGTCGAGGTGCGCGTGCAAGTACGCGATCGCGCGGGCAACACGAACACCGCGATCACCAACGTGAGCCTGGCCGGCGGCGGCGGTCCCGG
>Ga0163144_10004023_pt1 | contig 33393 bp, 31 predicted proteins | sample OliLak19BULKMAT1_FD_123175 | JGI IMG/M metagenome (GOLD analysis project Ga0163144, IMG submission 123175) | Freshwater microbial mat bacterial communities from Lake Vanda, McMurdo Dry Valleys, Antarctica - Oligotrophic Lake LV.19.BULKMAT1 | ecosystem: Environmental > Aquatic > Freshwater >... | reverse complement strand
AATATATAGTTATCCCAATAAGTAATTTTCGGTTACTTTTCTGTTGTAAACCTTCGGTTACTTTTCTGTTGTAAACCTTCGGTTACTTTTCTGTTGTAAACCTTCGGTTACTTTTCTGTTGTAAACCTTCAGTTACTTTTCTGTTGTAAACCTTCAGTTACTTTTCTGTTGTAAACCTTCGGTTACTTTTCTGTTGTAAACCTTCGGTTACTTTTCTGTTGTAAACCTTCAGTTTACTTAAAAAATTTAGTTAAAATCTCTATTTCTAAAGAAGAAGCTTCCTATCATTATCAAAGTTGCTGAATAACCAATGGAATAGCAAAAGGAAAATATTAGTTGTTCAAAAGTGGCTCCTTGGCCATAAACAATTTGATTATTGATATTGAGCTTGTCAAGATGTGGTAAGACCCAATAAATAATTTCAAGAATTGGACTAGTTTCGCCATTGCCAGCAATTTTTATTAACTCAGGAATAAATTCTACAGATCTGCCAGCTAGAAATGCTGAAAATGTAAAAAGACCTGCCAGGGCAGGAGTAACCACAATCGCAGAGAAGAATATAGCAAAAGCTGTAATAATAATTAGTTCAAAAATAACAAAGAGAGCTGCTTGAAAAATTAACCAATCAATCTTTTGCTCAAAGAAGAAAATAAAAAGAACCAATCCTATTGCCATAAGAATAATCATAAGTAGGACTGTAAAAAGAAGCCCTAAATGTTTACCCACTAAAAATTGCCATCTGGGAACTGGTTTCGCTAAAATATTGTAAACTGTTTTTCGGTAAAGTTCTTTGTGCAGTAATGAGGCACCACTGATGACCGCCAAAGTCACTGCAAAAAGCGAGAGACTGGCTAAGCCGAAATCTTTTATAATTATTATTTGATCACCAATAGTAACAGCTCCAAAAACAGCTGATATAATAACTAGGGCAACAGAGAAAAATAAAAGAGAGTACAAAACCTTGCCTCTTACTGATTCTCGATAGGTATTAAGGGCTATTTGAAAAATATTATTTAACATTATGCCCTTTCTGCTTCTTCAAATTTTACGAGATTTATAAAAAGATCTTCAAGATTGCCATGTACGAATTCAAAAGACTCTACTTTTGAACCTGATTTAATTGCTGTAACTAGCGCATCTTCAGCTACTTTTCGATCTAGATAGTGTAGCTTTAAATATTTTCCTCTAGCATCTTGTTCTTGGAATATTTTAATGGATCCTATGTTAATGTTATTTTGGACGCTTTCAAAATCTCTTACTACTAATTCGTAATACCCGGTTCCCAAAGATGATTTATCTCTTATGTCGAAAATTCCCTTAAGTTTTCCATTAGCCATGATTGAAACTCGATCACATAAGAATTCCACATCACTTAATACATGAGTACAAATAAAAATTGCTGTTCCGGTTATCCGTAGGTTAACAAAGATATCTCGAAATTCCTTTCGTCCAATTGGATCGAGACCAGAAAATGGCTCATCAAGAATCAACAATTTAGGTTTTCCCACAATTGCTTGTGCCAAACCAACTCTTTGTGTCAATCCTTTTGATAAAGATCTCATAGGAGATTTTGATCTGGCAGAGACTTTGACCATTTCAAGGGCATTTTTGATAGATGCAGTGATTTCTGAAGAAGGAATACCAGATAAAGTTGCATACATCTGCATTATCTCATTCACAGTTAGATAATCATAAAAATAGGGTTGCTCTGGTAGGTAACCAACAAATTTTCTAGTTGAGAGATCGTAATTTGGCTTACCAAATATTTTAATTTCACCATGAGAAGGTTTGATAAGTCCTAAAATACATTTGATAGTGGTAGTTTTTCCAGCTCCATTGTGACCCAAAAAACCGAAGCTCTCTGCTTTTTTTACTGACAACGAAAGAGATTGAACTGCATCATTTCTTTTAAATGACCAATTACCTCGATAAGAGTAGGAGAGGTCGTTAATTTCAAGAACATTTTCCATAACTATTTACCTTCCTTTTCAAGCATTTTCTTTCGAGCTTCGAACAAACGTTTCTCCAGAATTGATCTTGAAACTGTGTCATTTGAGTTTTTCAGCATCTCTTCTAGAAAAGTAATTGCAGTTTGCGGATCGTCTTTATGGATTGTTAATTTTTTAGCTGCTATAGAAGCCAACATAATTGGAGCATCTGGTAATTTTGAGGCAAATAGAAAATCTTCAATTGCTTGTTCAAAATCGTTTTGCAACAAGTAAGATCCTAGGCCCCTGAGATAATAGTACTTCCATGAATTTGGATCGTTTCGAATCGCTTTCGAAAGAATTTTAAAGGAATCATTAGGAGATTTTGCTTCCCAACCAAGCATTAATCCACAAAAAATATATCTTTCAGGATCATTCTTATTCAAAGTTGTAACTAAGTCACACATATGAAAAAGCCATTTGTATTGCTGATCGCTTTTATAATGTTTTCCAAAATAACTAACGGTATTAAACCAGATAATATCTGCAAGTAGATTTTGATAACCAAAGCTCAGTATTGTTAGTCCAGGACCCTTTGGAAGATATAGGACTTCTTGATCCTCAGATATGCTTGGTTTATTACTTTGCCATTCTTTTTTAAGGTTAGGCAGACTGAGCGAAGTCAAAGCAAGGCAGAGAAAGAATATTATCGGTTTGACTATAAAGTCCATATGGCAATCATTCTAAAGATACCTAAATCTATCAAGAGTAAATATATAGTACTTTTCAGAAGTCTTTGCCGAATGAAATGAGCCAAAACTTCTAGAAAGGACTACATCCCGCCGTAGCCCTGAGCTTGTCGAAGGGAGCTTGTAGAAGGCGGATTCTTTTCTGCAAGGACTTTTGAAATTCACTATAGTTATCCCAATAAGTAATTGCTGAATACTTTTCTGTTGAAAACCTTCGGTTTACTTAAAAGATTTAGTTGGGATAACTATTTATCATCCCTCCGCTAGATCATAAGTCCAAAAAAAGATTTTCTTTAGGAAAGTTCTTTTTGGACTTAATCATTGGACCAATCCCTCAGGGGTGGATTCGCGGAGCAAATCCGGGGTGATAAAAATAAACCCTGCAGAAAATAAAGCAAAATCTGTTAGGTTTTGGCAACCCGAAATACTAAAGTTGTCCATGTTAGTACTAAGATTTGTGATATTTATTAACCTCCCTGAACGGTTTTATTCCTTATTAGCTATATTGTTTTTGTAGGCCCAATATGATCCAAGAACTTTTTTTACATAGTTCCGGGTTTCTTTGTATGGGATAAGTTCAATCCAAACTTCTGGCGGTGTATCTGGATATCTATCAATCCAGCGTTGTACGGCTACTGAGCCTGCATTATAAGCAGCAATTACTAAGTGCCACTTACCATCCCATTTTTCCATCAGTCTCATAAGATGATTCGCGCCTAATTTTATATTTTCATCAGGAATAAATGCATTCTCTGGCTTACCTTCTTTAAATCCATTAAATCCTTCTAGTACTGCAGTTTGAGGCATGAGTTGCATTAGACCCATCGCCCCAGATCTAGAAATTGCAAGTGGATCAAAAGCACTTTCCGTTCTTGTAATTGCTGCAAGTAGGAAAGTATCAATTCCAGTTCTTTTGGCTTCCTTCTCAAAAATATCCCAATACTTTTGAGGATAAAGAATATCCAAAAGTAGACCTAAGCAATTCTTTTCAAGCAGAGCAAAAAGTTCATCCGAAGCTCGCAGTTCTTTTATGCTTTCAGAGGGCGCGCCTAAATCTGAAATAAACTTTGCTCTAGCTCTAACTTCAGACATATTCTGTGATTGAGATTTGTCGATTAGCTTAAGTTCCTCTCTAACAATGTCGTATAGTCCAAATTCAGCAATTTCTTTTAAGTGTAATTTTTGCTTCTCAGAGAGATCCACTTTAGAAAAATTACACTGTGAGCTTGAGATAAGTTTAAGTTCAGCGGGTTTACCAGTTAGTATTTCTGGAGTCACAACATTTTTACCCATAGATAACCAGTAATAGAAAAGCCTTGGATCTTGATCAACTTTGGGATTTTGACTACTCCAGTAGTTCACGGCCTGAGAATCAAAGTAATTTGTGCCTGGATCTTTCTTTTTAATGAATGAAAGAATTTTTATACCTTCTTTTGATTTTCCTTCTCTGAAATAAAGCCAAGCTAAACGCATTCCGGCTGGATAAATATACTCATGTCCGCCAATCTTAATTAGTTGTTCATATTCTTTCATTGCCAATTCATATTTTGAATTTTCTTCAAGAACTCTAGCTTTTAAATATATGGTATAAGCGGAATGACCAATTTTAGTTAAGTAGCTTTCAAGTTCTGCATACTCACTTTTATTCCAGGCATCATTGGCAAGTTGCGAAAGAGCTAAGGACCTTAAAGCATTTCCTTTGGATGTATTATTGTTTAATAGTTCAGCTAGAGAGTTTTTATCTTTTAAGCCTTGTAGCGTAATGACTCTTTGAAGAAAAAGAGCTGAATCTTTAATTTCTAAGGGTTTGGAAGGAGCAATTCTTGTTAAGAAAACAGAATCTGATTCTTTGAATTTTCCTTCCTTATTGAGAGTTTTTAGCTCTGTAAGCCAAAAACCATTTGATAAAATTGAAGCTTTATTAAGGAAATTAGTTTCAAGTACCGAGGCTTGAAAGCGGTAGGCTTTTTCTGCCGTGATGCTTTTTGGATACTTAGATCTAATGTCTTGTAGAGATTTAAGACAGGAGATGTATCTGCCATTTCGACAATGCATAACTGCTTGTAGAAATTTTGTGTTTGACTCCAAAATATTGGATCTTGATTTATAGAAATCAGAAAATGATTTTTCAACATTACTTGAATTATATTTGACACCACCTAATAGTGAAATTTCTATTGAAAGTTTTTTTGAGTAAAGATTTTCAAGTTTTGTAAGAGAATTATTATTGAGTTCTTTTAAACTAATTTTGGCAGTATCGTATTTTCCTAATCCAATTAGAGCATCTACCCCAAAAAGTTTAGCCCAAGTATCGATCTCTTTATTTGTAGAGATCTCATTGAAAGTATTTAATGCTTCTTGAAATTTTCCTTCTGCTAAAAATCGTCTACCTTCATTAAATTTAGCACCAATGGCTACTTTTGAATTATCTACTGCATAGCAATGTAGTGAGCATAGTAATGAGGCAAGAAGGGCAATGAATTTACTCATAAGTTTAATAAAAGATTGTGAATTCTCAAGCAGTTGAAACAAAGCAATTAAAGAGATAATGTCACGGAAACAAGGAGCAATACAGTGTCATTTTACCTTGTAAAATCATATGTGGGATAAATTAATCGCAGTTGAAGAAAAATTTGAGGAGCTTGGAAGACAGCTATCCTCTCCGGATACAATTAAAGATCGGGCTAAGTTTCAAAAGTACTCTAAAGAGCATAAAGATCTTAGCGAACTTGTAGCCGTTTTTAGATCCTACAAAAAAGCTAAAGAAGAGTTTGCTGGTAGTCAGGATCTCATGAATAACTCCAAAGACTCTGACATGGTCACAATGGCTAAGGAGGAATCTCACTTATTATCTTTAGAGATTGAACAATTAGAAAAAAAACTTCAGCTTTTACTTTTACCAAAAGATCCAAACGACGAAAAAAATGTAGTTCTTGAAATTAGAGCCGGAACTGGCGGAGATGAAGCTTCGATTTTCGTAGGCAATCTTTTCGAGATGTATTGTCGTTACGCAGATAAATATAAGTGGAAAGTTGAAATAATGAGTTCAAGTTCCGGCTCCATGGGTGGTTTCAAAGAAATTATTGCTATGATCAATGGCTTTGGTGCTTTTAGTCGTCTTAAATATGAAAAGGGGATTCACAGAGTACAAAGAGTTCCTGATACTGAAGCTCAAGGCAGAATTCATACTTCAACAGTTACCGTAGCTGTTTTACCCGAAGCCGAAGATGTTGAAATTGATATTCAGGATAAAGAACTAAGGATTGATGTGTTTAGAGCTGGAGGCCCAGGAGGTCAGAGCGTTAATACCACGGACTCAGCAGTCAGAATTACCCATCTTCCATCGGGCATTGTTGTCTCGATGCAAGATGAAAAGAGCCAGACTAAAAACAAACAGAAAGCAATGAAAGTTTTGCAAGCTAGGTTGCTGCAAAAGAAACAAGACGAAGCTGACGCGCTTCGTTCCGCAGATCGCAAAAGTCAGGTTGGGACTGGTGAAAGATCTGGAAGAATTAGAACTTATAATTTCCCTCAATCCCGTGTAACTGATCATCGAATTGGATTAACATTATATAATCTTGCCCAAGTTATGGTTGGTGGAACTGATGATGTGATTGAACCTTTGATTGCCCATTACCAAGCACTCGCATTAAGGGGAGAAAGTCCTGGAATGATGATGGTTGATGTTGATGATGACGATTAGGGAGTTACTCGCTCAAGGGTCTGAAAGTTTAAGAGAAACTTCAGAATCACCTTTATTAGATGCGGAAGTTTTATTGATGCATGTTTTAGGGTTCGATCGTTTAAGCCTTATCAGGAATAATCAAGAAGAAGTTTGCCAAGAAAGTGTCAATAAATTTCTACAATTTATTGAACGAAGAAAATCTAATGAGCCCGTGGCTTACATTGTTGGACATAAAGAATTTTGGGGACTTGATTTTAAAGTTACTCCGGCAGTCCTTATACCCAGACCAGATACTGAAATCTTATTAGAAGAGGCGTTGATGGCTGCTGAATCTATCAAAGGTCCATTAAGAATCCTTGATCTTGGTACTGGATCCGGTGCGATTGCTATCGCAATGGCGACTGAGTTAAGAAAAAAAGCACGAGATTTCTCGATTGTGGCAGTTGATAAATCACGTGCAGCCTTGGATCTTGCCGCTGAAAATGCAGCTACTCTAGATGCAATTGAAAAGATCCGTTTTGTAGAAAGTGATTGGTATGCTGCTTTGCCGAAAGGAAGTAAATTTAATTTAATTATTTCCAATCCTCCTTATATCAAGGAAGGAGATCAGAATGTTTCGATCTCAACTAAATTTGAACCAAATTCAGCACTGTATGCTGGAGTAGATGGTCTTAAAGATATTAAAATTATTATTCAAGGTCTTTCTGAATATTTAGAACCTACAGGAAGTTTTTTGTGTGAGATCGGATCAGATCAAGAAGATTTAATTCGGAATTTAGTGTTGGAAATTAGCCCAGATTTAATTAAATCAATTAAGTTTATTAAAGATTTGGCTGGAAGAAGTAGAGTTTTGAGTATAAAAAGGGGGACGGAGCCCAATTAGTTTAATTAATAATTGGGCTCCGTCCCCCTTTTATTAAACAATCTCCGAAAGAGTCGCCAACACCTCTTTAGCATGTCCTTCAGCCTTAACATCATCCCAGATCTTAGCAATTTTACCTTCTGGATTTATTAGAAAAGTAGATCTAACAGTACCTAAGAATTCTCTACCCATAAATTTTTTCATGCGCCATACACCAAAAGCTTTCTGCACTTCCATTGTCTCATCAGCCAAAAGAGTCACCTTTAATTTTTTTCCTCTAATAAAATCTTTATGAGACGCACAGGAATCTTTACTTATTCCTACTACCTTAGCTCCAAGTTTGCTGAACTTTGGCATTAGTTTTGTAAAATCGATTGCCTCAATAGTGCAACCTGATGTGTTATCTTTTGGGTAAGAATAAAGTACTAACCAGTTTCCTTTAAAGTCCGCTAGGCTGACTTTATTGCCATCTTCATCGACGGAGCTAAATTTCGGAGCTTTGCTATTTTCTTTTAGTTTCATATTTTATCCTAAAAATTAAAATTTTTTAAATGGCGCATGAACAACTTAGAATCTTCTACGAACTTTGGAATCAATGATATATTCAAAATTAATATTATCATATAAGTGAACCATTATATTTCTTAGCTTTGCAATTCTTGAGAAATGAGCAACTAATTCTTTTGGCAGAACTCCCAAATCACCTGATCTTTCTATTGATTCAGCATAACTTTCAACAGCATCTTTACTCAGTTCGGCACAAATATGTTGAGAGATATCAATTGTTGCAGCAATGGCATTCTGCATTGCATGAAGGAGAGCGTGCTGCACCAATTCTTCGGCTCTTTGATTAAAGTATTCTTTCTCAATCTTTTTTATAAGAGCAATCTCTTTGAGCAGAATAGCCTGCTTTTTCTCTAATAGATCATATTTAATTGGATTCATTTCTTCACCAATGACTCACGCTCAAGTTCCTCAAGGTTACGAAGGTTACACTCAATTCATGAGTTCGCCCAGTTGTACGAGATCCAAAGAGAACAATTAGATCAAGCTTGTGTTTTTGGGACACAATTTTGGCTAATTCAATTAGTTTTGGATCAATAGAATCCATAGATGAATTACTTTACATGAATTTGAACCACCTAAAAAGAGGAGGTTGACCTTTATTCCGCTGTAATGAACGGATATGTCAGAAGATGAAAAAATCTATCCCTTGTTTTGAGAAATCTATTCAGTCAGTGAAAGGTTAATTCCGCAGGCGCAAATAATGGGCTCTTCATTTAATTCTTATCGTTAAGGCGGATTCTTTTCGGCAAGAACTTTTGAAATTCACTGTAAGGTTATTTTCCTAACGGTTTTAATGGTAATCTACTTATTGGTAGAAGGTGGTATTACACATAATTGAGGCGTTGGCTCACTCATGATTCGATCGGATATGAGGGATGGGACTAATTTGTATCAATATGTTGAGGTGACTCCAATTTTAATGTTACCCGGATGATATTCCAAAATCCATATTCGACTTATTTGCAGTGCTAGATTACAATCCAGGTCGTATGGTCGATTTCTTAGAAATAAAAGGCGGTAAGCGCCTTTCTGGTACCGTCACAGTAAGTGGCGCGAAGAATGCTGCATTGCCGATGCTTATGGCGACTCTTTTGACTTCAGAAGAGTGCACTCTTTCTAATATCCCAAACCTTCTTGATGTTGATTTAACTTTGGGACTTTTGGAGCATTTTGGAGCTGAAGTTAATTATTTTGGTTCAACAATCAAAGTTAAAACTCCAAAGTTAAAAGCTACTGAAGCAAGTTACAGTCTTGTAAAAGCTCTTCGCGCATCATTTTGGGTTTTAGGACCTTTGTTAGCACGCGGACGCGCTGCAAGAGTTGCTTTACCTGGTGGTGATGCAATCGGCACTCGCCCTGTGGATATTCATCTGCAAGCTTTAACAAAAATGGGAGCTGACATTAGCCTTAAGCACGGCGTTGTTTTTGCCTCTGCTCCAAATGGATTACGACCTATAGAAATTGATTTTCATTTTGCATCCGTTGGGGCAACTCATCAGGTAATGATGGCTGCTGCCTTAACCCCAGGCACGACAGTGATTCGAGGTGCGGCAAGAGAGCCCGAAATTGTGGCACTTGCTGAAATGCTTACTCAAATGGGGGCCTTAATTGAAGGTGCTGGGAGTTCCGTTGTCTCTATAACAGGACGAGAATCTTTAGATGGCTGCAATATCAAAATGATCGGGGATCGAATTGAAGCAGGAACATTTTTATTAGCTGGATTAATCACTCGTGGCGAAGTTGAAGTAAAGGGATTTAATCCAGATCACTTGGGAGAATTTATAAGTATCCTTTTAGATATGGGAGCTATACTTTCACCTCGCGAGAATGGCTTATTAATAAAACAAGAAAGCTCAATTAAGCCTATAAAAATTCGCACTGATATTTTTCCTGGGTTTGCAACGGATCTTCAAGCTCCATTAATGGCCGCCCTTTGCTTAGCTCGCGGAGAGAGTCAGATCGAAGAGAGTATTTTTGAAGGTCGCTTCGGCCATGTTCAAGAACTAGCTCGTATGGGTGCCAATATTGAAGTACATGATAGAATGGCAACCATCATGGGAGTAAATTCTTTAAGTGCTGCACCGGTCGAAGCTAAAGATATTCGTGGCGGAGCTTCCCTAGTATTAGCTTCTCTAGCTGCAGATGGTGTGAGTAGAATTTTCGAAATAGATCATCTTCGACGTGGTTATGCAAATCTTGAAGCAAAACTTTCTGGCCTAGGTGCTGAAATTGGTTGTAAGCCCGAAGAGATAGAAGACGCAATTGCGATTGGATGTTAACTCAGTGGAGCAAGTTTCCTTAAATATAATCCCAAGATTGCCTTATTCTAGTGGTAATTTTGTGATCCACGAAGGAGTAAAAGAGACTTTTGATTCTATTTTTTCTGTCATAAGTAAGAATAACTTTAATATTTGTTTTGTAGAAGGTTCTACTCGTTCAGGCAAAACACATTTATTAGTTACTCTTTCTGATTTTTTAACATCGTCTAAAATTTATCATCGTATAGGAGAGGGGACAGAGTTTTCTTCTATCGCTCTAGAGTTAGAACTAAATTATTCAAGTAATAAACCAGCCGTCATTTTAATTGATGATATTCACGAATATCTTTTGACTATTAATCCTGGACAATCCGGACAGTTTGTTTCCTTTATTGAACTTTGCAAAAGAATCGGCACGGCACTCGTCTTTTTTAGCTCAAAATCAATTTTAGATTTGCCTTGTGATGACCATGTTAAAAGTCGTTTGAGAGCTGGAATGCAATTCGAGATCTCAGATCCCAGTGATTCAGATCTTGCCGATATTTTAAATTCTCTGGCAAAACAACGTGGCGTAAAGCTTTCAAAACGAAATATAGATTTTCTTCATAAAAGACTTTCTAGGGATATCCCTTCATTGGAGCACTATTTAGATCGGCTACTTCACCTTTCCCAAGTTCTTGGAAAGACTATTAAAATGGGCATAATTTCGGATGCAATATAACACTTCTGCCTTTGGACTTTATTTCTTAATATGTGATACTTTACGCAACCTTAACGTAGTTGTAATGGTAACGGAGCAGAGCTCCATCCCCGATTGATTAATAATAGTATGAACAAACGTCGAGTAGTAATTACAGGTATTGGAATTGTGTCTCCCTTGGGAAATACGACTGAAGCCACTTGGAATGGAGTCTTAGAGTCTCGCTCCGGCGTGGCTAAAATCACCCGTTTTGATGCTTCTGCCTTCAGCGCAAATATTGCAGCCGAAATTAAAAATTGGGATCCCTCACTTTATATAGAAGCTAAAGAAATTAAAAAGCACGATATCTTTTCTCAATTTTCTATGGGTGCGGCTGCCCAAGCTTGGGCGGATGCAAAATTAGAAGGTCATAAATATGAGGCTGCTAAGATGGGCTGCATCTTAGGAATTGGTATTGGCGGCCTTTCAACTTTAGAAGAATATCACGCAGCATATTTACAAGGCGGACCAAGAAAGATTTCTCCATTTTTAATTCCTCGAATGATAAGTAATTTGGGGCCGGGAAATATTGCAATTCAATACGGATTAAAAGGAATAAATTTTACAATCACAAGTGCTTGTACTTCTTCGACACATGCTTTGGGCGAATCTTGTCGAATGATCGCTTCTGGAATTCAAGATATGGTGGTGGCTGGTGGTACTGAAAGTGCGGTTACTCCAATCGGAGTTGGTGGATTTTGCTCTTTAAGAGCTTTATCAACACGAAATGATGAGCCGGAAAAAGCATCCCGCCCTTTTGATAGGGATCGTGATGGATTTGTTTTAGGCGAAGGTGCAGCGATTGTGATCTTAGAATCTTTAGAACATGCCGAAAAACGTGGTGCAAAAATTTATGCCGAAATGGCTGGTTATGGCGCTTCCTGCGATGCCTTTCATATCACTGCACCAACTGAAAATGGTGAAGGTGCTGTTGCTTGTATGCGACTCGCACTTGAAGATGCAGGAATGAAACCAAGCGATGTTGATTATGTAAATGCACACGGCACTTCAACAAATTTTAATGATACTTCTGAAACCGCAGCTATTAAAACTGTCTTTGGTGATTACGCCAAAAAAGGGTTGATGGTCTCATCGACAAAATCTATGACCGGTCATCTTTTAGGTGCAGCAGGTGCAATCGAAGCATCTTTTTGTGCCCTTGGAATTAAGGAAGGAATTGTTCCTCCAACGATCAATCTTGATAATCCCGGAGAAGGGTGCGATTTAGATTACGTTCCGCATGTTCCACGTAAGCATAAAATCAAAGCTGCCATGAGTAATTCTTTCGGCTTTGGTGGAACTAACGCTTCAATAATTCTTAAGCCATTTAACGGCTAGTCGCTAGACCAGTCGTTAAAAGCAAATCATTGAGAAGATGCTGTGGATAAGGCTGATGATTTTTTAGATGAGAAAACACGGGCCCAAGATATTCTCCTTGGCGGTCTTGGATTTAGTGAAGATGCTCAGATAGTTTCTATAACAATAACTGATTCTGGATATAAAGGTATTGGTTCATGGCCAGATGGTGAGAAGTTTGAGTTTGAAAGCGATGATCCACTAGGAGATTTAGAGAAGTGGGCCTTGGGGGTGGTGATTGAATAATAAATTAGTGAGAATAAGAAAATAGTGACAAGAAAATTGACAAGAAATAGTGACGGAGACTACTTACTTATTGCCACTCACACAAACCTTCCTCAGCCCACACTCCCCACATCCCGGATTCCTCGCTTTACAAACCCGTCTGCCATGAAAAATCAACCAGTGATGCAGGGATCGCCAGCTTTTTGCTTCAAATCTTGTTTTTAAATCTTGCTCAACTTGCACAACATTTTTTCCAGCACTTAATCCAAGTCGCTTGGAAACACGGAAAACATGGGTATCTACAGGCAAAGTATATTCCACACCCATCTCTCCCAAGACAACACTTGCAGTCTTGCGACCGACTCCGGAAAGGGTAGTAATCTCATCAAAAGTCTTGGGAATTTCTCCTGCAAATTCAGATACCACTCTTTGAGCTAAGCCAATTAAATTTCTAGACTTTGTTTTATAATAATTGACGGGTCTTAAGATTTTTTCGAGCTTTAAAACTGAGGCTTTGGAGAGGGTTTTAAAATCCGGAAATTCCTTGAAAAGCTCAGGGGTTACCTCATTTACTTTCTTATCTGTACACTGCGCCGATAAAACTACCGACACTATTAGTTGATAGTTGTTTTTAAAGTTTAGTTCGGAAGCAGGATCAGGATAAAGCTTAGATAATATTCTAAGAATGGTGAGATCTGTTTTTTGATTTATGGGGGCCATAGAAAGAAGCTCAAGTATAGAGGATTTTTTTGCAAAAAAAAACATTTGCTAGGCACTAAAACATGGGGAGTAACTTGGAGGAGCACAACAGAAGTAAAGCCTTAACCAAGACTTGGGCATTTAAACTTGTCATGGTACTCGTGCGTCGTACTTCTGAAGTATCTGGATCTGGACTTTCGATCATAGATCCATACGCGGATGGAATTTGCGATATCTATCTTATGCAAAGTGCTGGCAAAGATGTGCTACCAGTTTTTTCCTCGCGACAAATACTTTCAGATTGGATCACCGAAAGAAATCTAACTGAACTAGATGGAATTCCACTGTACACTTGTGATGTTGCAAAACTTCTGGCCGACAATTCCCTTATTGTAATAGATCCAGGTACAGAGCATGGTGTGACACTTTCATTATTAGATCTAAAGTGTTCCTCAGAAAATTGGTATGGATCAGAGACTGGTCTTTATTCTAATCTGAATCCTCCAAGCCAGTTACAAGAGTTAGAAGTTTTCATAGAAGATACATCCCTTGTTGAAAGTTCTGAACTAACTGAATCTGAACCAACTCAAAGTGTCAGTCATATAGCAGAGGAGCTAGTCGAGGCCTTAAATCCAGAAACGACATTGCCGAAAATCGAAGTAAAAGCAGAGCCTCTAGTAGAAAATATACCACTTCCCAGAACTCGGAAAAACAGCAGAATCGGAATTGATGAAATTAATTTTAAAAAAACAGAGGATGAAAAGATAGCAGAGAAATTTGCTACTTCAGTACCTAGGACGGTAGTTCGCGAACGACAGGGGACTTTTACTAAGATCATCGATGTTTTAAGAAACTACCGCAAATAAATAGGGACGGAGCCCAATTATTCAACCAAATAATTGGGCTCCGTCCCTATTTATTTGCGGCATTCCTAATATCTGATAAGTTCTAGCTATGCAGCGTAGGTTTAATCGCCAAGCCAGCATACTTTTAACCACCTATTTAACGTAGGTAAAGCATTTACTTTTTTGGAGTGACTTTACGATGAAATCATCAATCCCGACTCGGACCACCGTTCCATCCTTACTTGATCGCAAGAATTCAAAAGAAAAAATCTCAGTACTTACAGCCTATGATTTTACTATGGCCTCACTAATTGATTCCGCAGGAATTGACATAATTTTAGTTGGTGATTCATTAGGCTGTGTAATTCAAGGTAAAACTACCACCATTGGAGTCGAACTTGAGGAGATGATTTACCATACAAAGTGTGTTTCAAAAGCCATCAAAAATGCTCTGTTGGTCGCAGATATGCCTTTTATGTCCTATCAAATATCACCTGAGCAGGCTATCGAATCTGCTGGAAAATTGATTAAAGCCGGTGCTGCTGCTGTAAAGCTAGAAGGAGGTGTTCACATGGCCAAAACTGTATCGCGGATTACAGAAATCGATATTCCCGTTATGGGTCATATTGGACTTACTCCACAATCTTATCACCGAATGGGAGGCAATAAAGTCCAAGGTAAAAGTTCAGGTGGTGGTGCCGGATCCCGCGAGAAGATTATTGAAGACGCTGTTGCTTTAGAAAAAGCAGGTGTTTTTTGTATTGTTATTGAAAGTGTACCTTCTGATTTAGCACAAGAGATTACGAATTTAGTTTCAGTGCCAACAATAGGAATTGGAGCCGGTGCCGGCTGTGATGGTCAGGTTTTAGTTGGCCAAGATATGCTCGGTATGTGTCTAGATTTTTCACCTCGATTTTTAAAAAGATATGCCGAGATAGGAATTACAGTTAAAAGTGCGGTTAGTGACTTTATAAAAGAAGTCAAAGAAGGAGTATTTCCTGCTAAGGAACATTCTTTTTCTTCTGATCCTGGAGCTTCAAATCCTAATCCAGTTTCTCATTTTGATAAGAAACCTATTTTTGGAAATGCAAAATCTCTCAAACATTAATTTTATGAAAAAAAGTTATAGAAAAGTTTTACGCGGAAAAATTCATCGTGCAACTGTGACTCATGCTGATCTAAATTATGAAGGTAGTGTTACTATTCCTCCTGAATTGCTGGCAGCTACTGGTATTGTGGAGTATGAAGCTGTTAATATTTGGAATGTAACCCGAGGTACTCGATTAGAGACCTATGCAATTACTGGTCAACCACAAAGTACCGATATATGTGTAAATGGAGCGGCGGCTCACTTAGTTAAACCTGGAGATATCGTTATTATTGCTTGTTTCTTTGATCTTCATGAAAAATATGTCAAAGATTACAAACCTAGCTTAGTTTTTGTTGACTCAAATAACCGAATAGACCAGATTCGAAGCGAGATTCCTGGACCAGGATTAATGGCCTAAAAGTCGATTATTATTTTCTCTTAAAATTATTATGTCAAAAAAAGAGCCCGAATCAAAAGGAGACGCTCCAATTAAAGTTCTCTCTGAGAATCGCAAAGCTCGATTCAATTATCATATTATCGATACCTATGAGGCTGGAATTGTTTTAACTGGTTATGAAATTAAATCTATTCGAAATGGTGGAGCCAATATTGCCGAAGCCTATATCCGTGTTCAAGAGGGCGAAGTCTTTTTAATAGGCGCGCATTTCAAGCCATATGCTTTTACTAAACAGATTGAGGTCGATCCTGTACGACCAAGAAAACTACTCCTTAATAAATCTGAAATTATAAAACTTCAAGGAAAAGTATCTCAGAAAGGAAATACCATAGTTCCCTTAGAGCTCTATCTTAAAGGTGGCCGTGCTAAGTTAAAGATTGCACTGGCAAAGGGAAAGAACGCACCTGATAAGCGTCATGCTATAAAAGATCGTGAAGTTAAAAGAGAAATGGCCAAGGTTCTTAAAAATAACCGCTAGTAAATAGTTGAACATTTGAATTTCAACTTAGTTTTAACGTCAATCTGCGGCTGGAGAATTTACAATATGAAATTATTTATCTTTCTTTCAATCTTTCTTAGTACTTCATTTTATCCTGTAATCACATTTGCAGATAACTCTACTCAAGATTTTCTAGTCGACTACTCAATTAGTGACGGAAAAGATGGTCGAATTTTTAAACAGTGGCATCAATATATTGGTGAAAAGCCGGTACGATCAATCGATATTAAAGTTCGTCGTGAATCAGGGAGTCGAGATACTTACCTAAATCTTAGATTTGGTAATGGTGCTACATTTGAAAATGGCAAACGGGCTCAGGTTGACGGCACTCAAACAGTTTCTTGGAATGTTGGCGGTGAGAAATCAAATGGTCAAGAGTTAGTGTTGAATGCCCACAACGGAGAAGTTTTTATTGAGTCGGTAAGAGTTAATTTTGATTCAGATCCTCAGTACTCATCTCGTAAACCTGAAAGAGAGAAAATCGATGATGATTCCGATAAACCAAGTGATGTGGATCCTAATGCTTATAATAATTGCCGAACTTTATACCGAATTGGTCGTCCAATTATCGAAATCAATAGAGTAAAGCCAACAGGAAATATCTTTTCAGGAGATCAAAAAGTTGAGGGATCTATTTATGCTCAATGTGTCCAGGAAGCTGGGTATTACGAATCTGGCAGGTTAAAAGAGAGAATTGATTTTTCACTCAATGATAGATTTAATCGAAAAGAATTTAATTTAAGATCTAGTCAAAATCAAAACGGAGAGATCCGAGTTTACACAACTGATGGACAGCAAGAAACTTATAGCCTTAAGTAATTTCTTGCTTTAGCGAGCTTTAACTCTAGATCCTACTGCACAACTGCCACCACCCCAGTCATAGGCTGGCATTATAATCTTGATACGTTTCTCGTTTGTGGAGATCGCAGTGGGCTCTCTTAGATCAGAATCCATAGTGACGATGTTCGTGGACTTTGAATTTGACTTGGAATTTGAACTTAAAGTAGCTAAGTTTATAGTTTCTTTTGTTGCAATGTCATGCATAACTGCTGAACCTATTATATGAAAACCTTAAATGATTCTAGTATAAGATAATTATCGTACACATTTAGATTCCATATTAGGGTTTGTAGAATAAATAGGGACGGAGCCCAATTATTCAACCAAATAATTGGGCTCCGTCCCTATTTATTCAGATAACTTGCTGTATATATTAATATTATGGCTGATATAATTGTTATTGGTGGAGGCATCATTGGTCTTAGTTGTGCCTTTCGATTGGCTAGATTGGGATTTAATGTTGAGCTTTATGATCGAAACATCTTGGATTCAAGCAATAAGAAAGGTGCGACTCAAGCTTCCCTAGGGGCAATGTGGCCGCCATCGCCTTCAAAAAGGGGACCTTACTATGATTTTTTTAGAGCAAGTCTCGATGCTATTCCAGGTTTCATCTCCGAAATTTCTCTTTTTGCTAATCAATCAATCTATTTTTCTCAGTGCGGCTCAATTGAGCTTTTAAAAACTCAAGCACAGCATGAAGCTGCAAAGCTTGAAGTTGAAGATAGTTCAAAATTATCTGGCACTTGGAAAGATCAGATTCAGTTACTTTCTAGTGAGGAACTTAAGGAGTACCCTTTTGATTTTAACGATACCTTCTACGGTGCGATTTATTGTCGTCGAACAAGTTCTGTTTCTGTACCTGAACTTACTTTATCTTTAATTCAGGCCCTTAAAAATCTTAATGTAAAAATTAATGATACAGATAAGATTATTTCTTTGCGAATTAGTAAGAGTAAAATTGATGGAGTAATATCTGAAAAAAATGGCTTTAAATCTTGTCCCATTGTTGTCGTTGCTGCTGGTCACTTAAGCTCTCAACTTGATCCCTCCATTAATCAAAGTGCCTTAATTAAACCTGTTAAAGGAGAATCTTTAATTCTTAAAATGAATCACGATATTGATGTGATAATAAAGAAAGCACCTTACTACTTAGTTCCCATTTCGAAGGAATTTATTGGAGTTGGAGCAACCACAGAAAAGGGGGATAATCATGATGAAGCAACTACTGTAGCTGCTCGTCAGAAATTATATGCTGCAGCAATTGATATGATTCCTAAGTTGAAAAATGCGACAATTTTCAAATCTATGGCTGGATTTCGACCAATGTCCACTCATCGAAAGCCATGCTTAGGGCCAATCCCTGAAGTCTTCGGATTATTTCTTGCCTCGGGACACTATAAGACTGCTTTTTCATTAGCTCCAGTCACGGCTCAATATATATCCGATCTAATTCTTGATAGGCCAGTTGAATATGATTTAAGTAAGTTTGCTCCAACAATCAAAAATTAACTCCCTTTCTATTAGAAAAAAGTCAGTAACTTTTAAGGCTATAATGAATTTTAAAGAGAACTTATTTACTTAAAAATCTTAGTAAAGTTCTAACTCCAAATCCTACTCCACCTGATTTAGATAAGTCGGAATCCCCCTCTCTAAATGCAGGTCCAGCAATATCGAGATGTGCCCATTTCTTTGACTTATCGATAAAGTTTTCTAAATAAAGGGCCGCTGTTATTGCTCCACCACCACTTCGCGAGCCAATGTTTTTAAGATCTGCAACAGTGCTTTTTAAAGAAGATGCATATTCAGGAGCTAGCGGCATTGGCCATAATCTTTCGCCTTCATTTTCGGCTGCTAAAATAAGTTCATCACTAAGCTCTTTGTTATTTGAAAATATTCCAGCGTAATCGTTTCCTAAAGCTACTACACAAGCTCCGGTTAGAGTCGCCAAATCTATTACGATGTCGTTTTGATCCTTTGCAGAAAGAGTCAATGCATCAGCAAGAATTAATCTACCTTCTGCATCAGTATTTAAGATTTCGGAAGTTTTGCCATTCATATGTTTAATAATGTCGCCCGGTCTTAATGCATTTGCAGCAATCATGTTTTCAACAGTTGGAATATAGGCTGTTACATTATAATTTGGAGCAAGATCTCTAATCATCGACATTGCTCCGAGCACTGCGGCAGCACCCGACATGTCGCACTTCATTGTTTCCATACCTACTCCAGTTTTGATGGAGAGTCCGCCACTATCAAAAGTTACGCCTTTACCAACTAGTGCAACTTTTTTCGCATTTTTATTCTTAGATTTATAGGAAAGTTTAATCAAATATGGCTCAAATGCGCTAGCCATTGAAACACCCAGGATGCCTCCAGCACCCATTTTTTTTAAGGCAGCTCTATTAAAAACTTTAATTTCAAGACGTTGATTGCGAGCAATCTGCTTTGCGGTTTTTACGAGCTCTGCAGGTGGACAATCATTTGGTGCCAGATTAACTAAGTCTCTTGCCAGAAATGTAGCAGTACAGAATGAATTAATTAGTTGATGGTTAGAATTTTTACTAAACTTTTTAGTATGAATTAATACTTTTTGAATTGAAGGGATTTTTTTATCTTTTGTACTTTTATATTTAGTATATGTATAGCCACTTAAAAGAGCACCTTCGATAAATGCTTCTTGATTTAGATATTTACTCCAATCTAAGTCCTCGGCTGCTAGAGTTGGAGTTGTAACTTGAGCTCTCTTTGAAAGTGACTGTACTAAAGCCCCTAGCTGTCTATATTGATTGACATTCTCGAACTCATTCTTAGATTCGGAATTCCAACCAATAATAACTAAGCGAAGTGGTTTTTTAGAGACATCTATAATATCAAATGAAACAGTTTGGCCAAAATTCCCTTCGAAATCAGAATTGGAAAGTCTGCTTGAGATTCTACCAGCGTACGATTTATTTAATTTCGATAGCAATGATTCGGTTTTAGTGGAGGACTTTGAAGTTATCTTTTTTAAACCATCCTTTGTAAGCGTTGTAATTAAGATTTCAGATTTATCTAAATCTTTAAGATCAGTTTTGAAAATAAGTTGCATAACTTCCTTAATTTTTGTTCTTAATAAAATAATCTAAACTAAATTTTCCAGCTCCAGTTATAATCAAGCTAATCAACATAAGCATGTAGTAGAATGGGATCTCAAATCCGTTATCGCCCGCCGCAAATCCATGTTGCCAATGAACTGTTTTAATAGCTACCAACATAACCACGATCAAAGGAATTGAGATAAACCGAGTTGCTAAACCCAGTGTCAATAGTATGACTCCAGAAACTTCTGTAGCTACGGCCATATAGGCATTAAGGGTAGGAAAGGGAATGCCTAAGGAGCCAAACCACTCAATAATGGAACTAAAGTTATTAAACTTTTGCATAGCTGGCTCATAAAAACCGTAAGCTAATACAAGTCTAAATAAAAGAGGTGGAAAATCTTTTAGACTCGATACCGCATCTAAAAATAGTTGAATTAATTTTTTGATCATAATTTTCTATTAAAAAATTCGTTTAAAAAAAGTTCTGAAGATAACATGAGTATAAAGGAGTAATTGTCGACCTTCCAGAGCTATTCTGAGGCCTCCTATTGGCGGAATGAATTATAAGTTATATTGTTGAGTTCTGGATCTAGTAATTCAAATTATGCAAAAACTATCAAAACTAATTCTCCTACTTTTATTATTCTCTTTTGCTAAGAGCACACGTAGTCATGCTGACGCTGCACCAAACATCTTGTTAATTATTTCTGATGATCAAAGATATGATCAACTCGATTACATGCCTAAAACTAAAGAGTTGATATTTTCAAGAGGTCTTAATTTTAGTAAAGCATATGTTACAACCCCGAGTTGTTGTCCGAGCCGGTCCTCTATTTTTACCGGTAATTATACTTCTAAACATGCAGTAAAAGGAAATCGATATGTTTTAAATCAGAGAACGGTATCTGAAATACTAAAACAAAATGGTTACTTTACTGGATTGGTTGGAAAGTTTTTAAATACCTCCAATGGATTTCCTGCAACCGGATTTGATTACTGGATCGGGTTTAAAGGAGGCAGTGCTCTCTATAATGATCCAGTTTTAAATGTTCAAGGACAGTTTCGGCAAGTCTTTGGTTACATAACCGACATTCTTAAAGATTATGTTTTAGAGTTCATTAATCAATCATCCTTAAGCGAGAAACCTTTCTTTTTGGTATTTTCTCCCAATGCTCCACATTGGCCAGCTATACCAGCCGTTCAAGATAAGACTTTATATTCTAACTTACCTCCCTTTCGACCAGCTAGTTATGATGAAGCAGATAAATCTGACAAGCCCGCCTGGGTAAGAAAAATTCCACTGACCCCAACTCATATCAAAGAACAAACAGATTTATTAAGAATTGCAAAACTGAGAACTTTGGCTTCTCTAGATCGATCTATTGAAGAAATTATTCAAACTCTACAATCAAAAAATCTCTTAGCTAATACTTTAGTTATATTTATTTCTGATAATGGCGTAATGCTTCTAGAGCATGGACTGCGTGATAAGGATACACCATACGAAGAAGCTATTCATGTGCCGTTCGCCATTCGGTATGATCCCATTATTTCAACTCCAAGAATTGCTTCAGACTTAGTTGCAAACATAGATATTACTCCCACTATTTTAGATATAGCTGGTATCACAATTCCCGGCAGTATTGACGGAAAATCTTTAAAAGAAGTAATGCAAGGAGGTTCTCTTTTAAGAAATGAAATATTATTAGAAAGCTGGCGTACTAAAGGAGAAGATGGAGGTAGTGAATTAAGAATCCCATTCGCTGCAATTCATACCGGATTTTATAAATACATAAGAAACAAAAGAGAACTTTCGGAACTTTATGATTTAAATAACGACCCTTTTGAATTAAATAATCTGGTAAAGAATTCAGATTATAAGGTTATCAAAGAGGATCTTTCCAAGCGTCTTAAAGCTTTGTTGAAATCAGTCAGAAATTCAACCTCATTTTCGAAACCAAAAGGGGAGAAACTTCCTGATGGTAAATTTCATGTTTATTAATTAGTACATTGATATTATGGCAGTAGAAAAAGTTTTCATTCTTGGTGCTTCCGATAAAGTCGATAGATATTCACACATGGCTTTTAAGATGTTAAAAGATCATCAACATAATGTTGTGCCGATTAGTGCTCGAATAAGTACAATTGATGGAGATCCTGTTTGGAAAGATTTACCTTCAGCTTTTGCAAGTAACGGTTCTCCCGATACCTTAACAATGTATGTTGGACCTGATGTTTCATCAAAGTTAAAAGATCAGATAATTGCGGCTTCTCCCAAAAGAGTAATCTTTAATCCAGGTAGTGAGAATGAAGATTTAGCTGCAGGACTTCGGCGAGTGGGTATTGAGGTAGTGGAGGCTTGTACTTTGGTCTTATTAAGGACAGGTCAGTTTTAGATAAAACATAATGAAGAATGTTCTCTCCACATAGCGCACACGACACATAGAGGGAATTCTACTCGGTGCACTACCCTGGGCCTGAACTTGATCGAAGGCTGTACTCTCTATGATATATTATTTCTTAGATTCCCTTTAAATAATCCTAATTAATGATTATAATCATAATTGGTGGTGTATCCCTGCCATTTTTGGGGGGTGTACTGGTTTCGACGGGATTCAACGAGACTCTAATAAGCACGCCGAGGATTCCGATGGCCTCGTAAAAAAACGGAAAAACATAAATGCAAACGAAGATAGCTTGGCACTTGCTGCCTAAATATCAACAAGATCGGGCCTAATCGCCTGGTCGGTTGCAAGAGAGTTCGCCCACGGCTTTCATGCAACCCAAATTGTGGGCTTACCTTAGCTGGTGCCTTTACTGCTAAGGGACAATTCAAAGGATCGTTAGCAAAGTCCGTGTGGACGGTAGGCCTTGCTGATTAAAACAAACTGACCACTAAGCGCGTAGAAAGTTAGAGTTAAGGTTTTCCGGACGCGGGTTCGACTCCCGCCACCTCCACTTTAATAAATAGGGACGGAGCCCAATTATTTATAATTAATTGGGCTCCGTCCCTATTTATTGGGCATGAATAATTTTTGCAAAAATAAAGCAGGGATCTGAGGTAAGATCCCTGCTACGTGAGTGGGTGTGAGTATTCAGAGTGCTGTATCCATCTAGTACACTTTACCTAAAGCAATACATATGCCACCAGTAAATCCTTAGTATTATCAGTGGTATTTGCTACTTTGCATGAGGATATGTAATCCGTGTTTCCACTTGGTTTACAAATCTTGCACTGTAAAACTCATAAGCCACAATTGTATGGAGCTATATCTATATAATCAGGGAAATGACTACACTTTTTTAAATGCTTAAAAGTCAAAATTCTCTATAATAAAGATCTGTTCTTTTATAAAACTCCCCCTAACTTTTTTAACTATTTAATAGTGTTAACTCTTCTATATGACAGAGCCTGATTCTCACGATGATTTACAGTCTAATCCCAAATCAAAATCTAATGCTGGCATCGATTGGGATCGCGAATTTTGCAATCAAGATGTCAATAAAATCCCTACACCTAGAGAATTATTTTTAAATATTATCCCTGACGGTAGAGAGGTTGCTCCAAATATGGAGGTACTTTCTACGCGACGGCCTTGGGAAGTCCGGAGGGATCGAGATGCAGTTTTAAGATTAGAACCAAGTCTTCGCGATTTCTCATTGGTAATGCGGAGTTTAGATTTAGCTTTTTTTATGAAAGGCAAGAATGAATGGGAAGAGAACAGTTACAATGGTAATTATGCACTAGTAGTAAAACCGGTCTCGAGTCGAATTTCCTCTGATTCCGAGGACGCGATTTCACTCCTCGAAGTTACTGATAGAAAATCTAGCAATTTTATTATTCCACCATGGCAATTATTGTTTCCAGGTGCAATTTCGGATTGTGACGAACCCATAAGGCGCAGCGAGTCAAACAAAAAAATTCCTAAAATAAAAGTAGCAGAAGGTATTTCCTTTGCTCCTGATGAGTTGATCTTAGATACTTATGAATTCGCAGTTTCTATTATTGTCGAGGCAGTTCAACAAGAAGAATTTCAGATATCCTTAGATACTCCAACAGGGGATAATCAATTCAATGCTTTTCCAATTTATTCTAGTGAAGGCTGGATTGAAGCCTTAGATAAAGTTCGCGAGGATTTTGCTAGGTTATCTCAAAAAGGTTTTAGAACCGTAACTTTTGCTGATATGACTTCAAGGCATTCTAGTTTTTTATCTGGATACATGATGGTTACTTTAAGGGGACAAGAAAAAATTATCGGTTCTGAAGCAAATTTTGAAGTTCCTACTGATATGTCTTCTTTTCGAATGTCTTCAGATGATGTTTTAACACTCTCAAATATTATATTAACAAGAAATGGCTTTGTACCCATTGAATATAAATTAGAATTTAAGAAAAAATCCCTCAATGGGATTGCTGAAATTGAGTTAAGTCCAATTGGTCCACTTAATGATCACAGTGCTCTTTGAGCTCGTAGTTTATTGTAACCATCTAGAGCCGCAGTTTTGTAACAACTGGTCAAAGTTGGATAATTAAAGACAGCATTAATAAAATAATCTAATCCAGCACCAAAAGATATTACTGCTTGTCCAACATGAATTAACTCAGTAGCACCCTCGCCAATAATATGAACACCAAGAAGCTCTTTTGTTTTTCTGTGAAAAATTAATTTTAATAATCCATCTCGATCACCAACTAAAAATCCTCGAGTATTTTCCATGTATCTTGCAACGCCAACTTCATAAGGAATTTGATGCTCGGTAAGCTCTTTTTCATTCTTTCCGACAATTGCAATTTCAGGAATTGAATAAATACCGTATGGCAAGGGAATTTGAAGTGGGTGGGCTTCAATATTAAACATATTACAAGTAGCCAGCCGACCTTGCTCTGCTGAAGTTGAGGCTAAAGCCGGAAAACCAATAACATCTCCAGCAGCATAAATGTTTGGGACTTCAGTTTGAAACTTTTCATTGACTTTTAGTAACCCACGAGTTTGTGGTGAGATACCAATTTTTTCAAGTCCTAGTTTATCAGTTGCGCTCTGTCGGCCTGCAGAGAAAAGAACACAATCAGTCACAATAACTTTGCCACTCTTTAGTTCAGTTACAACTTGTCCGTCTTCGCGCATTTTGCAGCGTTCGACCATTTCGCCAAGCTTAAATGTTACTCCAATTGCACGAAGTCTATAGATTAATGATTCAATAATCTCTTGATCTACGAAGTCGAGCATTTTTTCTCGACTATCGATAATTGTTATGGCAACTCCAAGAGCTGCAAACATGGAGGCATATTCCATGCCAATTACACCAGCTCCTACCACGGTCATTGTACGAGGAATATCTTTCATCTGCAAAAGATCATCGCTATCAAAGATGGTTGAGCCATTAAAATCAACATTTGGGGGACGGAAAGGTTTTGCTCCGGTAGCAATTACAAAAAAATCAGCACTTTTTTGCGAGCGTCCACTACTACTTTCTATTTCAACTGTATGAGGATCTAAAAACTTTGCATAACCATGGATTACTTCGACTCTATTTCTTACGAGCTGAGCATCAATAATTTCAATCTCGTGTTGAACAATATAGTTGCACCGAAAAGTTAAATCTGGCATTGAGATGTCTGATTTAACACGATAGGCTGAGCCGTAGATATTTCTTTGTCTAAATCCAGAGAGATATAGAACCGCTTCACGGAAAGATTTACTTGGAATTGTGCCCAGATTTACACACACGCCACCAACCACCTCCTTAGCATCAATGATTACAACTTTCTTTCGGAGTTTTGCAGCCTGTACCGCAGCTCTTTGACCGGCAGGTCCGCTACCAATTACAATTAAATCGTAGTGATTGTTTGAGGCACTTGCTTTGGATGGTGCTGGAATATTCGTGTTCATGTAAAGATATTTAACTATTAGTCGGTTTTACCTCTTATATAGTAGATGGTGAATTAAGAATTTGGAATCAACTATTAAGTAGGATAATATTATTTTTTAAGATCAAAACACATAAATGTTAACTAAGGAAGAGCTACAAAGATATTCAAGGCAGGTTATGCTTTCCGAGCTAGGAGAGCCCGGACAATTACTACTGAAGCAGAGTAGTGTCTTAGTTGTTGGTGCAGGTGGCTTGGGGTGCCCCGTTCTTTTATATTTAGCAGCTGCTGGGATTGGTCGTATCGGTATTGTAGATGGTGATACTATTGATATCTCAAATCTTCATCGACAGGTACTGTATACAGAAGAGGATATCGGCAAAGTGAAAGCAGAAATTGCTGCTCAAAAACTCAGAATAATAAATCCTCACATTAAAATTGAGAATTTTAATGAAAATCTTTCAGTTTTGAATGCCAATTCTTTAATTTCTAGATTCGATTTAGTTATTGATTGCTCCGATAACTATGAGACAAGATATCTTGTCAATGATTCCAGTGTTATTAATGATAAACCTTTTGTTTTTGGGGCAATCTATAAATTCGAGGGACAAGTTTCAGTTTTTAATTATACAAACATTAATGGTATTAAAGGTCCAACTTATCGCTGCCTTTTTCCACAACCCCCACCCAAAGATTTTATACCGAGTTGTTCTGAGATCGGCGTGATTGGGATTTTACCTGCGGTAGTAGGTTCTTTGATGGCAACTGAAGCAGTTAAGATCTTATCAAAAATAGGAGAGCTGCTTTCAGGCGAATTGCTAACATTTAATCTTTTGAGATCTGAATTTTCAAAAGTTAAATTTGTGAGAAATAATGAAGATGCTATAATTAAAGAGATTAAAGTTAATCCAAATAAATGTAATATGAATAATATTAGAAATAAAAGCATTACAGTTCAAGAATTAAAAAACTTACTTAATGACGGTGAGGATATTCAAATTGTAGATGTCAGAGAAACTGAAGAGTATTTAATTTGTAATATTGGGGGAGATTTAATTCCACTTTCTTCTCTACCTGAAAATTGCTCTAAGATTTCAAAAACAAAAAGAGTCGTTGTTCATTGTCATCACGGCATGAGGAGTCAAAATGCTATACAGTGGCTTTCTCAAAATATGGGTTTAACTAATCTTGAAAACTTAACTGGCGGAATTGAGGCTTGGTCAGTTGAGATAGATCCTAAAATATCACGCTATTGAATTGAAAAGTTTTAATATAGTTATCCCAATAAGTAATTTCCGAATACTCTTCGGGCCTGTTGCAAAACTCTCTCCTACTGCGAAAAGCCATCTTTGGCCTACGACATCGTCAGTCTTCGAGAGAAAAGCCTCAATATATCCAGAGGATATGCTTGCGGTTTTCTCTCTCGAGTTCCTTGTCTCGGCACAAATCTCACTTTTCTCGTTACGGAGATAGTTTTGCAACAGGCCCTTTTCTGATGAAAACCTTCGGTTTACTTAAAATATTTAGCTGGAATAACTATTTATCATCCCTTTGGGGGATCGTAAGTCCAAAAAAATATTTTCTTTCGGAATGTTCTTTTTGGACTTACTATATTAGAAACTTATCTAAGCATTGAGATAGCTTGATCGATTAATTCTTCAACTTTTGTAAATATTCTTGAGTTAGCTTGAAAGCCTTTTTGATCAACTATAATTTTTGACATTTCAGTTGCTAGATCAACAGTGGATCTTTCAAGCGCAGATCCTTCAATAGTTCCATTTGATCCGACACCAGCTAGTCCTGTGATGGCAGTTCCAGATTTGACAGTTTCTCTATATAAATTATCGCCAATTTTGCTAAGCCCATCAACGTTGTTAAATCCAGCTACTGCTAATGAACCAATGGGACTTTTGTTACCATTACTTAAAGTGGCAACAACATCCCCATTGTCTGCAATTTCAAACCCTTTTAAAGCACCAGCAGTAACTCCATTCTGTGTCACATCTTTTAAAGTAGATACACTTGCAAATTGTGTGAAATTAGAAAGATCCACTGCAATATTTCCTGCTGCGGCACCTCCGGAATATGCAGGTGTTAGTACCAACTGAGCCGCAGCTTTGTTTGCTTCAGGAATCTTACCAGTTTCATCAAAAGTTAATGTCGTTGTGCCAACAAGAGTTGGAGTTCCAGCTACGCCACCGACTTCTCCACCATCAACATATGCTTGGGCAGTCCAGGTATTTGCAGCCGTTTTTGAAAAAGCGATGCTAATACCATGTTGTCCACCTAAACTATCAATTGTTTCGACTCCTGCAAGATAAGAGGAAAGAGTATTTAATTCAGTAAAACTTGTAGGGTTTGCTGGAGCGGTAATGATAGCTTCGGAACTTTGTACATTACCTCCAATAGCCATAGTTGAGGTTGCGGTTGCTGCGGTATCAAAATTTAGCAGATTTAAAGCACTTAAGGTGGTAGCTCGCGTACCATTAACAAATGCAAATCCCAAAACATCACTTCCCGAAGGTGTAGTTAAATTACCAAGAGAGTTTACTGAAAAATTACCTGCTCTTGTATAATTTGGACTTGCTGTGGTTCCAACAACAAAGAATCCTTGACCATTTATACCTGCATCAAGAGCTCGACCTGTTTGCTCAATGGCACCTGGAGATTGAATAGTTCTGACATTTGAAATTTTTACACCATTTCCTTCCGAGCCCCGAGCACTGGAAGATCCACCGGAAGGACCTTCTGCAACAAGATTTGCAAATTCAGCTCGCTGGGCTTTAAAGCCTGGTGTACTTATGTTTGCAATATTATCGCCTATTACAGAGATACTTTGGCCGTGAGCTTGAATTCCTGATTGGCTTGTAAAGAGTGCCGACTCAATTCTTGTTCCCATGCTGCTATCCTTGCCTATTTCATTATCAGTAGGGGCACTTTCTTCCATGAAAGAGGGTAAAATTTACCCAAAATGAAGCCCGCTTTACTGCTATAAACTTATTTGCAAGATACAGACCAAGTAATAAATAGGGACGGAGCCCAATTATTTATAATTAATTGGGCTCCGTCCCTATTTATGTAGCAACTTTTTGGCAAATGATACGATTTAACAATTATATGCCAAGAACAGCTAGGATTATCTTACCAGACTTTGCTCACCACGTAACCCAACGTGGAATTCGAAAGTCCGATGTCTTTTTCTCAGCAGGGGATAGATCTTTATATTTAACTCTTCTTCATGAACAAGCATTTGTTCATAAAATTGAAGTTTTAGCTTATTGTTTAATGTCAAATCACGTTCACCATATTTTAGTACCTAAAGATACCAAAAGCATCGCACTTCTTTTTCGCCATGTTCATTCAAGATATTCTCAAATTATTAATAAAAGATATGGATGGATAGGGCATCTATGGCAAAATCGTTTTTTCTCATGCCCACTCGAAGAAAATCATCTCCTCTGTGCAATTCGGTATGTTGAATTAAATCCTGTCCGTGCTGGCGTTTCTTTAAAGGCTGAAGACTATCCTTGGTCAAGTGCTCAATCTCATGTTCTGAATAAAGTTAATCCAATTTTAACTCAATCTAGCTCATGGTTGGATTTTAAGAGCAACATTACTGACAACTGGTCACAATGGCTTCTGGAAGGACTTACAGAGGAGGAGATATCTAAGCTCAGAACTCAAACAAATCGAGGTTTACCTTGTGGCAGTAAAGATTTTAGTCAAAAAGTTGAAGTCATAACCGGTAAATCCTTTATAAAGATCAGGGGTCGCCCGAGAAAATAGGGACGGAGCCCAATTATTTATAATTAATTGGGCTCCGTCCCTATTTTCTTGAAGATAACAACACTTGAACTTTTCCAAAGTTTAGCTGAGTCCAGTTCTCGGTAAGTAATATCGTAATTTGAAATAACCTCAGATTTCAAAAGTTCTTTAACAAAAATTTCAAGTGAGACTATGTAATCTGGTTGAACATTTTCTACTAGTTTTATTGGCACTGCCCCGATTAATCCCGACTCTCTCTCTTGGGGGACTTTTAAAGGATGGAAGGTAAGTGAATTTGGAGAAGCTAACCCAAGAGCATCAATAATCTCACCTTTAAATTCAAAACCAAGACCTCCAATCTCAGGTGCGAGAACTTTGGCTTTCGGATTACTCTGATAAATTTCTTTTCCTATTTCACGATACAGTTGAACACGTTTGCCTTGAGAAAAATTTGAATAAGTTGATGACTCACTAAACGCAGAAATAACATCTCGAGAGAAAGTGAAAATAGGAAAAATAACAAAAGCTAAAAGTAAAATATAAAGCGATTTTGCTTTATATATTTTAGCATAATCCATCAGAGCAAAGGCAAGTGGCACTGAAAAGCAAGGAATATACCATGGAAAGATTAAAACTTTTTTAATAAAAAATAAGACAAGTATAAAAGCAGCCCCAAATAAAAGCAGGTTGCTATTAGAATCCTTCTTGATTTTAACATTCAAATTTTTATTTGAAATAAAAAACAAGATTAAACAGCAGATCGTTACAATAACAAGACTAGGAGCGATCCAGTGCAAATTTTTACTAAGATTCTCTCCATTTAAATTTGTAAATAAGACCTGGATAAATTCTTTTGAAGTAAGATTATAAACAATAGATTTTGCGCTTATCGTATTAGGCGTTAGAGTTGCAAAGTAATGAAAGCAAAAGGTTATTATTGGTAAACTTGTTACAAAAGTATATATAGCAGCTTTAGAAAACCTTCTTCCCTGCCAGTGCTTAATTAAAAAAAGTATTAAAAAAATACCCAGTTCAAATCTTGTAAAGAAAGCCAGAGTAAGGAAAATAAAAGCTCGCGAGTCATTTCTCTTATCCAGAAAAGTTCCTATACCCAAAAATAATAGGGCCAAGGGTGTCTCCATAAGTCCAAAACTTGAAACTGAAAGTAGTGCAGCAATGATAATGGTCTTAAGAAATGAAACTTTTTCAGAAATTAAATTGCCCCAAGTTAGTGCAGCTAAGACAAGAATAACTCCATTGAGGATCGCCACTGAGCAGAGATTATTGCCAAATATAAAAAAGATTGTAGATAGAAGCATTGTCCAAATAGGGGACGAAGTGACCATCGTTGCATCCCCTAAATTATAGTAAGGATATCCATGCGAAACGAAGTTTTGTGAAATTCTAAAATGGATATATGCATCATCGAAGGCATAATCGGAAAGCCTTAGATGAACTAGTATTGATATCAAGAAAAATAGGGACGGAGCCCAATTATTTATAAATAATTGGGCTCCGTCCCTATTTTTTGAAGTTGTTTGATGCATAAGGCTAGCGTAATCTCTAATATCCTCGTTAAGGAAGATATAAAATGAATCACTACGGCCTCGATACAGCACAAAATTTAGCAAAGGCTTTTTATGATATGGCCAATGCCCATCCCGAGCGGATTGTTTACTCGCAAGCTCAGTATGATGGAACTCTAGAATCAAAAAATGAACGGCGTTGGGTCGCAACTAATTATGAAGTTGTAAAAAGCAGAATTAATAAAATTGCCGCACTCTTAAAAATAATTGGAGTAAAAAAAGGTACTCGGGTAGCTATTATATCCTCCTCACGTCCCGAATGGATGGAAGCTGATTTTGCAATTTTAGCTTGTGGCGGAGTTTCCATCTCCATTTACCAAACATTACCTGACTCGGATGTTGCATACATTCTTTATGATTCAGAAGCCGAGATTGTTTTCGCAGAAAATGAAGAACAAGTAAGCAAGTTAATAAGTATTAATAATAAAGATTGGAATATTGCTGGCACCGAAGATCGCGATCCTCTAGTTGCAAAAATTTCAATTAAAAAGATCATTGTTTTTGAAGAATGTATTAAACATGATCTTCTCGTTCAGTTTAGTTCTATTGTTTCTGCAACCGAAGCTCAAAATCCAATAGAGATTGCAAGTATTCAAAGAAATGATCTAGCCTCTTTTGTTTATACTTCTGGAACAACTGGACCGCCAAAAGGCGTAATGCAAACTCACGGCAATCATCTCTCAAATGTTCGTCAGGCCCGAGATGCTGAGTTTTATCAAGATGACTCTAGTCTCATGCTTTTCCTGCCATTGGCCCATTCCTTTGCAAAACTTATGGGATATGTCGGCTTTCTTACTCCAGCTACTTTAAAATTTGCAGCAATAGTTGATACAAAAACTTCAAAACTCGAACCTGTTTCTATTACCAGAGATATTCGTGAGGGCAGTGCTTCGATTGTGCCAATCGTGCCTCGTCTTTTGGAAAAGATGCGTGATGGGGTAATGCGTCAAACAGAAAAACCTGGCCTTGCCGGATCGATATTAAAACTAACCATTGAAAGTGCGGTAGAGATTTATGAAAAAGGAGAGAAAGCTTCATTTAAAGCCAAACTGTTTAAAACTCTTCTAGCTGGGATTAGAAGGAAAATTCAACTTAAACTTTTTGGAGCACACTTTAAATGTTGTGTTTCAGGCGGTGCAAAATTACCTGTTCCAGTCGGTAGATTTTTTGATGCTTTAGGAATTGAAATTTTAGAAGGATACGGATTAACAGAAACTTGTGTTGCAACAAATGCCAATAGATTAGGAAATAAAAAAGTTGGTACAGTTGGCCCTGTGCTCTCCACGGATATTGAAATGAAAATATTAGATGACGGAGAGGTTTGCTTTCGTGGTCCCAATATATCACTAGGATATCATAATAGAGTTAAAGCAACTCAAAGTTCATGGGATAAAGATGGTTGGTTCCGCACCGGAGATCTTGGAATACTGGATTCGGATAAATTTCTTACAATAACCGGACGTAAAAAAGAATTGATCATAACATCTAATGGCAAAAAGATAGCACCAAACGAAATCGAAGATCGCTTAAAATCTTGTCCCTATATTTCACAAATAATAATGGTAGGAGAGGGTCGTCCATTTTGTGGTGCTCTTTTAACTCTTAATGAAGAAGCAATTAAGTATTGGGCAAAATCTCAAGGTAAACAATTAATGACTCCTTTAGATCAAGATAAGTCTGTAAGAAATCTAATCTGGAGCTACTTTGAAAAGGTGAATGAAAAATTGCCGAATTTTGAGCAGATTAAGAAGATTGCCGTTTTACCAGGTGATTTTACGATAGATAATGGTCTTTTGACCCCAACTTTTAAAGTTAAGCGCAAACTTGTTGAAGAGAGATTTAAAGAAAATATTGAGGCTTTGTATTAGTAGTTTATGGGGATGGAGCAGAGCTCCGTCTCCTTTATTCCGCGTCCCCTTTATTCGGTGACATGATCTTTGGAAAAATCCTAATCCGTGATTTTCATAACTTTGATCCTAAAAAAGTTTAGTTAGCTGCTACTTTTTTTGACTTTACTACTACGAAAAATACACATTTTGCTCTACGAAGTTATTTTACCTGGATCAAAAATGTATTTGATATCATTCGAGAAACACCCCTTTTAGGGACATTCCAACAAAAAATCATAACAAAAAAGGGTACGCTTCATGCACTACCCCTTACATCGCTCGATACAGGAGCTTATCTCTTTACAGAGTTTTGTTCTTTTAAATTAGTTCTTTTAATAAGTGGAGAAATAAAATGAGAAAGTTAAATTTGAAAAATATCGTATTGGCAGGTTTAGTGGGATTGTT
>Ga0163144_10004021_pt1 | contig 33395 bp, 33 predicted proteins | sample OliLak19BULKMAT1_FD_123175 | JGI IMG/M metagenome (GOLD analysis project Ga0163144, IMG submission 123175) | Freshwater microbial mat bacterial communities from Lake Vanda, McMurdo Dry Valleys, Antarctica - Oligotrophic Lake LV.19.BULKMAT1 | ecosystem: Environmental > Aquatic > Freshwater >... | reverse complement strand
GGCTTCGCGTCTGGCTTCGCGTCTGGCTTCGCGTCTGGCTTCGCGGTGTCACCTGCGGGCGCCTCGCCACCGGCCGCCGGGACGAGCCCGAGCTGCACGGCGAACTGCATCCCGTCGTAGAAGATCCAGTTCTTCGCGACCTTGCCGGCCTTGAACTCGCTGATCTCGACGAACGCCAGCGACACCTGCTTGCCGGTCTTCTTCAGCTTCATCTCTTTGATGTCGCCGTCGTTGGTGCCGGCCCAGGTGCCCGTCGACACGACGTAGTCGCCGGCGCCCCATGCGGTGTCGTTGGTGATCTTCAGGTCGGAGAACGCCTTGAACATGCTCGGCAGACCCGCGAGGAACGCCTTCTTGTCCATGTCGGCCGGCGACGCCGCCTCCGACCACACCGCGTCGTCGGCGAGCGCGTCGCCGATCGCCTCGAGGTCCTTCGCGTTGAACGCGGTGATGAACGCGTTGTGGGCGTCGAGGTTCTTCTTCTCCGCGTCGTCGTTCTTCGCGATGACGACGGGCCTGGTCTCCCAGTTCTTGTCGAGCGCCTTGCGATGCGGCTGCTCGTTGAGGCCGAGCTGACCCATCATCGAGCCGCTGTCGGCGTAGAACCACTCCTTGGTGACCTCGTGGCCGCTGTCGTCGAGCGTGACGACGTGGCCGGCGAGGACGCTGTAGGTCTTGTTGGTCGCGGAGATCTCGGGCGCGCCCGGCATCTTCAACGGGCCGGTGTGCTTGCCGCCGGTGCGCGCGATGGCGACGATGTTGTTGCCGTTGACGAGCGTGAGCTGCAGGCCGCCGGCCATGTCGGAGAACGACGCGGTGTACTCCTTCGCCGTGGTGACGATCGCCTCGCGACCGTGGTGCGTGCCCATCCCGTCGATGCTGACGGCGTCCTCGGCGTAGCACTTGCCGAACGCGTCCCAGTCCTTGCCGAACGCACCCCAGCAGCCCGCGAACCACTTCGCGATCTCTTCGTCCGTGGCCGCCGCCTTCGGTGGCTCTTCGCCACTGTCGGCGTTCTCGTCGTCGGGCTTGGTCGCGTCGGGTTTGGTCGCGTCGCGCTTCTTCGCGTCGGGCTTCTTCGCCGCTTTTTCGTCCTTCCCCGCGACCTTCGCCTTGTCGTCCTTCTTCGTGTCCTTGCCGTCGCCTTCCTTCGCGGGGCACCCGGCACACAGAGCGAGCGCGATGCCGAGCGTGTGGAGCGGTTTCGTGTTCATGCACGTTCCTCGGGGGGAGTTCGCGCGGGAGGCTAACGCCAAAACCGCGCGATGTGGAAAACCTCGGCGGCTCGTGCGTGAAAGGCGACTGGACGCGTTCGGACGGTTGGTGGGGACGATCCATCGCCCACGCCGCGCTATGCTCCGCGAACGTTGAAGGGCGCGCCCGAAGTCTCCGTGATCATCCCCGTCAAGGGGCGTGCGCAGTACGTGCACGACGTGGTTCGTTCGGTGCAGCGGCAGAGCATGGACGCGTTCGAGCTGCTGCTGTGCGACGACGACTCCGATGCGCGGACGCTCGACACGATGCGCGCGGCGGCGCGTGACGACGTGCGGATCAGGATCCTGCCGCGCGGTGCGAGGCCGCCGGGCGGCAGTGCGCGGCGCAACGACGGCGCCCTCGCGGCCCACGGGCGCTACCTCGTGTTCCTCGACTCCGACGATCTGTTACGCGCCGACTGTCTGCGCGATCGTATCGCGTGGCTCGATGCGCGCCCCGACGTCGGGTTCGCGATCTCCGAGTGTCGCGTGTTCGAGCACGTGCCCGGCGATACGCCGTACGCGTTCAACGTCGTGTCGACCGAGAACGACCTCGAGCGGTTTCTAAGGCATGATTTCCCGTGGCAGACGGCGGCGCCGACGTGGCGCGCGGATGCGTTCGCGAAAATGGGCGGCTGGGACGAGACGCTGCCGAGCTGGCAGGACTGGGATCTGCACGTGCGTGCGCTCGTCACCGACGACCTCGCGTATGCACGCACGGGCGCGGTCGACTACTTCTATCGGCGCACGCGTGGCGTCGCGCTCGAGGGCTATGCCGGTCTCGAGCATCTGCACAGGCGGCGCGGCGTGCTGGCGAAGATCGCGACGCGGCTGGACACCGCGCGGCAGCTCGGCACGCGCGCGGCGGTGCTGCTCGCGGGGTTGTACTTCGACGTCGCGTGGCGACTCGCGTGCGCGGGGTTCGCCGACGAGGCGGTGACGCTGTGGAACGACGCGGCGGTGCACGGGTTGGTGCGTGCTCGCGAGCTACGTGAGGGCGAGGTGATGCTGCGGCTCGCGCATCGCGAGCCGTTGCGGCCGCTGCTGCTGCGGTATCGGTTCTGGCGCTGGGATGCGGATCTGCACCACACGCCGAGCAAGACGCTGTTGCGCGCGTGGGCACTACCGTACGACGTGTTGCGCTGACGCAGGCCCGGCTGCACAGGCATCGGTTGCCTCGAGCCGTGCGGCGAGGTGATCGATGCGAACGGCGGCGTGTTCGGCGAGTCGGTCGGTCTCGCGAGCGCACTATCCGACTGCTAGTCGCGCCCGCTCCCCCCGCCGATGTTCGGCCCGAAACCGTTCGTCAGTTGACGTACATGTTGTGGTTGTAGATCGTCGCGCACTCCGTGTGATCGCCGGGGCCGTAGCAGCCGAGGTCGCGCTGCCAGTCGGCGTAGCCGTCGCCGTCGTTGTCGATCCCGTCGTCGCACTCGGACGGCAACTCGGGGCCGGTGCTGCGCGGGGGGATCGGATCGAATGCATTGGTGGGGCCTCCGCTCCTGGAGACTGACGAAGGGGTCTCGCGGATCACGGCGCGATTCGCGGGTGATTCCCAGCGTCGCAGGGGCCGGAAATCCCCTCGTTCGCGGGTTCCAACCCCCGTGCGAACCCTGCCGCTCTTCGTATTGATCCCGATCCTCGCCTGCGCCGACGAGGCGCCCGACGATGCGCGCGACAGCGGGGGCGCCTCGGCGGGTATCGGTTCGGTCACAGCGGCGACCGAGGGCGGCAGCGACTCGACCGGTGCACCGTCATCGGCCGCGGACGCCGTGAGTGACGACGACAGCAGCGGCGATGTCGACGACCCGACCGCGGCCGACAGCTCGGGCGGCGGTCCGAAGTTCGACATCGGTGACAACGCCGACACCGCATCGCCATGCGCCGAGGGCGACGGTGGGGGCACGCCGACCTTCAGTTACATCTGGATCGCGAACACCAGCGAAGGCACGGTCTCGAAGATCAACACCCAGACCGGCGCGGAACAGGGCCGCTATCGCACGGCGGAAACTGCGGCCGACTCGCCGTCGCGCACGTCGGTGAACCAGTTCGGCGACGTGCTCGTCGGGAATCGCAACGGTGGCGGTGCGGCGACGAAGATCGCGGCGGTCGAGGATCGTTGCATCGAGAAGAACGGCATCCCAGGGATCCAGACCTCGACGGGCGCGATGGACGTGATGCCGTATCTCGAGGACGAGTGCGTGATCTGGTCGGTGCCGCTGCCGATCGTCGATCACGGTCCTCGCGGCATTGCCTGGGAGGGCGGCGAGATCGATCCCGAGACCTGCAGCAACACGGTGCCGAACCCACGCGTGTGGGTGTCGTTCGGCGGCAGCCCCGAGGATGTGTACCGCCTCGACGGCGACACCGGAGCGATCCTCGATCACGTGTCGTTCCCGGCGCAGGGTGGCCGCATCTACGGCGGCGCGGTCGATGCCGACGGCAACCTCTGGTACGTCAATCGCGGAGCGAATCACCTCGCGCGCATCGATGCGCTCACGCTGCAGCGACAATCCTGGGAGATCCCGAACGTGCCGTATGGCATGGGCGTCGATTCGGACGGCGACCCGTGGGTCGTCAGCTACAACGATGGTCCGACCGATCGCGTGTATCGCTTCGACGTCGCGACGCAGATGTTCGTCGATGCCGGCGGCGGGCTCGGTCGCTACCGCGGCATGAACCTCGACCGTCAGGGCCGCGTGTGGGTCGCGGGCAACAGCCCGTGTCGCCTCGCGGTGTTCGATGCGCAGACCGATACCGTGATCAACGATGACATCGCACTCGCCGGCTGCACGACACCGGTCGGTGTGAGCATCGACTTCGAGGGCTTCGTCTGGGTCGTCGATCAGAACGGCACCGCGTTCAAGGTCAACCCGATGGACTACTCGATCGCGCTGACGGTGACGGGGCTGGTCGGTCCGTACACGTACTCGGACATGACCGGCGCGGGGCTGGATCTCGTGGTCAATCCGCCGGGGTGATCGGGCCGCTGTTGGCCTACGATGACGCGCAGCCGCGTCCGTCCAACGGATAGGCGTTCAGCGGCGAATGATATGAGCGCAGCTCATGTCATTCGTCAGTTGCCACGGCCGATTGGGCAGCATTCTCGTCCGGAGGACGCGACACGGGGCGTGGCGAGAGCGTGGCGAGAGCGTCACGGTCGGCGCGACGGCTCGCCGTCGATACCGTCAACCTCGGGCACGTCACCGGCCTCATGCACGAACTCGCCTCGCGCCGTCGCTCGACACCCCACTCACGCGCTCCGATCGACCCCACCCCCCGCCCCACCCGCTACCCCACCGGCGGCACGACGATCACCGGACACGTCGCATGCGCGGCGAGCTCGCTCCCTGCGCTCGCGAGCAACAACCGCTCGAACCCCGACAACCGCCGCGACCCGGTCACGATGACTGCAGCATCACGCGCCCGCGCATGACCTGCGATCTGCTCGACCGTGCGGCCGAGCTTCACGACGCGCGCCGCACTCTCGAGACCGTTGGCCGTCGCCCATTCGGCGAGCTGCGCCTCCGACTCGGTGGCCGCGTCGATACGCAGCTTCGCGAGCGTTGCCGAGGGCACGTACTGCGCGGCGTGATCGTCGGGCGACGCGACGACGTACACGAGCTCGATGGCACGACCGAAGCGCTCGGCGAACCCACGCGCGAACGCGGTCGCCGTGGCCATGTCGTCGTCGAGGCTGCACGCGAGCAGCACCGGACCGCGGCCGGACGCGGCGGGATCGAAGTCGGGCGGTACGACCGCGACGGACGTCGGCAGCTTGCGCAGCACCTTGCGTGCGACGCGGCCGAGCCGCACGAGCGACACACCATCGCGCGGCGCGTTGCGGCCGATCACGATGCCGTCGGCACGGCGAAACGCGGCGGCGGCCGCGAGCGACTCCTCGGCGGTGCGGCCCTCGAGCACGTCGATGAGCTGGAAGTTGCCATCGGCACCCGCCGCCGTGATCGCCGCCTTCGCCCCCGCGACCGCAGCACTCTCGAGCTCGCTCAGGTGGTGGTAGCGCAGGGCGGCCTGCAGGTGGGCCTCTTCGAGCACGTGCACCGCAACGAGCTGGTCGCCCCCGTTCTCGGCGAGCCACTTCGCGAAGCGGATCGCCCCGACGCTGCGAGCCCCCAGATCGAGACCCACGATCCACTTGCCCGCGCCCGAATTCTTGCCTGCGTTCGCCATGTTGCCCAGCACGCATGGTCGGACGCCACGCGCGCGGTGTCAAACGCGCGCCGGCGATACCGATTTGCGGCGGACTACGTCGCCTCGTCCGGCGACACGCAGCACCGATACCCGACCCCACGCAGCGTTTCGATGTAGTTCGACGCCGCGCCGATCTTCTTGCGCAAACGTTGTATGTGCGTGTCCACCGTCCGCGTCGGCATCGACGGCACGTGACCCCAGACCTCGCTGAGCAGCATCTCGCGCGTCTGCACCCGCCCTCGCCTCGCGACGAACGTATGCAGCAGCTTGAACTCGAGCGCGGTGAGAACGATCTCCTCGCCCTCGACCCACGCCTGATGACCCTGCGCGTCGAGGCGCAGACACCCGAGCTCGATCACCGCCGGCATGTCGAGCGTCGGCACTGCGCGAACCCGGCGAAGGATCGCACGCACGCGGAGCACGAGCTCGCGCACGCTGAACGGCTTGCCGATGAAATCGTCGGCGCCGACCTCGAAGCCGACGACGCGATCGATCTCGGCGTCGCGTGCAGTGAGCATCACGATCGGTACGTCGCGCGTGATCGCCGAGGCGCGCAGCGTGCGACACACCTCGGTGCCGGTGGTGTCGGGCAGCATGAGATCGAGCAGGATGAGATCGGGCACCGGCTCGCGCTGCGCGAGCTGGATTGCGTCACGTCCGTTGAGCGCCGAGAGCGTTCGGTAGCCCTCGCGTCGCAGCGCGTGTTCCACGGTCGTGACGATGTCGGTCTCGTCGTCGACCACGAGGATGGTGGATGACATCGGAGGGTGAAGTTCGCGTGGTCGTGTCACGACGGAGTGACGAGGTCGAAACCTCGTGGCACCAACGACTCCACGGTGCATTCGTCGGCGACGACACTCTACCGTCACGTACGCGTCACGCGCGTCGTTGGTGCTGCAGCTCGAGCTTGTGAGCTGGCTCGATCGTCGTGACAGATTCGACACATGCGCGCCACGTGACGGCAACGCGGGGGATTCATGGTTCCGCTCGCTAATGCTCGGAGGTTTCGACCCGCGCAGCGAGAAGCTGTTCTTTGGCCGCCGACGCGGGGGCGCGATCCTCGGTGCGCTCGCGATCTACGCCGCAGCGCTGGCGCTCGGTCTGTCACAGAGCGGGCCCGAGGAGACCATCGACGTCCTGCTCGAACCCGAGCTGAAGGACTTCGCGGTCGAAGAAGAGCCGCCCGAGGTCGAGGAAGAGCCGCCACCTCCACCTCCGCCGAACGCGAAGGTCGACGTCACCGCGAAGCCAAAGCCGAAACCGAAGATCAAGCCGCCGATCGACAAGCCTGCGGGTCCGCCGGCGGAGACCGACAAGGACAAGACCTACGGTCCGTCGTCGGGCACCGGCGACAACGCGGGCAACAACCCGACCGGACCGAAGACCCCGCCGAAGCCGAAGGTCGATCCTCCGAAGCCGAAGGTCGATCCCCCGAAGCCGAAGCCGAAGGGTCCGGTCGCCGAGCCGATCGATCCGACCAAGCCGATCGATCGCCCCGAGAACGCGAGCGCGCCGAAGCCGGATCCGAGCAACAAGCTGCCGACGTATCCCGAGTCGCTGCGCGATGGCGGCATCACCGGCGAGATCGCGCTCAAGATCCACGTGCACCGCGACGGCACGGTGCGCGGGGCGAAGATCCTCCGCAAGCGAACCAGCGCGACAACCGACGAAGAGAAGGCCGAAGCCGAGAAGTTGTTCGTCCAGGCGGCGATCGCTGTCGTCAAGACCTGGAAGTACGAGCCCGCGAAGGTCGCGGGCGAAGCGATCTCGGTCTGGCACTCGATCACGATTCCGTTCTCTCTGACCGGCGGCTGAGTCCGCCAGGAGCACAAAGCCATGGAAATGTCCCTCACCGAAATCTGGTCCTCGATGGGCTTTCTCGCCCGCCTCATCGCGATCTCGCTGGTCGCCATGGGCTTCGCGAGCCTCGTCGTGAGCATCGAGCGCTTGATGGTGATGCGCCGCGCGCAGAGCCTCTCGAGCGCGTTCGCGGGCAAGGCGAGGCCGCTGCTCGAGGATCGCGACGTCGACACGCTGCTCGATCTGACGCGCGGTGCCGAGTACAAGGACGCACCGCTGCCACGGCTCATCCGCTTCGGGCTCGAAGCGTTCACGGCGAATCGCAAGGACGAGGCCGTCGGTCCGGTCGAGATGACGCGGCGCGAGCTCGGTCGTCGACTCGAGCAGCTCGCCGCCGAGTCGCGACGCGGCATGGGTATCCTCGCATCGACCGGCTCGACCGCACCGTTCATCGGTCTGTTCGGCACCGTCATCGGCATCATCACCGCGTTCCAGGGCATCGCGGCGTCGGGTGGCGGCGGCATCGGTGCGGTCTCGGCCGGTATCGCCGAGGCGCTCATCGTCACCGCGGTCGGCCTGTTCGTCGCGATCGCTGCCGTGCTGTTCTTCAACTACCTCACCGCGCGCTTCGACAAGTTCGACATGGTCATGCAGCACGCCGCGAGCGAGCTCGTGGACTACCTGGAGGGGGCCGGTGGGCGTTCAGCTTGATACCGGCGGCGGCAAGGGCAAAAAGGCCCGCATCGCGCCGATCATCAACGTCACGCCGTTGGTCGACGTGGTGTTGGTGCTCCTCATCATCTTCATGGTGATCATTCCGAACATGCAGGACGGCAAGACCATCGAGATGGTCAAGGTCACTGCCGCGGACAAGAACACCGACGACCAAGAGCCGCTGTCGATCACGATCGATCGCAACGAGATCTGCAGCTTCGACAAGATCGACATGACGACGTCCGCCTGCGTCGCGCAGCTCCGCGAGGAGTTCGCCGCGAACCCGCGGCGGCGCGTGATGCTGCGTGGCGACTCGACGCTCCCGTATCGAGTGATGCGCGAGCTCTTCCGCGAGACCCAGGAGATCGGATTCGGCGGCGTGTCGTTAGCAGTCGGCGTCGCGCGCGAGTGGTCCGAGGAGGGCTGACACCATGGGCATGAACATCCTAGGCAAGGGCGCGAAGGTGCGGCCGGACATGAACGTCACGCCGCTCGTCGACGTGGTGCTCGTGCTGCTCATCATCTTCATGGTGCTAGCGCCGGTGATGACCGAGGCGTTCAACGTGCGCCTGCCGCCCAAGGACGACAAGGACGAGCAGCTCGATGAGGTGAACGACGCCGATCAGCCGCTGGTGCTCGCAGTCGCCGACGATGGATCGCTCGAGGTGAACACCATCGCGATCGAGCGCGAGGAGATCCCCGAGCGACTGCGCCGCATGTTCAACGCGCGGCCCGACAATGTGCTTTACCTCGACGGCGCCGACGAAGCGCAGTACGGCCACGTGCTGACCGCGGTGGACCTCGCGCGACAGGCCGGCGCTGCGCCGGTCGTGATGATCACGAAGAAGCTCGAGTAGTCACTCTCGCGCGACTTGGAGACGGCTTCATGACGATCGATTCCCGCCGGGCCGCAATGGTCCTGCTCGCCACGGGTCTATCCATGCTCGAACCGAGCGAGGCATTCGCGGCGCCAGCCGGGCGCGGGTACACGGGCCCGGAGGCGGTCGACGAGACGCCGACGACCGGTCCGGCGAAGCCGCCCGACGCGACGCCGCCGACCGAGGCGCCGCCCAGCGAGGCGCCGCCCACCGAGGCGCCGCCGCCCGAGACACCGCCGAAGAAGGCCGATCCGGTCGCGCCGGCCGATCCCGAGGACGACGCGTGGGACGGTGGTTTCGATGTCGTCGATCTCACCGAGGACAAAGCGGCGCTGAAGAAGGAGCTCGAGGTCAAGACGGTCGACGTCAAGGGCGACTCGGGCACGGTCCGCGGCAAGATCAAGGATGCGACGACCGGGCAGCCGATCATCGGCGGCTACGTCGAGGCGATCGGCACGCCGTACAAGACGAAGACGGACCTCGAGGGCAACTACGTGCTCGAGCTACCGCCGGGCACGTACGAGGTGCGCCTGCGATCGGATGCGAACGAGCCGCGCAGGTTGTCGGGCGTCGTCGTCACCAAGGGCAGCGAAGAGACCGTCAACGCGGAGCTGCAACCGCTCGCCGGTGCGAACCAGGTCGTCGCGGTCAAGGCCGAGATGAACCGCGAGAGCGAGGGCGCGCGGTTGATGCAGCGCAAGGAGTCCGCCGCATCGCGCGACATCCTCAGCCGCGACGCGATCACGAAGTCCGGCTCCGGCTCGACCGCATCGGTCGCGACGCGCATCGTCGGTGCGACGGTGATCGACGGCAAGTATCTGTTCGTGCGCGGCCTCGGCCATCGCTACGGCAACACGCTGTTCGACGGCGCGCGCGTGCCGTCGCCCGAGCCCGAGGTACGCACCGTACCGCTCGACATCTTCCCGTCGGGCGCCCTCTCGGCGATCAACGTGCAAAAGACGTTCACACCCGACGTGCCCGGCGACTTCGTCGGTGGTTCGGTGCAGCTCGAGAGCCGCGAGATTCCGACCAAGTTGCTGTTCGAGATGAACGTGCGCGCGGGCGTGAACACTGCCACGACGTTCCAGCCCATCGTCCACGAGGGCGGATTCGCCGGATACGATGCGTTCGGCTTCGGCAACATTCCGCGCGCCCTGTCCAAAGAGCTGCCGAACGACCACCCGGCGAACCGCGGCGCGCTCGACGACGATCTCCAGCAGGTGTGGACGGCGGACGACATCGAACGGTTCGGCGAGGCGCTCTACACCGATACCCGAGTCCGCCGCGGTCGGGTCGGTCCGCCAAACATGCAGGGCGGCGCGACGCTCGGCTACGGATTCAAACCGCACGACGGCGGCAAGCTCGGCTTTCTCGCGTCGGTCTCGTACCGCAATCAGCACCAGAACTACCGCGAGCGGTGGAAGTTCTACGGCGTCTCCGAGAGCGAAGAGAATCCCGGCGAGTACCTCCTGCAGGACAAGGTCGATTACGACGGGATGCGCACCGTAAACAACGTGCAGTGGTCGAGCGTGGGCCTGGTCAAGTACGAGCCCCGCAAGGATCAGAAGCTGTCGCTGTCAGCGTTCTACTCGCGCGACGCCGACGACGAGGTTCGCCAGCTCGAGGGCATCAACAGCACCGATCGAGTCCTGACCACACGGCTGCGCTATGTGCTGAGGTCGGTCATGCTGACGCGGCTCGGGGGCGTCCACGAGATCCCGAAGGCCAAGCGCCTCAAGATCGACTGGTTCGGCTCCTATGCCCAGGCGCGGCGCGACGACCCGACCGTGCGCGACATGGTCTATACCGACCAGAGCATGGAGCAGGAGGGTGACTACGGCCTCCTCGGGCAAGGCGCCACGAACCTGAGCCTCGATCTGGTCGACCACACCGAGAGCGGCGCGCTCAACTTCACGATGCCGTTCAAGCAATGGCGAGAGCTCGAGGGCAAGGTGAAGGCGGGGGTGTGGCTCGAAGGCAAGCAGCGCACGTTCCTCGTGCGCCGATTCCTGTTCCAGCGGGTCTCCGACATCGACAGTATCGAGGGTACTGGCAACATCATCGTGGATCCCACGATCGGTGGCGGCGAGTCGGCGAGCGCCGGCGGTACCGAGCCCTACTACGTCTCGGAGAACACTCAGCCGTACGACAGCTACCGCGCGAGCCAGGAGGTCTTTGCGACCTACGCGATGCTCGAGCTACCGTTCGTGCGCTGGTTCCGCATTGCCGGCGGTGCGCGGTTCGAGGCCAATCGTCAGAACCTGGAGCCCTTCGACCAGTTCACCAACACGAGCGACGAGGAGCGGGACTCGCGGATCCGCAACAATAACGTGTTGCCCGCGCTCTCGTTCATCTTCCCGACGACCGACAAGATGAACGTGCGACTGTCCGGTACCCAGACCGTCGCACGGCCCGAGTTCCGCGAGCTCGCGCCGTTCCTGTTCTCGGACTTCGCCGGCGGCATCACACTCCAGGGCCAACCGGGACTGAAGACCGCGAAGATCTGGAACGCCGATCTGCGCTGGGAGTGGTTCCCGAGCGCCGAAGAAGTCGTGGCGGTCTCGGTGTTCTACAAGCACTTCGAGGATCCGATCGAACGCACGATCAACCCGGGCACGAGCAATCTCGTGTCGACGTTCCGCAACGCCGAGATGGCGCGGAACATCGGCGCAGAGTTCGAGATGCGCAAGAACCTCGAGTTCATGTGGAAGAAGCTGAGCGACGTCTCGGTCGGGGTCAACTTCGCCTACGTGTTCTCGCGCGTTCGTTTGGCCGAGACCTGCAACGTCCAGGAGGACCCCGATTGCGATCCCGAGGACGCGCTGGACGTCTCGACCTCGCGCGTGCGGCCGCTGCAAGGCCAGGCGCCATTCGTCGCGAATGCGTACCTCGACTACGACAACAAGAAGTCGGGCACCGGGCTGCGCCTGCTCTACAACACGGTGCTGCGGAGCGTCGCGTTCGTCGGCGGCAACAACCTGCCGGACATCTACCTGCAGCCGATCCACCAGCTCGACTTCGTCGGCCGTCAGCGCATCTACAAGGGGCTCGGTGCGCTGTTCCAGGTGCAGAACATGCTCAACTGGCCGATCCGCTGGCGTCAGGGCAAGGAGAACGCGCTGAACTACGAGATGTTCCCCGGCGCGACGATCATGTTCGGGATCTCCTACGAGCTGTAGGCGCTCGGCGCGTGCGGCTGTGAGCGTTCCCTCGGGTGAGGGGCCGGTCGTGACACAGAGTTCGGCGAACCGCATTGGACCTGTGACGTTGGCCGGCGAAAACCGTCGCGAATCGGCGACGTCCGCCGCAAGGAACTCCCCATGTCACGCCTTACAAGAATCGCGCTCGCGCTGGCCCTGCCCGTCACCTCGGTCGCCTGCGCCGACGACACCGACAACGAAACCAACGCGTCGGCAGACGAAACTGGCACCGAGACCAGCGATAGCGCGACGAACACCGCCTCGGGCACCAACTCGACCACGAACTCGACCACGAACTCGACCACGGACACCGAAGATCCGACCGCGGATCCGACCGGGGATCCGACCACGGACACCGAGGATCCGACGGCGGACACCACCGACACCGAGCCGACCGGCTGCGTCGACGGGGACGATCCAAACTCGCCGCGCGTCGAGCTCGACGCCGAGATCGGCGCGGACACGATGCTCACCTGCGACACCATCTGGGTGCTCACGCAGGCGACGTTCGTGCGCAACGCGGTCCTGACCATCGAGGCCGGCACGACGGTCATCGGCGCCAACGGTGGCGCACTCGTCATCGAGAGCACCGCCCGCCTCGATGCCGTCGGGACCGAGAACTCGCCGATCGTCTTCACGTCGGCCCAGCCCAAAGGCTCGCGCCAGCGCGCCGACTGGGGTGGTCTCGTGCTGATCGGTGAGGCACTGGTGAACCTGCCCAACGGCGTCGGACAGGCCGAGGGCTTCGCCGATCCGCCGTCGTACGGCGGCAACGATGCGGCGCACGACTGCGGCACGCTGCAGCACCTGCGCGTCGAGTGGGCCGGCTTCGAGCTCGTGATGGACAACGAGCTCAACGGCATCAGCTTCTACGCCTGCGGCACCGACACCACCGTCGATCACGTGCAGAGCCACATGGGTTCGGACGACGCGTTCGAGTGGTTCGGTGGTGGGTTCGACGCCCAGTACCTGATCGCGTCGGGCCAGGCTGACGACGCGCTGGACTGCGATCTCGGCTTCACCGGGAGCCTCCAGTACGTCCTCGTGATCCAGGATCCCGCGCAGGAGGACGGCAACCACGCGATGGAGTGGTCCAACGGACCCGATGACTTCACCGCGGCGCCGCTGACCAGCCCGACGGTGTCGAACCTGACCTTCATCGGCCAGGGCGATGGCGGCAACCCCGGCAAGAGCATCGGCTTCAACATCAAGGAAGGCGCCGAGGCCAACGTCTACAACTCGTACTTCACCAACGCGGCAGGCTTCGGTGGCTCGCTGCAGGACGAAGCGACCATCAGCGTCGCGGACGGCGGTGGCGTCGTTGTCGAGGGCACCTTCTGGGGCACCCACGCGGGCTTCGGCTTCCAGGGTGACGGACCCTACACCTGGTCGGACGAGGAGCTCGGCGAGTTCCTGCTCGCGCAGCCCGGTAACCAAGATGGCGTCGACCTCGCGCTCGATCTCACCTTCACGGCCCCGAACGTGAAGCCCGCGGCGGACTCGATGGCGGTCGGCGGCGGCGTGGCGGCCGGCGTGTCCGGCATCGAGGACACGACCTACGTCGGCGCGGTCGATCCCGAGGCTGCGGACGACTGGACGCAGGCGGCGTGGATCAACTACGCGACCGACTGACGTCGTCGTAGCCTCGAGCGACCGAGTGGTGCTCTTCGCCTAGCACCACTCGGTTTTCGCGTTGCCGCTTCGCGACATATCAACGCGTCGATCATCGCGTCGCGCAAACACCCGAGCACTCGACGCTGCACGGTCAGACAGTGCTCGCGCACGGTGAGCTGTAAGCCGTCGTTTCCCCGGTCTATCGACCTAGTCGCAGTCTTTGCTGCACTCGTCCCGATCGACATCGCAGCTGGCGACGCACGAATCGTCGTCGCAACTGCCGGAGCAGTCGACCTGGGTGTCGTCGCAATCCTTGTCGCACGACCCGCCGTCTCCGCCGTCGTCGTCGTCGTCGTTGTCCTCGATGCTGCAGGCACCTGCCGCGGCGCCGAGGCACAGCGCGAGGAGGAGGTTGCGGGGCTTGAGAAGATCTTGAATCAGCATGTACGACCCTCCCAGCAACCGACGTGCCAGCGGAGATGGGAGTCATGACAACGATCCGCGACCGGACCTCCTCCTGCCGGTCGGTCGCGCGCGTGCCGGGACCGCTCACCTGTCGCGTCGACGCGCGCGAAGGCACCACGCGGCGCCAAGCATGGCGTCGATGCACGCGCCACCGGCCGCGTCGTGTAGCATCGAAGCATGATTGCGCGCTTGCTCGGACCGCTCTAGCTCGCCACCCTCTTGCTCGCCTGCTACGACCCCGCGTCGCCGAGCGGCGGCACCGAGCAGAGCACCGACGAGGTCACCATGTCGTCGCCTTCGACGAGCGCCGCGACCGAGGATCCGTCCGGCGATCCGACGACCGATCCCACCGGGGATCCGACCACCGAGAATCCGTCCGGCGATCCGACGACCGATCCGGCGACGAACGATTCCGCCGAGACCTCGATGACGGATCCGACGATGACCACGGATCCCGACGGCAGCAGCTCCGCACCCGAGGGCTCGTAGTCCAGCGCAAGCTCATCCGCCTCAGTCAGAATTCGACCGGAGCGAACTTCGACCCCGGAACGATGCCCCGGGCGTGGCGGACACGTTCTGTCCGAACGGCTTTTCGGCGTTCTTCATCGGACCGGTCGACAACGACAGCGGCGGCTTACGCAGCGTGTCGCACGAGTTCATCTGCGTCGAGCAGTAGCGTTGTCGCCGTCGTCATCTCTCGTGTCGTTCGACGCACGATTTCACGTGAGCCCGGCGTCCGCACGCACGAGCGCCATGGCATCGCTACCCGACGAGACGCCGCCCGCGAACACCAGGCCGAGATCGTGCTCGCTCGGCAGCGCCCACACGACGCGTGCACCGAACACGATGACGGGGTGACTGTGCTCGTCCTCGAGATCGACGACGAGCCAGCAGCGCTCGTCCGGCCGCGGCATGTCGGTGACCCGGAGCTGCGCGCCGGTCGGACCGATCGCCTCGACGGCGACCGCGACCGCGTAGAGCTGCTGACCGTCGAAGCGTACGAGACACGCCGGCACTGCGCACGCGAGGCGTCGCGCGTGCCGGACGAGGCCGGCGTCGTCGCGCGCGTTCGTTCGATCGCCGCCGGTGATCCGCTCGACCTCGTCGAGTTGCGCGAGCTCGTCGTGATCGAGGATCTGTTGGTGGAGCTGCGCGAGCCGAAGCCAGCGGAACTCGAACACCGCGCGCACGTGTGCCATCGCCTCGGCGCGAACCTCGAGGGGATCGCGCTCGACGGTGGGCAATGCTCGCGCCGCCGAGTCGTCGGCATCGAGGAGCAGCTCGTCTTGCTCGTCGATCGCCGTGGGCACGCCACTGGCGACCGGCGCCTCGAGGGTCGGCGCCAACGCAGCGCTCGCGCCTCGCGGTGCGCGCGGCATCACCCTCGACGCGAGTCGCGGCACGGTGGGCAGCACGATCTGCGCGGTGTCGTCGCGTCGCGCCATCGCGTGGGCCGCAACGGGTGGATCGAGCGCTGGGCGCGGCGGCGGCGGTGGGCGAGAGCCGGCGAGGCGCGGACCGCCGCGCCCCAGCTCGATCCGCATCGTCTGCCGCAGCACTTCCATCGTGCGCTTCGTCGGCGGTCGCCGCTCGTCGACCTCTTCGTCGACCTCTTCGAGCCGCAGCCGGAAGCGGCCGATCATGAGCTCGTCGCCCGGGACCAGCTCGTGGCGATCGATCCGCGCACCGCGGACGAAGGTGCCGCTCGTGCTCGACAGGTCGACGAGCATCACGCGGCCCTGTGCGTCGACCTCGATCTTCGCGTGTCGCCGCGACACCTCGGGATCGCCGAGCTGCAGATCGCTATCGGCCGCGCGACCGAGCGTCACCCGACGATCGAGTCGCACCGTGGTATCCGGTGGCAACCCGGTGATGGCTCGCAGCACGCGATGCATCGGCTCGGCGCAGCGTAGCAAAACCGGGCTGCGTGGCCATGGGCACGCGAATTCGTAACACGGCGCACCGCACGCATCGCGCAGCGACTTCGCGCGTAGCAACGATCCAAGCCGGTGATCGCGACGATCGCATTGATCGTCTGCACGCGACTGACGGCTGCGCAGCAACGCCGGCACATGCTCGCGATGGTAAGGACGCGCTCGACAATCGACGCCATTACGGTTGCGATCGCGAGGTTGCGCGTCGGGTACCTGCGCATCCAGCTCTTGCGGAGCCGGCCTGCAGTGCACCGGCGCCGCGCGAAGGTGCTGGTGGCGGTTCACCCGCACGCGAGGCCGCAGTCCTGCTGGGCCGTGTTCACGCACGCCTGCGACCACGAGTCGACGCACGACTCCATCTGCTCGATGACGCAGCCATAGACCTCGACATCGTTGCAGGCGGTCGCGTCGTGGGCGAGGCAGCAGTCGTTGCCACAGTCAATCGCGCAGGACTGCGACGCTTCGGCAACGCAATACGCGTCCCAGAATTCCTCGCAGCAGTAGGGATCGAGGTCGCACGTGCACGTCGTGACGTCGGCGTCGGCGCAGCCGGTGCCGCTGCTCGCGACCTCGCAGCATGGGCCGTCGTTGCCCGTAGGATTCCCGGTCGACTCGTCACTCGGGCCGGTATCGGTCTGCGACGTTTCGGTCGGATCCACGGTCGTCGAAGGATCCGGATCGGGCATGCACGTCGCATCGCACGCAAGCGCTCGATCGACGCACAGGTCGTCCCAGCCGAACGTGCAGCACTCGGGCGCCTCGTCGCACACGCACACCTGCACGGCAGCCTCGTCGCAGCCGATGCCATCGTGCAGCTCGCAACAGTTGGTGCCGCCGGGATTGGTATCGTTGGTCGGATCGACGACATCGTCGGCCGTCGTGCCGTCGGTCGTGGTTGTCGTTGTCGTGCTCGGATCGACCATCGTCGTGCCGCCGCCGGTCGTCTCGTCGTCGGACGGCGCCGGCGACTTCTTGCAGGCGGCAAGCGCGATTGCGATCGCAGCCACGACACGCCCACCGGTTCGAATCGCCATGTCGCTGCATGGTAGACGCGTCCCGCGGCGGACGTCACCCGATGGCCGCCCGCGAGGCGGCGGCGCTCACCCGTGCCCCTCCGGCTTCGCTGGTCCTCCCAGCGAAGCGGCGACTTTGGCTGCTTCTTGGATCGTGCGTGCGAGAACCGATCGGATCCGCCCGTCTTCCATCGTCAGCAAGCCGGCTATCGTCGAGCCCGCCGGCGTCGTCACCTGATCCTTCAGCGCCGCCGGGTGCAGCTTGGTGTCGAGCACCATCGTCGCCGAGCCGAGGAAAACCTGGGCGGCGATCTCGAGCGCGACGTCGCGGCGTAGGCCCATCATCACGCCGCCGTCCGCGAGCGCCTCGAGCATCACGTACGCGAAGGCGGGACCGCTGCCGTTGAGGCTGGTGACCGCGTCCATGTGCTTGTCCTCGAGCTCGATCACGCGACCGACTGCCGAGAAGATCCGCTCGGCGATCGCGAGATCCGCCGCGGCGGCGCGAGGTCCGGGCGCTAGCACCGTCATGCCGCGACTCACCAGGCACGGCGTATTCGGCATCGCGCGGATGAGCTTCGCCTCGGGCAACCACGTACCGAGCGTCGTGAGGCGCACACCGGCAGCGATGCTGATGACGAGCTTGCCGGCCGTCGCGGCACGCATGCGATCGTCGTCGAGCAATGTCGACAGTACCTGCGGCTTCACGGCAAGCAGGATCACGTCGGCGCCGGTGCACGCGGCGGCGGCGTCGTGACTGGTCGTGACGCCGTAGGTCTCGTGCAGCCGCTGGGCGGGCTCGGGGCGGCGCACGGTCGCATGGATCTGCGCGGGCACAAACACGTTCGCGTGCAGGAGGCCCGTGAGGATCGCTTCACCCATCGTGCCGCAACCGATGATCGCGAGGGAGCTCATGCCTGTGGCGTTACCACGGACGACGCTCCCACTACCAGGCCAATACCAGCGCAACCTAGAAGAAGCACGAGGGTCAGCCCGAGCCCGCGGTCAGCGATACGCCGAAGCGAACCATGGATGACTCGATGAAGCGACTGACCGAGTGCATGACGAAGACGATGGCTGGGTGATCGAACGTCGCGTCGGCGAATCGCAGCGCGTAGATGTGCGTGCCGATCCCAGTACGCGCGATCGAGGGCGTCGTTCATCCGCAGGTCATCCGCGCGGTGGTCGGCGTGCCGAGACCACACTGCTGCGTCCGCTCACCTCGCCGCCGCGCGATGGCCTCGCGCCGCGTGTGACCGACGGACCACCCGCGCGCGTCGTCGACTCGACCGTGCCCGACTCGCGTACCGGTGCCACGCGCTTGACCGTGATCTCCTCGCGCGCCGGCTCCGTACGCTCGCGGATCGGCTCGCGCGGCGCCTCGACCGGGCGCGGCGCCTCGACCGGGCGCGGCGCCTCGACCGGGCGCGGCGCCTCGACCTCGGCGGGCGCCTCGATCTCGACCGGCGCCTCGATCTCGACGGGCGCCTCGATCTCGACCGGCGCCTCCTCGTCGCGCAACCAGTCCGGCCGCCACCCATCCGCGAGCCGCCGCTCGAGCGCGGCCCGCAGCTCCGCGACGCGCGTCTGGTACTCCTTGCGCCCGACCTTCTCGTTCAAGATGCAGAACTCTCCGCCCTGCATCGCGACGCACGCGAAGCAGTGCACGCAGCTCTCGCAGCCGACACACAGCGTGATGTACGAGCAATCGTCGCACGCGCGACTCAGCTGGCTGTGCGAGATCCGCTCGCAATCGCGGCACCACTTCGACTGCGTGCAGTTGCTGCACGCGACGCAGCCCTCGACGTACGTGCACTCGAGGCAATCGACACAGTCGGTGCAGAAGCGGCAGTCGTTGCAGCCGTCGCAACGCACACAGCGGAAGTTGCCCTCGCCCGGTGCTCGCGGTGCCGGGGTGTCGTCCTGCTGCTCGAGCAGACGCGCCATGCCCTCGAGCAGCGAGTCGAGCGGGTCGGCCACCCCTACTGGCTCACCGGCACGCAGATCTTGAAGTCGGCGAGCTCGCCGGGCTCGTCGAGATCGGGCGCCGGATACACGCCGCGCGATCCGACGCGCCGACACTCGTAGCCCTCGCGGCAATCACCGTCGTTCTTGCAGCGACGCCGGCAGCTCGTGCGCGCGGTGATCTCGTCGGCACACAGGCCCTCGGCCAAGCAGACCTCGCGCGGCTCGCAGGCGTCGAGCGGAGGGCACGAGCCGTTGGGCGAGCAGTCGTCGTAGCTCTGCATCAGGTCGGGATCGAGCTCGATCGCCCGATCCTCACGCGCCGGATCACACGCGACCGTGAGAAAGTCGCTGCCGTAGACCTTCACGCACCCCGCTTCTTTCGGGCAGCTGTCGGCGCCACAGCCCTCGACCGTGCACTCGCCCCTGCCGCTCGGCGTCTCGATGCCGTCGCTGTTGACGCGGTGCGACAGGTCGCACAGGCGATCGCCGCGGATGCTGCAGTCGGTGCTGCGCTGGCACGGATCGCCGATCTTCGCCCTGCAGCCGACGACGGCCACGAGCGCGAGGAGGCACGACAGGACGCGGAGGATCACGGGCGGCGCGAAGAATACGGGTCCCCGCGCCGGGTGTCACCCCGCCTTGCCACCGTTTGCGCGGAGCCACCGGCGGCGCTCGGGGGGCCGCTGCTCGCGCAGGCCGCGACGGTGCAAGGATCGAACGCTACTGGTCGTTCGTTCGGAGGCAACCCGCCGATGATGATGATGCGACGCATTGCACCGCTCGGACCGCTCGGACTGCTCGTGCTCGCGCTCGTGCCTTGCGTGGCCCACGCCCGCAAGCCGCTGCCCTACGTCGAGATCGTGCAGCCGAAGCAGCCGCGACTGCGCCTGCTCGACGTGCGCTGGTCGATCCAGGTCGGTGGTGGCTTCGCGCTCGGCCAGCGCATGCCGGTGCTGTCGGTCGCTCAGGTCGGGCACATCTCGTTCGTCGAGCTGAGCCGTGCGATGCAGCTCCACGCCGCGCTCGCGACGACCGGCGTCTTCGATCCGACCGTGCCGCGGTCGGCGCGTCGTGGCGTGTTCGGTGCCGACTTCGGACTCGGGCTGTCGCGCCACGTCGCCGGTGGTCCGCTGATCGCAGCGACGTTCACGACCGGTCCGCGCTGGACGTCGTCGGTCGGTGATCGTCCGCGTGATCCCGAGGTGATCGATACCGCCGCGTGGCGCGTCGACGGTTGGGGCATCGTCGGCCAGGTCGACGCGTATCCGTTCTATGCGACGATCCCCGCGCTCGCGAAGGATCGCGCGCGCGGTCGAATCGCGCGATCGATCGCATCGGGCCTGCACGTGTGGGTCGCCGGCCGCTACGACGTGATGCGCGACGCAAGCCGCGCGCCGACCTACCTCGCCGGCGCGGGCTTCGATCTCGGACGCACGATCCTCGTGCCGATCATGACCTCGGTGCGGCGCTAGTCACCCTGGCACGGCGCCACCAGGCCGACGCGCTGCTCGGCTGGCTGCGCGAGCGCATCGCGACGCTCGCGGGCACGCAGCAACGATCAGAGCTTCTTCGTCTTCGCCGCCGCCGGTACGCCTGCGGTCACCGGCTCCGGCGCAGGGGGCCGCGGTAGCGACGCACGCACGATGAGCCCGAGCAACAACGTCGCGGCGACGACGGCCCAGAACACGGAGGTGCCGAGCACTTCGAGGCCGGAGTGGAAGTTCATGCCGAAGATCCCGGCGATCGCCGTCATCGGCAGGAACAACGCCGCGATGAGATTGAGCCGATGCGCCGACGCGAGCATGTGCTCGGCGTTGCGGACCTGGTACTGGGCATGCTTGGCCTGGATGTACTCGAGGCCCTCGAGCGCATGTGCGTGGAGCAGCTCGAACGCACGCGCGACGTCACTCGCCGCGTCGCGCACGGTGATGAGCTCGCGATCGTCCTTCGCGGCATCGCGCGCCTCCTGCAGCGCGGCGGCGAGGTTCTTGGTCGTGCGCGCGAGGGGCCCGGCCGCATAGATGAGCGCATACCATTCGTCGGCGGTGGAGGCCTTCTGTGCGAGCTGTTCGTAGCGCGCCGCGGCCTCGGCATAGGCCTCGACGTGGCTGCGCAGCGGCACGATCGTCGGTGGGCCGCCCGCGCTCGCGTGCCATGCACCGCTCGGCTCGCGCCAGAAGATCCGCGCTTCGCGATGGATGCGCTTGTTCGGATCCGGCGGATCGTGCAGCACGACGAGGATGTGCCCCTCGGCCGCCATGCATCGCTGCCGACCGCCATGGCTGCCCATGCGGTCGCGGAAGATCTTCGGCACCTGCCAGTTGTGCGGGATCGGGCTCGACATGGTCGGGGCGAGTGTCGCAGGCCGGCCCGTCGTTCGGCCACTGCACTGCAGGACGCGGCCCGTTCACGGGCCACTGCCCGGCCAACGAAGGCGTACCCACGTCATGTGAGCGCGTGATCATTGTCGTTCGGCGACTCGGCGCGATGCGTGCTCATACGGCGCGCCATGACACCCCGCACCCCCATCACCCTCGTTCGTTCCCTCGTGCTCGCGCTCGCGTGCCTCGTGCCCGCGATCGCCGTCGCGCAGCCGCGGCCGATCCCGGTCGCAATGCTCGCACCGCCGCTCGAGGGCGAGCTCAACGTCAACGTCGCCACCGCCGAGCAGTGGGAGCTGTTGCCCGGCATCGGCCCGACCACCGCGGCGCGCATCCTCGCGTTCATCGCCAAGAAGTCGCTCACGCACACGAGCCAGCTCATGCGCGTCAAGGGCATCGGTCGCAAGACCTACGATCGCATGAAGCCGTACCTCGTGCTGGAGGGTGAGACCACGCTGCGCGTGGCCGAGCCCGTCACAGGCGCATCGCCGACCACCGGAGGCATCCCGAACGATCCGTGAGCCGGCCGCGAGCCACACGCGACCCGACGTTCGGGACGACCGAGCGTCGTCCCCGTCGGGTCGCGTGGTGCGGCGTGGGCCTGCTATCGTCCGCGGTGTGATCCCGCGCGCGCTCGTCCTCGCGTCTCTTCTCGGTGCGCTCACCTTCGGCGCCGCGTGTCGTCCAAAGGCGACCAAAGCGCCCTACGGGCCTGGTGAGGGGCCGAACGCCCAGACGCTGATCGCGGATGCGAAGCCCCAGCTCGGTGCGATCGCCGTGCCCGAGGCGAAGGTGATCGCGAACCGCGTGATGCGAGGCAACCTGGCTTTTTTGGCGCAGGGGCCGGGGCGATTCCGCGGCAGCGTGCAGATCTCGGGCAACGAGCTCGTGACGCTCGCGTTCACCGAAGACGGGTACGCGCTGCGCTACAAGCTCGATGCGTTTCCGACCGGCTTCTACCACGGGCCGCCGTCCGCGTGCGCCGTGGAGGCGTTGCTCGGCGTCGCGCTCGACACCGAGGATCTCGTCGCGCTGGTGCTCGGTGGCGCGCCGATCATCGCGGCGCCGTACGAGATCGCGGATCAGAAGTGGGACGGCGAGGTGAGTCGCGAGGCGGTGACGATCCGCAACGCGCGGTACGAGCAGCGCCTGGAGTTCGAGCCGAACGGTGACGGGTGGCAGTTCGTCGGCAGCAAGCTGTGGACGCGCAACCCGGATGGGTCGCGCGGCACGTGGCGGTGGTCGCTGTCGCACGAAGAGATGAAAGATCGCGGGGGCGCGCGGCTGCCTGCGCAGACCAGGGTGGTTGCACCGGGGAAACGGAAGAACAATCAGCTGTTGATCCAGTACCGGACGCGCGATCTGGATCCGGCGTTCGCGAAGCTGGTCGCCACGGACGACGGTGGCGGCGCAACCCAGGGTGGCGATGACTGGGGGGATGCGGGGGATGCGGGGGATGCGGGGGATGCGGGGGAGGATGGTTGGGAAGGCGCGGAGGAAGGCGGCGAGTGGGAAGGCAAGGAGCCGGAGGGTGAAGCGCCGAAGGCGGAAGAGCCGAAGCCGGCGGAAGTGAAGCCGGAGCCGGAGCCGGAGCCGATGCCGAAGCCGGAGCCGGAGCCGAAGCCGGGGGCGAAGCAAGGACCGCCGGCGGTGTTCACGATCAACGGTGAGGGACTGAGCGACCGCGGCGATCTCTGTCGGTGAGCGTGCGCCGATTCGCGAAGCGCCACGCACTCGCTGACGTCGAAACTCGAAACGCCGTAGGCCGCGGTTTCGCGACGAGCGAAGCACTCGCGCGACTCGAAACGACATCGTGGGGCGTTTCGAGGCGAGCGAGCTACTCACGAGGCGCAACGCAACGGCGAGTGAATCACCCCGCTGGCGCCACCGCGTTCGCGGGCGTCGTGAACACCTTGCCGGCGCCACCGACCTCGCCCGCGAGCCACACCGTCTTGCGATCCGCCGACAGCGCGACGCTCGGCTTCGTCATCCCTTCGGGCACCGCAACGTCTCGCCACGCGCTCTCGGTGTCGCGCCACCGCAGCGTCTCGCCGGTCAGCGTCCACAGGCCACCTTCCTCGCTGTTCCACATGCCGTTCGGCTTCTCGCCGGCCGGCAGCTCCTCGAGCAACCATCCATCCGACTTGCCGCGGTGATGCAAGATGAAGGTGCGTGCGCCGCTCGTCGCAATGACGCTCACGCTTGTACTTGCCGCGTGACACTCTGCGACCGAACTTCCACTGCGGCAGCGGTAGCTTCTTCGCGGCCGTCGCGACGCATGCATCGTCCTCGCACTCCGTCTGCGCATACCAGGCATCGGTGTCGGAGGTGATGACGTAGATCTTGCCGGCGCCGGTCTCGAAGAAATCCTCCGGCTGCCCGCGATGGGGCCCGATCAGCGGTTCGTCGTGCTTGCCCGCGACGCGCGTGATGTCCTCGAGCGTCCACAGTGGAACCACTGCTCGTTCATGCCGTACTTTTGCGGCACCCACCGGTCGCCGCCGCGCAGCTTCATCAAGCGCTCCTCCTGGTACTCGAAGTCGTGCTCCTTCTTCGTGCGCCCTTCACCTCGCTCTTGGCGACCGGCGTTGGCGAAGACGAGTCACACGCAAGCAGGGCGCACGCAGCAGCAGCGGCTCGAAGCGAGCTCGTCATCGCCTGCGATGCTAGCAAGCCTCACAGCGCCTCGCGCCACGGTCGGCGATCCAGCAGCAGCTCGCGCACCGCCGCGTTGCCCTGCGGATCGATCGCCAGCTCGATCGCCGCCTCGCGCTGGCGCAGCGCATTTTCCAGGTCGAGCGCACGATCCTCCGGTACGAAGTACTGCTGCGGCCCCAGCACAGAGTCCGCGCGCAACGAACCATCACAGATCTTCTCGGCCTCGTCGCAGTGCAGCTGCCGCACCCGCGGATCGTAGCCGCTGACCCCGACACTCGACAGACACAGACAACACCCCGCCGCCGGCGCTCGCTCGATCGCACCGGTGTCGCCACACGTGTCGACGCCGTCCCACTGGAATCGATAGCGGTAGAGCAGGTAGTGCCCATGCAACAGGTCGCGCGGATCATAGCCCTGGATCGGAATCGTCCACGCGAGCCCGTGACGCGTCGCGTACTCCGATCGACCGACGAGCGCGAGCAGCCCGAGCACCGGCACGACGACGGCGATGATCGTCCAACGCTTCACGCGTCACCTGCCCCGAGCTCGCGCTCGAACTGCTTGCGCTTGCGTGCCCACAGCCACACGAGCCCGAGTGTGAGCCCACCACCGCTCACGAGGGCCAGTCCGGTGTCGAGTAGCGTGCCGAACACCTCGAAGTAGATCGCGACGATCCGCAGCCCCGCGAACGCGGTCGCGAGACTCACGAGCCGCGCCTCGCGGGTGTCGTAGGCCGCCCACGCGACGAGCAGCCACAACCCGATGAAGCTCGCCGCCGCGAGCAGATCGAGATCGCCGGGCGAGACGAGGATCGGCACGTGCGACAAAAGCAGGCACGCGACGAGCAGCACGCGCTGCGGCACGCCGCGCAACAGCGCCGCACCGATCGCGATCGTCAGCACCGTCGACACCGCGATCATCGGATACGCCGCATCGAAGTGCTCGTTCCTCGTGTCGGTGTAGAACACGAAGCCCCCGAACGTGCCGCACAGCACCAGCTCGCTCCAGCCGATCGACTCCAGCGTGTTGGCGAGCGCAGGACGCACGCGCTGGATCGACGTGAGCCGACCGAGCGCGAGGCACACCAGCGGCGCCACGTAGATCGACGCGAGCGCGAGCTGGGGCGCGTCCCAGTCGTCCGCGATCCACACCGCCCAGACGATCCACGTCGCTTGGATCCCGAAGATCCACATGACCGCCGCGAAGCTCGAGCGCGCACGCGTCATCAGCACCGCCGTGAGCACGGTCCACGTCGCCATCGCCTCGTGCGCCCGACCACCGAGCTGATACACCTGCCCGACGAGCGCGATCGAGGCGAGCACGAGGCCGAAGAGCACGCCGATCGCCGTCTCGCGGGCCCAGTCGGGGCCGCGATCCTCGAGCCACCACACCCCGCCGCCGAGACCGGCGACGAGCACGAGATCGATCGCGATCTTCATGCGGCCGGGGATGTCGTCCCAGTTCGCGGCGACGATCGACACCAGCCCGACCGCGATCGCGAGCCCGCCGAGACCGGCGATCGCGTACAGCAGCGTCGGGCGGTGCTCGGTGGTCTCGAACCCACGGATGCGCGCCGCCTGCTCGGGCGTCACCAGCCCCGCGCTCACCCAGCGCTGCAGTCGGCCCTCGAGATCCAACGCACCGAGCGTATCAGATGCCGACGTCGGTCATCGAGTCGTCGCGGACGATCGACGACGGATCGGCGAGGTCGTAGCGCACGAGGTGGCCGTGGCGGCGCAGCGCAGCGAGATCGATCGCGTCGGTGTTCGCGACGACGGACACGATCGGCACGACCGCCTCGCGACCGCCTCGCGACCGCCTCGCGACCGCGATAAATCGCCGTCATGCCGGCGTGCGTGAGCGCCGGCAGTGCCATCCACTGCTCCTGACGATCGCGTCAGACGGTGCGCGACGCCGTGGTAGCACCATGAAGCCATGAACGCCGGCAAGCTGATGCGGGTCGCGGCGGTGCTGGCCGTGGTGATGCTCCTCGCGGTCGCCTGGTGTTCCGCGAGCACCGATCGGCTCGCGGACACGTCGGCGCGCGCGACGACGCCGCTCGGGTTTCGCGAGCCTTCGACGGCCGCGGATGCGAACCGGGCAGAGCACGCGCTCGTGCAGGCGAGCGCGACCCGCCGACCGCGAACGACGACGGCGACACCGGGCTGACCAACCGCCTCGGCCCCGAGCACGAAGCGCTCACGAAGGCGATCAACGCCGAGCTGATCCCGCTCACCGAGGAGTGCATCGAGCTCGCGACCGCGCGCGGCCCTGCGCCGCGAGGCATGCTCGCGATCGACGTCTCGGCGATCGGCGACGAGGATGTCGGTGCCGTCGTCGAGTCGGTCGAGTTCCCCGAGGCCAACGAGCTGCACGACCCCGAGCTGCTCGAGTGCGTGCGCGAGAGCTCGCTCGCGATGAACCTGCCGCCGCCACCCGAAGGTGGCCGCACCTCGTTCACGGTCACGATGCGCGTCGACGAACAACAGTGACGCCGCTTCGCGGATCTATCGGCAATCGACGACGCCGCGCCCACCGCCGCGCCCACCGCCGCGCCCCCACCGGCGCCGGACGACATCGATGCGTCGGCAGACGACGGCGACGTCTACGCCGACGCCCTGACCGCCGGTTCCGCAGCAACGCCCGCACGCTGAGCGGTCGCGCCACACGCGAACGAACGACACGCCCCGTGCCATTGCACGTCGACGCCCTACCAGCGGCTCGTCGTCGCTTGGAACGCCCCGTGCACTGAGGCGTGCTCGATGTCGCATTCCAGCCGAACGGCCGCGATCACCCCCGTCTGGCCGTGGCTCGGCCGCAGCGCGAACGACTCGCCACGCACGCACTCGGCTGGCGGCGCAGGCTCCTGCGACCTCGCGAGTACCTCGCTCGGCGCACGCTACTGGGTCGAGGGCTCGTCGCCGCGACCGGGAGGCTGCACCAGTCACCGCGCGACTCGTCGATCCGATGACATGCCCGTGTCCATCGTGATCCCCGACGGCGCCAGCTGGCACAAGTTCATGAACGCGATGCCGTTCGTGCAGATCGCACGCGAGGCGCGACGCCTGCGCCACCCGTACGTTCTGCGCACGCTCGAGGCCGGCCTCCTGCACGACGGTCGTCCGTTCGCGGTCGTCGAGCGCCCCCCGACCGAATCGTTCTCGACCTGGATCGCGCAGCGCCGCCGATTGCCCTGGCCGCAGGTGCGAACGATCGCGCTTCGACTGTGTAGCGCAGTGGAGGCCGCCCGCCGCCGAGGCCTCGCGCCGCGCAACCTCGATCTCGACGGTTGCTTGCGCGTTCGCGACGGTGTCGACGGTGGCGACATCCGTCTCGGCGAGCTGTTCGTCCTCGACTCGGCCCGACTACCCGAGACCGACGCGCCTGCGATCGCGATGATCGTCCACGCGCTCGGTGGCGGCGGGAGCAACAAGACCGAGACCGGCGTGCTCGGCAACGTGCTCATCCGCGCGCTCGGCAACAACGGCTATGCCGACGTGCGCGAGATGTCCCGCGCACTCGCGGCGATCGCCAGCGACGGCACACGCGAGTCCCAGGGTGCGAACCATGCTGCGGTCGTCGGCCAGTTCGCATTCGACGAGACCGCGGACGCGCTCGAGGAGCGACCCACCATGAGATTCGTCGCGACCTCCGTCGACACGCTGCCGTAGGTTCGCGACTCACCTCGTCGGGGCGCGACGATCGCGATCCACCGCGAAGCCGCGCGGTCGCCAGCCACCACGTGTGCGCTGCTCGAACGCGCCGAACCGCAGATCGAACGCCAGCTCGGCGAACACCCACGGCGCACGCATGTTCGCGGTGAAGCCCCATCGCCGCGTGCCCCCGCGCAGGAACACGCCACCGCCCGGTCGCAGTCGCCACGCCGCGAAGTTGCTGCCGTCGTCGGGATCCTCGCGCGCCGGATCGCGTTGGCGGCCGAGCACCGCACCGACCTCGAACCCACCCGAAAGCCACGCCTGCGACACGGCGAACGCCGCCAGCATCCAGTGCTCATCGCGCTGGAACGAGACCGTCGCCGGATCGACGTCGACCTTCGGCGGCGGATGCAGCGTCCGATCGTAGACCGCGCCGACCTCGAACGCATGCCAGCGATAGAACGCGATCGCGAGCTGCGGTGCGACGCGCGGGTAGACCTGCCCGGGTAGCCAGTGGACCTTCGCGCCGAGCGTGAGGTGATCGAACAGCCCGATCGCGAGGCCGATGCGATATCGATGCGGGTAGCCACCGGCGAGCGAGGTCTCGATCACGCCGTGATCGAGGAAGCGCGCGCTGCTCGCGAGGTCGCGCGTCAGGTAGCGATGCAGCCGCGGACTGCGGGACTGCTCGGGCGCGAAGAGCAGCGCGTACGTCGCGAGTGCGATGGCGCCGAAGGAGGTCACCCGTGCGAAGCATAGGCTCGTTCGAGCGAGTGAGGAAAATCAAAGGGAGCGAAGCGATGGAAAGGGGGAGGCGCCGTGACGGCTCCGCCGACGCCGAGGGGGAAGCGGGCCGCTTCCCCTGAAAAACCAATGCACTACGCTATGTCGAGCATGCCGGCAAAGAACCTCTCCCGTCCGATCTACATCGTCGCTGCGAAGCGCACGCCCTTCGGCACCTTCGGCGGCAAGCTGAAGGACCAAAGCGCGATCGACCTCGGTGTCGTCGCGACGAAGGCTGCGCTCGCTGCCGGCAACGTGCCCGCCGACGCGATCGATCACGTGGTGTTCGGCAACGTGTCGCAGACGTCGGCCGACGCGCTCTACATGGCGCGCCACATCGGGCTCAAGGCGGGCGTGCCGGTGTCAGTGCCGGCGCTCACCGTCAATCGCCTGTGCGGCTCGGGCTTCCAGGCGATCATCAGCGGCGCCCACGAGATCCTCGCCGGTGATGCCGAGATCGTCCTCGTCGGTGGCACCGAGAACATGAGCCAGGCGCCGTACGCCGCACGTGGCCTGCGCTGGGGCACGAAGTTCGGCACCGATCCGAAGCTCGAGGACACGCTGTGGTCGTCGCTGTTCGATCCCTACGCCGGCTGCGCGATGGCGGTGACCGCCGAGAACCTCGCCGAGAAGCACGGCCTCACGCGCGAGCAGTGCGATGCGTATGGCCTGCGCAGCCAGCAAGCGTGGGCCGCCGCGCATGCGGCCGGTCGATTCAAGGACGAGCTCGCGCCGGTCGAGCTCAAGGGTCGCAAGGGCCCCGAGCTGTTCGAGACCGACGAGCATCCGCGCGAGACGACGCTCGAGGGCATGGCGAAGCTGCCGCCCGTCTTCAAGAAAGATGGCGTCGTGTCGGCCGGCAACGCGTCAGGCATCTGCGACGGTGCGGGTGCGTTGATCCTCGCGACCGAAGACGCGATCAAGCGCCATGGCCTCACGCCGCTCGCCCGCGTCGTGCAGTGGCACACGGCCGGCGTCGACCCGACGATCATGGGCATCGGTCCGGTGCCGGCGATCCGTGGGGCGCTCGAGCGCGCCGGCATCGCCCAGGGCGACGTCGATCTGTTCGAGATCAACGAGGCCTTCGCGCCGCAGTTTCTCGCCTGCGAGAAGGAGCTCGGCCTCGATCGCGAGCGCACGAACGTCGACGGCGGTGCGATCGCACTCGGCCATCCGCTCGCCGCCTCGGGTGCGCGCATCACCACGCACCTCGTCCACGAGCTGCGCCGTCGCAGTGGCCGCTATGCGGTCGGCTCGGCGTGCATCGGTGGCGGTCAAGGCATCGCGATCGTGATCGAGAGGGCGTGACCATGACGACGGCCACCGAACCCTCGCATCAGCCTGCGGCGATGGCCGCACTGATCTACGACTGGAACACCCGCGGGCGTCGGGGGCCGCTCAGTCCCCTCGTGGATCGCAAGGTCTCGTTCTTCGACGAGACCCTGCGTGACGGCCTGCAATCGCCGAGCGTGCTCGACCCGAGCATCGAGGACAAGCGCGAGATCCTGCGGCTCGGTGCGAGCCTCGGCATCGATGCGTTCGATCTCGGTCTGCCCGGCGCCGGCCCACACGCGGTGAAGGACGTCGCCGCGCTCATCGAGTATGCCGAGACGGAAAAGCTCGGCATCGAGTACGCGTGCGCCGCTCGGACGCACAAGGCCGACATCGACGCTGTCGCCGAGGTCGCGCAGCGCACCGGCAAGTCGATCAACGTGTATGCGTTCCTCGGCTCGAGCCCGATCCGCCAGTACGCCGAGGACTGGAACGTCGAGCTGCTCGTCGAGCGCACGGTGATGGCGGCCGACCTGTGCAAGAGCCACGGGTTGCCGATGACGTTCGTCACCGAGGACACGACGCGCACGCCACCGGCGATCCTCGATCGGTTGTTCCGCGCGGCCGTCGATCACGGGGTCGCGCGCCTGTGCCTGTGCGACACCGTCGGGCACGTCACCCCCGAGGGTGTCGGCGAGCTCGTCGGCTTCGCGCGCACTGTGCTCGAGTCGATCGGTGCGACCCATGTCGGCGTCGACTGGCACGGCCACAACGATCGCGGCCTCGGGGTCGTGAACAACCTGCGCGCGATCGCGGCGGGTGCGGATCGGATCCACGGCACCGCGCTCGGCGTCGGCGAGCGCGTCGGCAATGCGGCGCTCGATCAGACGCTCATGAACCTGAAGATCATGGGCGAGCTCGAGGGTCGCGATCTCACCAACTTGGTCCCGTGGTGTCGCAAGGTCGCTGCCGCGCTCGGCGTGACGATCCCGGGCCAGTATCCGCTGGTCGGCGACGATGCATTTCGCACCGCGACCGGCGTGCACGCGGCGGCGGTGATCAAGGCGATCCGCAAGGGCGACGTCGAGCTCGCCGATCGCATCTACTCCGGCGTCCCGGCGGGATGGTTCGGCAAGCAGCAGGCGATCGAGATCGGCTTCATGTCCGGCGAGAGCAACGTCGTGTTCTGGCTGCAGCAACGCGGCATCGAGCCCGACGCACGGCTCGTGAAGCACATCTTCGAGCTCGCGAAGAGCACGCGGCACGTGCTGACCGACGACGAGGTGAACGCCGCGATCGCGACGCATCGCGCAGGTGCACGGTGACGCGATCGCTGGTCGCGATCCTGTTCGCGAGCGCGTGCACACCCACCACGGCGCCGCCGCAAACCACCGACACCGCGACGACGAAGCCCGAGCCGACCGACTCGGTCGCGGCGGTGCCCGAGGGCGGTGATTGGTACGTCGGCGTGCTCGGACAGCGCGGCACGCCCGACTGTCCGCGCGGCGAGCAGACGTGGATCGACGTCGAGCCGACGCTCGGCTCGACGCCGACGCAGCCGCTCGCCGATGCGGAATCGAAGTGGCTCGATCAGCCGGTCGTCGCCCACGGTCTCGCGGGCGAGCCACCGACGCCGCGCACGAGGTCGACGGTGACCGCCGAGTGCCCGACGCCGCAGGCGCGATCGGACTGGGAGCTCACGCCGCGCGGCACGAGGGTTCGTCGCAGCGGCGGCAAGCCGGCGCAGTTCTTCGTGCGCGACTCGCTGCGGCCGCTCGCCGAGCTCACTGCGCGGCAAGACGGCACGCAGCTCGTGATCGACTTCCGCAATCCCGTGCCCATCGCACTCACCGACGTTGCCATTGTCGTGCACTACGAGGGTTGTCAGGGCAAGCCCCTCACCATGCTGCGCGAGCACCCGGTCGGCGCGCTCGCGGTCGGTGCCGGTGTACAGGCGAAGCTCGACACCCTCACGGTCGGCAGCCGCGGGCCGCATCTCGCGTACTCGGTGCAGATCGTCGCGACCGGCACCGACGTGTACTTCGATCTCGACGTGCCGGTCCGCGTGCTCGGCGTGCAGCTCGAGTGCCCCGAGCGCGGCTGAGGCATTCCGTATCCGCGCAACCGTGTGTGAGCGATGCACGTGATCGTCTCCGCACGGGTTCCGATCGCTCGCGCGATCTCGCCGACGTACCGCGCTATTCCGGCGCTGAGCGATCATCAGCGACGAGGAAGAACAGTCTCGCGAGGATTGCGCCTCGCGCGCAATCGCGCGCTCGGGGCAACGCGAGAAGAACGTGCGTGTGTCGCCTCGTGCATCGTGCCAGTGTCCCGTCCACTCACGACGCGCCTGCAACCGCGTCCCCAAAACCCATGAAGACACGAATGAGCTTTTCTCGAGCAACCATCTTGTTCATCGCCGCGGTCGCGGCCTGTGGTGACGACGGCGTCAACGTGACATCGACATCCGACACCGACACCGACACGTCGGAGTCAGGCGATGGTCCGACGACCAATGACACGTCGGACTCCGATCCGACGACCAGCATGTCGGCCACGATGGCCGACACGACGACGGACGATCCAATCTGCTGACACGACGGTCGATCCAACTGCTGACACGACGGTCGATCCAACCGACGACACGACCACCGACGATCCGACGGACGATTCGTCGAGCAGCGATGACGGCCCGGGCCCGGTGTGTGGCGACGACGTCGTGAACGGCCGCGAGGTGTGCGACGGCGAGGATCTCGGCAGCGAGGACTGTGCGTCGCAGGGCTTCGACGCCGGCACGCTGTCGTGCGACGCCAACTGCGAGCTCGACACCACCGAGTGCTCGCTCAACTGCGGCAACGGCACGGTCGAGGATCCCGAGGCGTGCGACACGGACGACTTCGCCGGCGCAGACTGCCTCTCGGAGGGCTTCGACGCCGGTGAGCTCGGCTGCTCGGACACCTGCGAGCTCGATACGACCGGCTGCATCAGCATGAACTGCGGCAACGGCGTGCTCGAAGGCATGGAGACCTGTGACGGCATGGATGTCGGCGCCGAGACCTGCGCCACCCAGGGCTTCGACGCCGGCGTGCTCGGCTGCGATGTGTCGTGCAATCTCTTCGACACCTCCGCCTGCACCAACAGCAACTGCTGCGAGGTCCACCCCGAGGCGGGCTGCGATGACGACGCGTGCGAGGCGACGGTCTGCGCCGCGGATTCCTTCTGCTGCGACAACCAGTGGGACTCGTTCTGCACCGACGCGAGCTTCGATCTGTGCCCCGCGCTGTGCGAGACCGAGTGTGGCGACGGCATCACGAGCGGCGCCGAGCAGTGCGACGGCGCCGATCTCGAGAACTCCAGCTGCGGCGCTCTCGGGTTCTTCTCGGGCACGCTCGCGTGCGATGTCTCGTGCAACTTCGACACGACCGAGTGCAACGATCCGCCGGGGACCTGCTGCACCGCGAACGGCTCGCCGGAGTGTACCGACGACGCTTGCGAGGCGGCGGTCTGCGCGATCGATCCGACCTGCTGCAGCGACGTGTGGGATCAGGAGTGCGCCGACGCTGCGGCTGCGAACGACGCGTGCCTCGACGTGCC
>Ga0163144_10004018_pt1 | contig 33397 bp, 17 predicted proteins | sample OliLak19BULKMAT1_FD_123175 | JGI IMG/M metagenome (GOLD analysis project Ga0163144, IMG submission 123175) | Freshwater microbial mat bacterial communities from Lake Vanda, McMurdo Dry Valleys, Antarctica - Oligotrophic Lake LV.19.BULKMAT1 | ecosystem: Environmental > Aquatic > Freshwater >... | reverse complement strand
TTACCGCAAAAAAGTAGTATTGAACAACCTTAGAAATTCATTCCCCGAAAAACTAGAATCTGAGATTCAGCAAATTGCGGTGGCCTACTTCAAATACCTCTGCGATTTGATTTTAGAAACACTGAAAACACTGAAAATGAACGAAGAGGAAGCTAAATCGCATTGTGTATTTCACAAACCTGAATGGCTTAATACCTATTACGAAGATAAAAAGAGCATAATAGTAGTGATGGGTCACTACGGAAATTGGGAATGGGCGGGCCCCAGTTTTACCTTAGCCACCGACTATCAACTGGTTGTAATTTATAGGCCATTGTCCAACCCACATTACGAAAAGATGATGCAGGGAATGCGAACAAAATTTGGCACGAAAATAACACCTGTTAACAATACACTCAGGGAAATGGTGGCCAACAGACACACCACAACAGCCACTGCTTTCATTGCCGACCAAACAGCCACGCCCGACAATGCCTACTGGACAAATTTCCTCAATCAAGACACTGCTGTATTTAATGGTCCGGAAAAATTGGCAAAGAAATTCAACTACCCAGTCGTATTCATGAATGTAAAGCGAACACAAAGGGGGTACTATGAAATTTTTCCTGAGTTGCTAATTGCTGAACCAAAACACTCCACAGATAATTATATACTAGAAACTTTTTCCCAGCGTTTAGAAAAAGAAATCAGGCTCGATCCATCGATATGGCTTTGGTCGCACCGCAGGTGGAAACACAAAAGAACCAAAAGTGGACAAGCACATACAACTTTAGATTAAATATTAATACAAGAATGCGAACAAGCAAAGAATTGATATTGGCCACAAAGCCATTTACATCAGAAAACCGTACACAAAGCTGGTTTGAGACCATTATTACCATGATTTTGATTGCAGTATGCTTAGTGGCAACATTTGCACCGATCGCACTTGCGCTGAAAATCGTATTGAGTATCTGTTTGGGTTTGTTTTATGTGCGTATGTTTGTGATCTACCACGACTACCAGCACCATGCTATTCTTCAAAAATCTAAACTTGCAGAATATTTGATGGTAGCTTTTGGAATATATATATTGGCTCCGCAGAATATATGGAAAAGGTCGCACGATCACCATCACAGCCATAATTCTAAGCTCACAGCGGTAGGAATCGGTTCATATCCAACGATCGGGAAAACTAAATATCTGCAAATGTCGAAAAACGAACAACAGATCTATTTGCTCAATCGGCATCCTTTGACCATAATATTTGGGTATTTCACCTTATTTCTCTACTGGCTCAATATCAAATCTTTTTTACAAAGCCCTAGAAAGCATTTAGACTCACTGATTGCGATTTTGTTTCATATTGCGGTTGGGGCATTCATTGCGATCCAATCTGGCCCGGTGGCATTCTTCATTTCTTGGTTCATCCCTTTCTTCATCGCCTTTGGCATAGGTTCGTATTTGTTTTACTCCCAACACAATTTCCCACAGGCTCAGTTCAGAGAAAATCAAGATTGGACCTATGACGATGCTGCTTTAACATCTACCAGTTTTATGAAAATGCCTCGCCTATTTCATTGGTTTACGGGCGATATCGGTTACCATCATGTGCATCATTTGAACTCAAGAATTCCATTTTATCGATTGCGCGAAACCATGAATGCGATGCCTGAATTGCAGCTTGTATTCACCACCTCACTCCATCCTGTTGAAGTTTGGAAATGCTTTCAACTTAAACTTTGGGATGCCGAATTAGGCAGAATGATTCGACTGAACGAATTAAATGTAGCTTAAAGCTCATTTGCCATCTTATTTAACGTATTATTTGTGATTTTTTTCATAATTTATGCAGCAATTCGGATTAAAAGCACAAAATTTGATCTCTTGATGATTTTTACCGGATTTTCCCACCAACACTTTTACCACCGACAGGAAATAATGTGCGGATGAAGCTAAACTCAACACTATATCTGATCATTGTAGGCTTAACAGCAGCACTTGCATTTCAGGGAGGCACCATCTACATTGCTTACCAGTCTGAAGAAAATGTATTTGAAAATTTCAAAATAGTGGAAGATGCCAATAGCTTGCTTAAAGACCTTGAAGGAGCAAACAACGCTGTTGAGAATCTCGACAAAAGCTACAAAAATTATGAGCTTACTCAACAGCCCTACTTTCTGATTGCACTCATCAATGATGGCAATTTTTTTGCAAGTGAAATAGAAAAAATAAAAGGAAAAATAAAAGAAGGTAAAATAAATAGCACTTTTTCAGATGGTTTGGAAAAAATGTTGCTAGATCAAAAAAGCACTGCAAAGTTAAAAGTAGAGAAATTAAAGACTTTTAAAGATACAATAGATTACAAAAGCAACTTAAAGACAACCTATTTACAACAAATAGCACTTGGGAATAAAGTAACTGAAATAGCGAAAGTGCAAGAAAAATTGTTAGCTCAGGCAAAAGCGAGCTTAATTGAAAAACTGCATGGCACCTATTACAGTTGGGGTTTGGTGGGTTTGTCGTCTATCATCCTCACCCTATTGGTATTTGCTTTTATATGGCAATACAACAAATTGCACCTAAAAATAGAGAACGATCTTTTAGCACTCAATGAAAATAAAAACAAGTTTTTCTCCATAATAAGTCACGATTTGCGTGGGCCAGTGAAAAACATTGTGTTAATGGCTCAATTGCTGTATCAGCCAGCCAACAAAACTATTGAGCCCGAAAAATTAGCGAGATTGATAGAATCATCGGCAAACAATTTAAGTTCGCTTTTAGATAACTTACTCAAATGGTCTCGATTGCAAATGAACAAAATCGAGTTTCAAGCAGAGCTGATCGACCTGAGAAAACTAGCCGATGATGTCATACACAACTTGGGCGTACATGCAGAGCAAAAATCTATCTCAATTACAAATTTTGTGGTTCCAGACACCTATATATATGTAGATCAAAATATGATAGCTACAGTAATTCGGAATTTGATATACAATGCGCTGAAGTTTACCAATAAAGGAGGGAAAATTGATATTTTATCTTCCAAAACCCAAGATAATGTGCAAATAACTGTAAAAGATAATGGCGTTGGAATGCCCCAACCTATTGCTGAAAAGATATTTTCAATCGATTTTAGGCATATTACAAAAGGGACTAACAAAGAAGAGGGTACTGGACTTGGCTTGAAGCTCTGCAAAGAATTTGTTGAGAAAAATAAAGGTACTATTAGGGTGGAAAGCAGCGTTAATGAGGGCTCCGAATTTATTTTTACAGTACCCGCAAGGGCCTCCTAGGCTTTGTTATAATGTATCTCCAGCGGCTGGCTCTCCTTCATTCACCGTTTTTTTAATGGAAGATGAATCGATGTTGGAATATCTGGAAATCGGTTTTACCATTATTGTTTTCATTTCAATATCTTCCACTGCTCTCCTAGTTTTGCTTTTGGAAGAGGTGGCATTTAAAAGACCATTGGGCAAGGCTTTCTTTTGGTTTTTTTCTTTAGGCTGATACTTTGCAGTTACCAAAGTATTATCCTTTGCCTCCAGATTTTCATTCGATGCCATAGCCGAAGAATCTGAACCGTTTGTATACGAATCGGCATACGAATCACTAAGCGAGTCGGAAATAAACGGTGAAAACTTTGAATCCCTAATAATTTTATCGTGGATAAAATAAGAATTGTATGCCGGGCATATATAATGCTTTCTATTGCAAGATTGGGCAAGCACAAAAAAGCAAACGACTAGACCTGATGTAGTGAATAAATTCATCTGAAGATTATACTCAATAAATGCCTAAATGTTATAGAAGTCCTTCTAATACATCTCTTAAATTAACCCTTTGGCCATTTTTATAAGCAACGATCCAAGCATCTTTTACGCCCATTTCACGGATATATTTCTTAAAATTATCGGCCTCCCAGTAATCGTTAAAATAGCCCAGAGTGTATTTTTTTACGCCATCAGCATCTACGTCACCGCTGAAATTTTTATTGTTTTCAAAATATTTTACTAGATCTTTATTTTTAAAAGCCCCTATCTGCACTTTAAATACAACCCCACCTTTATATTGTTTTTCAGTGGTCTCAGGATTATTTTGGGTTATATCTACTGTGTTTTTGGAAGGGGCAGTTGCTGTTTGCACCGATTTCTTATAGCTGGCATGTTCGGCATTTAGGTCTTTATGTTGCGTAGCTGATTTCTGTAACTCTTCTTTCAGTTTTCTTATTTCCTCTTCCTTTGCCGACAGACTGGTTTGCAAATCGGTTATGGAACTGGTTTTGGCAGCCAAATCCGATTTGCTTGTCTGGTTTTCTTCCACTATTCGCTTAAACTCTAGTGGGTCAGTATCTTTCAGTTTCTTAGACCACTCCTTTCTCACTTCCTTCGGATTGTTCTGAGCCTGAATAAAGCTAACATGCAACATAAAAAACAACCATACAGTTACTACTAATTTGTTTGTTTTCATCGGTTTCAAACGGTTATGTTACGAATTATAAACTAAGATTGGGTATCACAAAATCAAATATGTGCATACGCCAGTTGGCTGGTTACTATTCTACAAATTAACGAAAAAAATAGTGTTCTGTTGCAAAATAGCATGATATTCAGAATAAGTGCTTTAAATTGTGGCTAAAAAAACAGGTGTCTATTCAAAATAATTCATTCTTATGAAGTTGCCTTTCAATGAACTGTTTCTACAATTCGTGTGGCAGTACCAATATTTCGACCGCAGAGACTTACAAACGGCCAATGGCGAAACTATTGAGGTTTTGAATCAAGGCCAGAGAAACCAAGATGAAGGACCTGACTTTTTGAATTCCAAAATAAGAATAGGAGATATGCTGTGGATTGGCAGTGTTGAAATTCACCTCGAAACCCAAGGCTGGGCACACCACCACCACCAATCGCACCTGGCATACAACAATGTGATTCTTCACGTAGTATTCGAAAGTCGGGGCGAACAAATTGCTTTGCGAAATGATGGCAGTAAAATTCCGGTTTTAGTGCTTAAAGGCTCAATTTCTGCCGATTTAATAGCTAAAGGCAATGAACTTTTTGAAAACATAGCCACCATTCCTTGTTCCAATTTTCTGCCCGAAATAGATCAAATTCTGTTTGACTCCACTTTAGCTCGCTCCATTACCCATAGACTGGAGCGAAAATCTGATATTGTGTTAGAGATGCTAAAAAGAAATCGAAACGACTGGGAAGAGACCACTTATCAGTTGATTGCTTCCCATTTTGGAATGAAAGTAAATTCGGAATCCTTGCTTCTTTTGGCCGAAGCTGTGCCTTTGAGGCTATTATTAAAAACCTCTGAAAATCTGCTAGCCACAGAAGCACTGCTTTTTGGCCAAGCTGGCTTTCTTAATTTTGATTTGGACGATCACTATCACCAGCAGCTAAAAAAGGAATACAGCTATTTGAAGCATAAGCATGGTTTGAAAAATGAATTAAATGTAGGTGCATGGAAACATTTAAGGCTTCGGCCGTTTAATTTCCCTGAGATAAGGATAGCAGAATTAGCAGCTTTATACCACAAAAATGGCTTTTTGCATGCTGAACTCATTGGCCAGCAAGACTTTAAAAACATAAAATCAATGTTCAAAGCTGACATATCACCTTATTGGAAAACCCACTTCGGATTTGGAAAGCTTGCAGGAGCCGAAATTAAAGGCATAGGCGCCTCAGCAATCGACAATCTGATTATCAACGTGGTGGTAAATTTATTGGTGGCCCAAGGGAGGTACAAAAACGATACTAGCTATGTGGAAACAGCGTACAATATGTTGGATTGTATAGAGGCAGAAAACAACAAAATTGTGAGGCTATGGGGTAAATTTGGAAAAAAGCCTGCGAATGCATCGGATTCGCAGGCAATGATAGAGTTGTTTAACACCTTTTGTTCGGCCAAAGCTTGCTTGAGCTGTCAAATAGGGACGACAATCCTGAGAAAATAGCCCGTTTCTTGACTGGTGAGAATTTCACTTTAATATTCAGTGTCCACTTTTTCTTTAGAATCTGGCAGTACAAACTTCATGGGGTGTGCCACTTTCTCATCTAGTAGAGCTATAGCAAGCACATCTGCCACCGTTTCAGCGTAGTTTATTTTTAAGTCTTTGATATATTCCTTCTTTATTTCTTCTATGTCTTTCTTGTTTTTGGCACAAAGAATTAGCTCGTTGATGCCTGCTCTTTTGGCAGCCAGTATCTTTTCCTTTATTCCGCCTACGGGTAGCACTTTGCCCCTGAGGGTGATTTCACCGGTCATTGCTATTTTGTCTTTTACCTTTCTTTGGGTAAATACCGATGCGAGAGAGGTAAATATAGTAATTCCGGCCGAAGGCCCGTCTTTGGGCACCGCACCAGCAGGGAAATGGATATGTAAATCGTAGTGGTCGAATATACGGTAATCGATAGCCAATTCATCGGCATGGGCACGCAGATACGACATGGCAGCCACTGCACTTTCTTTCATCACATCGCCCAGCTGGCCCGAAAGTGTGAGCTTACCCTTGCCCCTGCTCAGGCTCGATTCTATCAGCAATATTTCGCCACCAGCTTGAGTCCATGCCAGGCCTGTTACCACTCCTGCTATGTCGTTGCCCTCGTAAATCTCTTTGTCTATGAGCTCGGTACCCAGCAGTTTCACCACATCTTCGACCTGAATATTTTTCACAAAGACCTCTTCCAACGCTTTTGCTTTAGCTATTTTCCTACAAAGTTTTCCGACTTGTCTTTCCAATTGACGCACACCCGATTCGTGGGTATAGCTCGAAATCAACTTTACAAAGGCTTTATCTGCAATACTAAAGTCTCGCGGTTCCAAGCCATTTTCTTTCTTCTGTTTGGGCAATAAATGTTTCTTAGCTATTTCCACTTTCTCTTCCAGCGTATAGCCTGTCACCTCTAGTATTTCCATTCTGTCGCGCAAGGCGGGCTGAATGGTATCTAAAGAATTGGCGGTGGCAATAAACATTACGCGTGAAAGGTCAAATTCTACATCTAAATAATTGTCGAGGAATGTTGAATTCTGCTCCGGATCAAGCACTTCCAATAGCGCAGAAGACGGATCGCCACGGAAATCGTTGCCTATTTTATCTATTTCATCAAGAATAAACACGGGGTTAGCCGACTGGGATTTTTTCAGATGTTGCACGATTTTCCCAGGCATTGCTCCGATGTACGTTCTGCGATGTCCTCTAATTTCTGCCTCATCGTGCAGGCCACCGAGTGACATTCTGACATATTTGCGGTTTAGGGCTTTGGCAATGCTCCTTCCTAGCGATGTTTTGCCTACTCCAGGTGGGCCATAAAGGCAGAGAATGGGTGCTTTCATATCGTTTTTCAACTTCAAGACAGCTAGGTACTCTATTATTCTTTCCTTTACCTTCTCAAGCCCCGCATGGTCGGCATCCAATATTTTCTGGGCACGCCTTAGGTCAAAATTATCCTTAGAGTATTCGTTCCAAGGCAATTCGATCAAGTACTCAAGGTAATTCATGGTGATGGGGAACTCCGGAGACATGTTGTTCATTTTCAGGGCTTTATCTACCTCTTTATTGAAAATATCGCCTACTTTTTTACTCCATTTTTTCTTCGCTCCCTTTTGGCGAAGCTCTTCAATTTGTTTGTCTGAGCTTTCTTGCCCCAATTCTTCCTGCAGCACTTTCAATTGCTGCCTTAAAAAGTAGTCGCGTTGCTGCTGGTCGATGTCGAATGATGCTTTGCTTTGTATCTCCCGCTTCAATTCTACCATTTGCAGGTCTTTAAGCAAGTATTCGAGCAGTGTTTGGGCACGCTCTATGCCATCTTCAGTTTCAAGCAATTTTTGTTTTTCAATAATATCGGCATTAATGTTGGAGCTCAAGAAGTGGATCAGGAAAGCGTGGCTCTCGATGTTGTCGAGGGCAAATTGGGCCTCTCGAGGCAAATCGGGGTTCATTCGCAGTATCTTTTGGGCATTTTCCCTTATACTTTGCATTAAAGCTTTTTGCTCTTTATTCAGCTTCAGTGGGAAATTTTCTTTTAGCACTTTCACCTTAGCAGTGATGTAAGGTTCCTTTTGAGCAACCTCAGTGATAGCAAATCTTGTCATGCCCTGAATAATTATGGTGGTGTTTCCATCGGGTAACACCAACATTTTTAATATACGAGCTACGGTACCTACTTTATAAATGTTATCAGGATTGGGGTCGTCTGTGGCTGGCATCATTTGTGACACCACGCCTATAATTTTATCGCCCTTGTAGGATTTTTTTACCAACTTGATCGATTTTTCCCTGCCTACAGTAATGGGCAAAACTACCCCCGGAAACAAAACAGTGTTCCTCACGGGCAAAATGGGCAATAAATCGGGAAGCTTTAATTTCTCTGGGTCTTCATTTGAGGTGATGATGGGTATCATTTCACCTTCATCTATAGAAGCACCCGAAAACATCATATTTGATATCATGCTAATTGATTGTTAAAAAAGAGCAAAAATTTGATCTCTAGTTCTACCCTACATTTAAAAGGATTGAATATAAAGTGCGCAAATAATTGGGTTAGAAAAGTTGTAAGCTGAAAGTAGAAAAACTGGTGTTAATGAAAAATCAGGCATTTGAATAACACAAACAATGTGCCAATTTTTTTAATAGGCAAATTACAATTCTAAACCCATATTGAATGGGTAATTATTGCCTTTTCACTAATCTGAAATTAACCAAGAGGTTTTTACCCAGCTTTGCGTTGGGCAATTTTTTATTGCAGAGGTCGAGTGGCGGTTGGGCTTATCGCGGCAATAACTATTGGTCACATGTGGTATTTTTTTGATGGTTGTCGCTTCGTTGCCTTTTTACGAAATAGAATATGACAAACCTTGATATACCATCCCATTATTGCTTTTTGATTCTTTTGAAAAGTTCACAATTATAGATTTGCCATTGCTAAAACTAGATTTTTCTAGCTCAAAATCTTCTGACAAATATTCGTGGTTGGTCATTTCAGCGGTAGCGATTGACCCGAACCAATCATCGGCAGGTAAAGAGGCCATAAACTCTTCTTTTTGATTTTTCCACTCTGGTTCGTTCCAACTTCCCATTCTGAAAAGAATAAAATAACCCCACAGCATATCTTCTAGGTAAGGTTTGCTACCTATTTCCATATTGGAAGGATCTACATATCGGCTGTTCATCACACAGTCGTGAAAAACCAAAGGCCACATCGGAACAGACTCTCCTGCTTTGCGGCTATGTCTGTTTTCATAGAAATCGACATAAGGAATGCCAAAATCTGCGGTTTCTTCGCTCCCGTACACCTGTTTCTGCGCTTTAAAAAACTTGATCGACTCTATTTTATATTTTAAATCATCGGCTTTGGAGTAAGTGTTGTCTTTTTCAAACGACTCATACAATTGCACGGCTGTAGTGGTATCTACAAACATGCCCCCTGTACCAAGCGTCTTTATCAGCTCCCAATTCCTTTTGATATACGCTAGGCTGTCGCGATAATTCAAGATGTATGCCTGCCCCCCCGGCCACTGACCACCTCTCATCAATTTGCCTTTATTGGTGACGATTACACCTTTTGGGAAACTAGGGTTTTGGGTGTAGATGTCCATGTAATTGTCATGCAGCACGCTAAAAAACGCACCCGCTGGTTGGCATATTTTCTTTAAGTCATCTATAGCACCTAGTGTGGGTTCTGGAGGCCACACATCTGGGTGCGAGTAGTCGTATCCTCCTCTTATCCAGCCTCTTATGCTAATCATTCCTTTTTTTACGCCCCAGCTGGTTGTTACCTCTGCCAACATTTCTTGCACTTGTTTGTGTGTGAATAATATCCGAGGAGGTTGATTATCACCTTCGGCTTTTGTTTTGGCAACTTGATCGGCTGGTCGCAGCGAGTTTTCCTGCACTAATGATTTTTGCTTGGGAATTGCTTGGAAAACAGATATTTGCCTGCCTCCGATCATGTTTGCCAACTGTGGCGTTTGCTTAATTTTCTCATCAAGTGATTTTAGTAACCCTTTTTTGTTTGCCCATTCTCTATACTTTTTGGCCACTCCCACGTAGCCATTGGTAGTAAATGCGTAAGCGATACTGCGATTGGCAGTCCATTTTCCCAACGATTTCATCCAAACGGGCATTACCGAAAGCCCAGTTGCTAAAATTCCTGCATCTTCAAATCCTTGATCAAATACTGCCAAATAGCCATTGTTGTCCTTCTTCAAGCCTGCGCAAAACCGCATGTTTAAATGTGAATACCACGTATGAAAAAATCTACTATTGAGTGGCTTTCGAATAAGCCTTCCGACTCCCATTGGCAAAAGCAAATAATCATTTTCTATGGGTGTTGGAAACATCAAATTAGGAAGTGAGGCGTCTATTTCAGAAATATCAAATGTTAACCATTCTCCTTCTAAATTGACTTTGCATTTGAAAGTTCCTACTGCTGCATTTTGATAATCATAGAGTGTAAACTTGATTTTATCGCCCTGCATTTCCCCTTTGAACCTACCTGGATATTGCTCTACAGAGGAGCGTTCCTGTCGCGCCCACACATGACCATGATCTATTTCCTGTTCTTCTTGTAGGGCTACAGGTCCCATTATCCATGTTGCACCTGTTTTTTTAACTTTTATAATTGCAGAAGCATCGCTCATCCACGTAAAAGAGAGAACTTCGTTTTCAACCTTTTTGAGCACAAAAGAGCCTTCATTTGCAATTTCGCTTATCACATTGGCCGATGAATACTCTTTTGTTGATTCTCTATCCTCTCCATTTGTATTGAATGCGACAAGCGATGTTGCACCAATAGATGCCAATCCTGTTAGAAACGGTCTTCTTTTCATGTTCTGTTTGTTGTTTGATTAATACTGCTTTGCGATACTTATCTGCAGGTGCCCCAGCAAAATAGTGCTAGTGCTACTCCTCTATTTTTTAGCCCTTTTACAGGCCTATCTCTGCTATTTGCGGCAATGTCAGTCGAAATAGTTCTGCCCTCTACCCAACGCAACATTGAATCGAAACCCGCTCCGGCCTCTTTGGTAAGCAAATGAGTAAACTTGCGTTTGGATACTCTACTCATGTGTGCACCTTGCCCGGAGGCAACGAAATTGAATCATTACTGCCAACAAGAAAGATTACAATGTGGTATTTGAGCGGTATTTGCAAGTAAGGCATACTTTCCAAATTAAAAAGTTATTTGATAATGCTAACCGAGCCAGTCAACACCTTTGTTTGATCTTTTCTGTCTATCACATAATAATAGGTGCCGGCAGGTAGCCCTCCCCCGTCCCAAGGGCGCTCAGTTACTTGCCTTCCATTGGCGAAATAGACTTCAGAACCATAGCGATTAAAAATCCTCACCTCTGCAAAATCTCTTAAATTAAGTTGCTTTAGCACCCAGGTAGATTGGGTTTGGTCGCCATTGTCGTCTGAACCAGGTGTAAGTGCGTTGGGTATAAAATCTAGCTTGTCGCACACCTTTACCAATACTCTGTTGGAATAATCGGCAGGGCAGGTTTCATTGGTAACTTGGGCTCTGTACCATATTTTGAGGCCATACTCGTTTTGACTCGGGGTAGTAAATTGGCTCAAGGTATCTCTTACGCCTACATCGTCCCAATTCAAGCTATCTTTTGAAAACTGCCATACTATTCCGCCCACATTTTCCCTCAAAGAGAGTGTGGTTTCGAGATCGTTGCATATCACCTTAAAGTTGGTGTTTTCATTGCTCAGCGCAGTGCCGCCAAATGAGCCTTGTATCACTTTTACTTTAATTTGCGAGGAGTAAACCGAATCGGGGCAGTTGCCATAATTAACTTTTGCCCGGAAGTAGGTGGTATCGGTCAAGGCACCCGATACGAATACTCTATCTGCAAAATCGCCCACGGCATCTCTCCATGTTGTGTCTTTAAAATTTCGCTGCTCCCAACTGATATTACCTTTGAAGTTTGATATTTCAATTTTAATACCTGCACCTCCACAAATTACACCCTTTTCACCGTCAGAGGCTATTTGCCCTACCGATCCTTTTCTTATGCTCAAGGTGTCTTGCACGGTAATAGGCTCGCAACCACCTATGGCAGGCACTACGTAAGAAATAGTGTATTGCTCCCCAGGAATACTATTCTTCAAATCAATTTCCCCTGCTATGGTATCTTTTAAAGTCAATCCAGAAACAGAGGTTATAAAAGCGATATTGGTAGACGCTCTGAAAACCCCATATTGAAACGAGCCTACGGGCAATGCTGTGCCTTCGGTACAGAATGGGCTGCCAATATATTTGAATTGTGGCCTGGTAACTGGGCTGGTAATCGTAATGTTTTCTGTTACAGTGCGTCCTTTGCAAACACCCTTATCTGGGCTAGTGTAGGAAACTTGAAAAACCCCAATAGGCGACTGAAAAAGCACTATTCTACCTGAATCTGGCAATACTTTTAGTCCGAATGAACCAGAAAATGTACCATTTGAAGGGATAACAACAAAAGGGTAAGGGTCTTGATTGGTGACACATATTCCAGCATTCCCATAGCTTAATTGCGGTTCATCTGGCTTTGTGATACTAATAGAAGTTACAGTAGAAATAGAAGGGCAACCCGGGTTGGCTGGCAGTCTATATTCGATCAAAACTCCAGCTCTGGCACTGCTATTGGCAAGCCCGATTTCGCCAGTAATAGAGTTTACACTTATATCTGAGGGGGCAGAAAAAAGGCCATCGACTAAAGTGCTGCTCGAAATTGGGAATGGATTGACTTCATCTTTGCAATATTCTGGCCTTGCGTAAGCAAAAGAAGGTTGGGTTTGTTTTCTATAAACGGTAATACCAGTAGAAGAAATCAGTGGGGGGCATCCGTTTGTCCTATCTATTCGGTAGCTAACTGAATATGGGGTAGAGAAGCCCGAAGCACTACTGCCACTGATGGTGATGGTTCCGGTAAGCGTGTTGAGCAAAAGCCCTGCAGTACCAGAGAAATACCCCCCTGTAAGCGTAATCCCTACTATATTTTTGGGAATGAAATCGGTGCTGCAAAATTTATCGATGCCGTAGTTGAATGGTGGTAAACTAACGTTGGAGCCTACTGTAACCACTGCAAAACCTGATATTAGTGGGCAAGTAATGGTGCTGACACTACCTGGTAACAGCGATCGGTTGGTGACTGTGATTACGTATTCACCATCTGACAAATTGCTGGGAAACAACTCACCCGTATTGGGATTGACTGAAAAACCATCTGGAGCTGCAAAAATTGCGTTTAGCCTTCCTGTAATTGTTTTGGGAGTAATAGAAGCGTTGGAACAAATGGGGTCATTGCCGTAGGAAAATGACGGGTTGGGAGGTACGCCTTCTATAAAAATACTTGCTGCAATCTTAGTAACTTCATCGCCTATACCACATACGGCAGGTTTTGGTCGTTTGTAATTGATTGCATAGTTTTTTGCGGAGTAGCAGATGTAACGGTGATTACCCCGGTAATTGAATTCAGTTGCAAACCCGGGGTATTGGAATAAAATTGCCCAGTACCCATACCAATATCAAAAGTATCGATAGGCATTAGCTCGAATTGCACATTGTTGCAAATCTGCTTTCTATCGTAGCTAAAAATGGGTTCATAGGTTTTGATAAAATTGATTTGAGCGGTACCCACTACATTAATGACACAAGCTCCGGCAGGGGGAATAGCATATTTTATATTTCTTAGACCCGATATAGTGTTAATAGGTACTAACACTTTGCCTGAGCTCCCATTAACCAAAATATCAGCATCGTCAGTAAAATACGAACCATTTACGACATTCGACACTACGGTTGGCAAAGGAATGTTGCTACTGCTACAGAATTCAGCTGGGCTTCCGTAGTTAAAAATTGGCATTTTAGGCAACTGAGTTACAAAAATAAACTGCGATTTAGCCAGTTTATTGAAACAACCACCTCTGGCAGGTTTGGTGTAGGTGACAGTATAGAAATCAGTGCTTGTCAAGCTTGTTAAGTAAATAGAACCTACAGTTGATACAGTTATTTCAGAACTGGGATTGTTTTTGATTAAGGTCCAAAAGCCAAGTGGATCATCTATATTTATTGCAGAAGCGAGAACAACTATGCCTTCATCTGAGCAGTACTGGGGTTTGCCATACGCAAAAGAAAATTCGGTGGGTGCACTGGTAACGGTGAGTGTAGCATTGCCAATTACCGTACTGCAACCCGCCTGTGATGGAATGACAAACGTAGCATCGTACACGCCTGAAACGGTGACTATCGACAAATCGATGGTGCCAGTGATTGAATTTACATTGATGCTGTTGGAGAAATAATAGGCTCCAGGTATTCCCTCGCCAGAGTTGATTACCCGAGATACGAAGCCTTGGGTACTACAATAGGGAGCAGAATTATAAAAGAATAGAGGAGTACTGAATTTTCTACCGATGGCTATTTGTCTGGTTTGGCTTCGTGCTGCACAGACCGCCCCTGCACCCGGTATACTATATGTGATGTTGAATATTTCTATGTTATTGTTCAATGAAGACGCTTGCGGAATAAAACTACCCGTACTTGGGTTTACTGACAATTGACCTGAATTGGCAGAGGAAACAAAGTATATGCCTGGAATTGTGTTGCCAGTCCTAAATAAGGCAGGTAATTCTGGGGTAATTTGGCTTTCGCAGAACTGGCCAGTGTAGGTAAATACCGTGATCTCTGATTGTTCGAAATAAGAAATAGGTAAAGAAGGCGTGGTAAAAACGGGGCATATTCCGTTGGTAGCCGTTGCTCTGTAGTAGGTGGTAGCAAATAGTGGGCCTGTAGTGTGGAAGCTAGCCGAAGTAGCAGTAAATTCTTCAAATCCACCTCCTGCAATGGTAGATTGTTGCCATTTGATAGCACCGACCGATGCTACGGGATTACTTGAGGTAAAAAACACATTTGTTCCAACATTTCCCGAACAAACATTTACCGCAGAACTAGTAAAGCCTGAAATGGCAGGAATTCCATCAATTGTAACTACCAATGTGGAAACTCCTGTAAATGTATTGTTGCCCGACACTCCCGTAATTGTCAAGTTTATTTCCTTGGTGGATTGTGTAAATGGCGTGGCTATGCTGTAAATGATTGGGATCGTACCAGATCCTGAAGTGGTAGTTTGAAATGGATTATTTGATTCGGTGTCGAAACTCCATGCCCAACGCACAAATTTTATTCCACTAATGGTATTTGTAATGTCTTTGAATGTAAATGAAGGACTATCGTTGCATGTGCGTTGTGGGAAATAGGCAGAGGTAACGAATATCACAGGTTGGATAGGACATGCTCCACTGGTAACGGTGATTATGCCTGAATATGCTGGAGCGCAAGTGTTACCATTTAATTTTGCTATATAATAATAGGTGCCTGTAGGTAGAAAATCTGTTTTGTAAATAAGGGAATTTGTTCCCGTGCCACCAGCAACTGGATTAAATGCGGCAAAGATAGGTAATGGTGCTTCTAACCATTCTATAGAAGTATAATTAGCACCTGAAAGACTGAACGTTTGCCTTCCACCAGAACAAACAGTGAGTACCTCGGCACTAAGAATTGAAACTTGCGGACTCAACTCAACAATGATATTGATGGTTGCAGCAGCTGAAGGGCACACTCCATTGGTAACAACAGCTCGATATCCAGTAGTTGTGCTCAAATTGGGGGTGACGAAAGAGGTGGTAGTGGCATTTGCAATGGCATTCCACCCCGCAAAGCTCAGTTCCCATTGGATGGCCGGATTTAGATTGGTGGAGTTAATACTTAAGGTGGAAAATGTGTTTTCACAAATAGGATTGGGAATTCCGGTGATGCTGCTCATATTTGAAAGCCCATCTACCGACACTACTACCGAAGAACTTAAACCTGTATAGGTTTTTACGCCAGCTACGGCTGTGATTCTTAAATTGACAGTTTGAAAACCTTCACTATTGTAGCCAGATGACACCCTATTCCCAACCGTTGTAGTCAGCGGTGTGCGATTAGATGCTGAGCCAAAGTCCCAATCCCATTGTACAAACTTCACACCACTAATAGTAGGCGTGATGTCAGTGAAGATAAAATTAGAATTGTTTATACAAGCTTGGTTATTGAACAACGCTCCACTGGAAGTAAAGTTGGCAAGCACCGGACAAGATACTACAGAAACCGTATAAATGCCCGATAAGGCCGGACTGCAACCACTGAACGGATTGGCTATTTGAGCCTGAATATAGTAACCCCCAATAGCTTCAAAATAACCTGTTTGGAATTGGCCACCACCCAGCCCCGTTGCGGTCACAGTATTAAAGGCGTTTCCTGGAGAGGTTGATAAGAAATTGATGCTACCATTTAATCCTATAGCAGTGATCGTTACATTGTTGCCTTCACATATTGTTTTTGATGGCTGGTCGAATGCCGGATTAATCGTCAAAGGTTGAATCACGAAAATCCGCCTTCCCGTTGTAGTTACGATTGGGCACACTCCATTCCTAACGGTAGCTCGGTAATGATTTGTGTTTAACAATCCAGGAGTAGTGTAATTGGCAGTGTTTTCACCTAGCCCCACCGTTGTGACATTAGTATAAATTAACCCCAAAGCTGAACTCTGCCACTGAAAAACGGGGCTGTTGTTGGAAGTATTCACCCTGAGCGTAACAAAATTTCCTGAACAAATAGTGGTGTTGCTCGCTGGCAGACTGATTCCCGATTGGTTTGAGTAATCATCTACCTGAATAGTAGTGTTGGTAATAAATTGAAATCCGGTGCCCGTTACCGTCAGGCTAATAGCTTTTGTTGGAATACTTGCACTATTATATCTCACCACTGGAGATCTCAGTGTGGCAGTCCAGCTAGAGGCTGTATTGCCAGAGCCAAACGACCAAGCATAGCCCGTAATGGAGGCCACTGAGCCAGTGAGCGTAGAATTGCTATTAAAAAAAACCCCAGGAACAGATGCCTGATTTAGGCAAATAGAGGTTGTGGTATTTACAATGGCAGAGGTAACCGTGCAGAAAACAGAATTTATGGTAACTACGTTGGAATAAAGTGTCTCGCAATTCCCCAAGTTGCCATATTGGGTATAGTTCACTCGAGCTCGAAAAAAGAAATTGCCTGTAGTGTTGATTACGGAAGTAGATGGGGTGTGAACGGTGTTGAAAGTAACCCCTACTGCTCCCGGCTTTATCTGAGCCACAATTGCATTGCTGCCATTAGAAGTGGAGAATGGGCTGCTGGCACTTGCATATTCCCAGTTGACCGAGCCCAAATAGCCCGAAAGTGTGAGCACAGGGAAATAGTTTTGGCAAACGGTATTTATATTTGAAGTGACTGTACCCGGTTTGGTTAAGCCTGCAATTGTCCAGAGCTGATCATTTTCTCCATTTACGATGTCTTCACAATAAAGATCGTAAAGACTCAGTTTGAGTATAGAAGTAACAGTGAGTACTGGCGTGACATACGGTTCGCTGTGCTTGGATCTGCCAAACTGGTCGGGGCTTGGCAAGTCGACAAATACATTGCCAGTATTTATATTGCTGATTTTCCAGGTACCAAACCCTTTGGCGGGCTTTGGTGTTCCAACAGTGCGCGTTAATACAAGCTGGTTGCATTTTAAAGGGTCTTGGAATGAGGAAAAAGGCCCAGGAGAAGCATTTCCAATCCCTAGCATAGTAGTGAATGAGGTGGATATAGAGCTGCAACCAGCTACGGCATAAGTGTAGGTGATTGGATATGTGCCTGAACCAATATTTTCTACACTGAACGTTATTAGTCCCGTATTTGGATTAAAATTATCTGTTGGCATTCCTGGTGGAAGCACGTACGCCCCATTCAAAGCCGAAAAACCTTCCACTGGAGAAATGCCAAAAATGCTATTGCTTATTTCTGAAGACATGCAAACCTTCTCCCTCCCATAGGAAAACACCGGCTCAGCAGGAACAAATATAGTCTTGCTCACAATAGCTGCAGGCCCAGTCAATGTGAGCGAAACCGTGTAGTTGCCTGCATTAGCGTAAACATTTGTTGGGGTTGCCATGGCAGAGGTATTGCCATTGCCGAAGCTCCAAAGAGTAGGTGTGCCGCCAGTAGCTGCAAAATCTACCGAACCTGAACCACAGGCAGTTGACACTGAAAAATCTTGCGAAAATGCCAAGAAACAAATACCAAAAGTGATAATAAATGTGCAAAATATATTTCTCATCATAGCTAACTTGTTTAATACCAGAAATCAGATGGAGATAGCACGCGTTGCTTAGGTACTATTCGGTAACCGACCATAAACTCGTGGGTACCTCGGGTCGAGGCTTGCAGATAGTTCAACACATAATCATAAGAGTAACATATTTCATAATGTTTGCTAACCCTGAATCCCGCCAAAAAAACCAAACCCTCTTGGGTGCGATAAGAAAAGCCACCCCAAATAAGATGATTGTCACCCCATTTTATTTGTTTAAAATTGATTTTGATATTAAAATCGGCAGATATAGGAGCTGGAGACACATTTTCTGACAATTTAATTAATGTAGATGGTATCATATCGATCACGGGATCGCGTAGCAATCGCAACAAACCTCCTGTATTTATGAAATACTGCCGTGCCAGTTGATTTTGGCCCGTGGGATCGCTGTAAGGTGTATTTCTTAGCCTCTGAGCAAATAATTGATAATTGGACACGCCCACAAACCAAAGTTTGTGATACAAAAACACACCCAGATTTGCATCGGGGAACACTAAATTAGGCACACTGTTGAACACTACTGGTGAGAGGCTCTCATTGAATCTCGCCCCTGATCCATCTATACCAATCTGCGTAATCCCGAGCGATGCACCAAACGACACCCTGAGCGTACGACTAATACTCATATCGTATGCATAGGTGACGGCAAATTTGTAGGTATTGAAAATGTATCTGTTGCCAGTGCCGCCAGTTTTGTCGGCATAGGCAAGAAAGCCAAGGCCATGGTGCCATGAATTTTGATTTTTATGAATCCAGCGCAACCGAGCGTGTTCTTTGCCCACGTGCCCATGGCCGCTAAAATAAAAGGTGACAGGCGAACCATCTACCCCAATCCACTGCCGCCTGAAACCGGCATTCAAATGATAGTAATCGGAAGAACCTGCCACAGCAGGATTTATTAAATAAGGATTGAACATGTATTGGCTGTACTGCGGCAATTGCTGAGCCTCGGCCACAAATAGTTGGGCACTGGTAATGACTAGGACAAAAAAGAGTATGCGAGCAATTAGCTTCACTTTGTTTTTAATTTGTTACCAATTCAACCACAATATAACTCCACAAAAGGCATTATTCCAATATCCACTCAAAAATATATTTATAAAACGCAAAAATCAAAATAAAATCTTAATTAGTAATACACAGAACGAAAAAAGGACCAAATAAATTGAGATACGATGAGATCGCACTTGTGGCAAATTTACCATCAACAATTACTCTAAATTCCATATCTCGTGGTGCAGTGCCTACGCATTTCACTTAATGGTTGACCATTTTTTATTGAACCCAGCAAGGAAAAACATAGTAATGACCCACATCAGCGCCAATAAAAACAAAGTCTAATAAGCTTAACTGCTGCCAATATTATTTCCGCAACAATTAACAAAGAAATTTAAATTACTGCATAATGAATTCGATGCGCTTATTTCTACAAAAATTAAAAAACAGGTGAACAAAAAAAGGGACGGTAAATGTGTGATCTCAATATTGTTTGTGAAAAATAACAAGTTGCGAATAATGGAATATTTGAATAATAAAAAAAATGTTGGGCACCCTACAAAATTAAGTTTTCTTGCCATTTTTCCTGACTCGAAAAAGCATGTTATGGTATTACAAATAAAGCCAATTGGGTGCCTTTTTTATTTCTTTGCCAATAAAATTTAATTAATGCTGCAACTCCACGCAACATAATTCAATGGCCGAGGTGCACTATTCTAGAGCCCGCAATAAAGAAAACATATTCGAAATCGGGAAAACAGCTAAAATGTACTCTTGGTGTGCACGACAAACTCGATTTCCAAAAAAATTCTGTGTGCCAGATCAAGGAATAAACCTAGAAAAAATAACTGCCAAAGCTCATTAGCGAACTATATGTCGGTATTATTTCCTAAATTCCCACTTTTTGACTCCATTGAATGCAAAAAGATATATTAAAGCAAAATTCTAAATGCTTTTGCATTACTGAAATAATAGGGTAAAATTTAAACAAAATATATTTCTATGATTACTTTAAAGCAGGCCGACAAAACCAAAGAAAACATCCACCTCGTAGTGCTTTACAACGAGATGAAAGAACTTTCTGATGTAGTAAATAACGAAGCTGAAACGACCTACGTGAAAGCCCAAATAGCGCAGAAAAAGGAAATTATTATTCTAAACCAATATGCAAGGTTTGTTTTTTTAATTGAAAAACCAAAAGAACATGATATTCCCAAAAAGGCAGAGAAACTACGTAGGCTTGGTTTTGAACTTCAAAAGCTGGCAGACGAACACAAGATTAAAGAACTACAAGTTGAAAACAACACCCCAAGCACGCTCAATATTATTGACTTTATAGAAGGCATAATGCTGAGCAGCTACCAATTTTTGAAGTATAAAACCGAAAAAAAGAAACACACACTAGAAACCATTTTTGCCATCGATTTGTCGCTCGACAAAGCACAGCTCAAGGAACTAACCAACCTAACAAAAGCCGTTTATGCAGCTCGTAATTTGGTAAACGAACCACTTTCCTATCTCACAGCCGAAGTATTTAGCGAAGAAATAGAAACTTTAGGGAAAGAAGCAGGATTTAAGGTAGAGGTATTTAACAAGTCGAAAATTGAAAGCCTGAAAATGGGTGGGCTATTGGCTGTAAACAAAGGATCGAAAAATCATCCCACTTTTAACGTGCTAGAGTACAAACCTAAACAGGCCAAAAACCAAAACCCAATCGTGCTGGTAGGCAAAGGAGTGGTGTACGACACAGGAGGCTACAGCCTAAAACCGGCCGACTCAATGGATTGGATGAAATGCGACATGGCTGGAGCTGCAGCCGTTGTGGGCATTTTCATGGCAGTTGCGGAAAATAAATTGCCCATACACATTGTGGGCTTGATTCCCGCTACCGAAAACAGGTTGGATGGCAATGCCTTTGTGCCTGGTGATGTGATAGAAATGTACAATGGCACCACGGTGGAAGTAATGAATACCGATGCCGAAGGCAGATTGATACTGGGCGATGCGCTGGCTTATGCAGCCAAATATAAGCCAGAATTGGTGCTAGACTTTGCAACACTCACGGGCTCGGCCATGCGGGCTACTGGCAACCAAGGCAGTGTGTATATGGGCAGTGCTAGCGAAGAAATCAAAAACCAAATAGAAAAAGCCGCATATCACGTGCATGAAAGATTGGTAGAGTTCCCGCTTTGGGATGAATACAACGAGCAAATAAAATCGGAAATTGCTGACTTGCAAAACATTGGTGGCTCTGAAGCCGGAGCCATCACCGCAGGGATGTTTTTAAAACATTTCACTTCCTACCCTTGGATGCATTTTGATATTGCTGGCACAGCATTCCTAAAAAAGGAAGACAGTTACAGAGGCAAATCGGGTACTGGTGTGGGTGTGAGGCTCATTTACAGGTATTTGAAATCGATTGCCGATGGAAATGCAGAAGCATAAGCATATCATTTTGAATAAAAAACCTGAGCAAATTACGCCTTCTGGTCTGTAAAAAAAATCGGCAAGGCAATTTTGTCAAGTTAAAAATATAACACCTTTGCCAACGATTTTACCCAAACCGCTGCCTAAATAACTTATTCACTTTGCCTAATAGCTTGCCAGTCAAAAGAAGCATTGTTTCAATCATTGACTGCAATACTAATTTTTAGTAAATCAATCACCATTTTACAACAATTGATCACTTACCCTTGATTTGTAAACAATAAATAGGCTTCCGCAAGGGTTGGAGGCTACCCTATTGGTATGAAAAAAACCTACACTTACATTTTGGTATCTTTGTTGCTGGGTAGTATCGGTGCGCATGCACAATCGAGCAATTCACAATCCGCAGACTTCCAAAGCAAATTTTATAAGCCCGAAAACGAAACCCGCATCCACACTTGGTGGCATTGGGTGCAAGGCGCCATTTCCAAACAAGGCATAACAGCCGATTTGGAATCAATGAAGGCACAGGGTATTGTGCAGGCCACCATTTTGAATGTGGGCTTAATAAAAGAGCAGAATTTGGGTGTAGAACGTGTGCCTTTCGGGAGCGACAAATGGTACGAAATGTTTTCGTGGGCAGTGGAAGAGGCTGCAAGAATTGGTATCGCCCTAGGCGCGCACAATTGTGACGGATGGAGCTCAAGTGGTGGCCCTTGGATAAAGCCTGAAAGTTCGATGAAATCTTACACTTGGTCGCAAGTAAAGGTGGGAGGCGGCAAAATGGTGAAAAAAAAGCTTGCCTTGCCCTTTTCTCGAGATAACTTTTATAGAGATGTAGCCGTGATTGCGTACCCCGACTTCATTGGAATAAACTCGTTCCAAAGTGCAAGTCCTCAAATTATCTTGAACGATTCTATAAATGCATCTGTAATTGCAGACGGAAATCCTACGAGCGCCAGCATGATCGATAGAAAATTTACCTTCGTTATGAAGTTTAAAAAACCATTTTATGCGCAGAAATTGGCAATTTTGCCGCGGAAGGAATTTATGTGGAATAACCCCAAAATATTCAACATAAAGTATAATTTGCTTTATTCGCAAGACGGAAACAGCTATAAAAAGGTCACCGATTTTGAAACAGTGGGCTTGAATGAAAGCAAGGAAATACCATTTCCATCCATCTCAGCCACCTATTTTAAGGTTGAAATAGTAGACTTCCCTTGGACGGATTCTTGGCTTCCCTTAATGATGGCAGAAATGGAACTGCTGGCTGCAAACGAAAAACCAACCTTCGACCCCAATATTTTATTCAACCAAGAAAAAACAGTATTTGTAAAAGCAGGGAGTTTTGATAGCTTCGAGAGGGCCAACGATACGATCTTAAATACAATCGATCAAGATAAGATCGTTGATATAACTGACAAAATGCAGGCAGACGGTACACTTAAATGGAATGCACCTGCCGGAAATTGGAAAATAATTCGGTTTGGCTACACCACCACCAAAGCCGTAAATGCACCTGCTACAAAAGAAGGCGAAGGTCTGGAATGCGATAAAATGGACAGCAATGCCGTTGCCTATCACTTTGCCATGTTTCCTCAGAAGCTAATTGACAAGGCAGCAAACAAAGCTGGAAATACCTTTAAATTCATATTGGTAGATAGCTGGGAATGTAATTATCAAAACTGGACGCAAACGCTACCCCAAGAATTTCAAAAAAGAAGGGGTTATAGTATCGTGAGATACATTCCTGCACTCTGTGGCCAAGCCGTGATCAACTCAGCCACCACAGAAGCATTCCTTTACGATTTCAGAAAAACAATTGCCGAACTGATAGAGCAAAATTATTACAAACAGCTAAATAAACTCTGCCATAAGAATAAGGTGCAGATGCACTCAGAAATAATATACGGAGGTACAGGCTACCCTCCTCTTGACGTATTGAAGTCAAATGATTACGCTGATATGCCTATGTTCGAATTTTGGGTAGGCCACAATTCTGAAACTACGCTGCCCGAATATACACCACAGACCAAATCAAACCTCGATTTTCCCATCAGTGCCGCATTGTTTTACAATAAAAAAGTAATCGGTGCTGAGGCTTATACGGCTATGGCACATTACAGCGAATCTCCCTATGATATTAAGCTTTTCGGAGACCGAGCCTATACCACAGGAATCAACCAATTTATTTTGCACAGTTATGCTCATCAGCCACTTACTACGGCTGCTGGCATGACTTTGGGGGCGTTTGGTGGCCATTTCAATAGAAATAATCCCTGGTTTAGGCTTTCAAAATCATGGATGGATTACCATGCTCGAATACAATATTTATTGCAGCAAGGGCAAATGCAGGCAGATATTTTATTTTACACTGGCGATCAACTCCCTTCTTTGAATGATTTTAACACAAGCCGCATTCCTTTAGGCTTTCAGGCACACATATCAAATTACGATATTCTTAAAAATAAAATTTCGGTCAAAGATGGTAAACTTGTATTTGGCGATGTAAAATTTTCATTACTCGTGCTGCCTGACAGCATAGGTATGGAGTTGGCCACTTTAGAGCAAATTGTAGATTTAGTGGCATCAGGGGCAATGGTTTACGGCACAAAACCCACCAAACCGCTTTCAATGAGTGGAATGAAGGATAAAGCAAAATTTAATGAGTTGGTTAGTTCGCTTTGGGGGAATCAAAATGAAAAACAATACGGCAGAGGGAAAATTTACAGTGGCATTTCATTGGCGGAGGCTATTGCTAAGATTGGTTTAAAACCTGATTTTGAGTTCGCAAGCAACGATTCCTCATTGCTTTTTACCCACAGGGTGCTGCATGATAAAGATGTTTATTTTGTATCTAATCAAACGAACAAAAGCATAAAAACCGAACTGATCTTTAGAACCAAATTTGCCAGATGCAGTAAATTTGATCCAATTACAGGAGCTACAACAGCTCTGCAAATAAGTGCTACAAATGATGGAAGATTAAAATTATATACCACAATTGAAGCCAAGGAGGCCATTTTTTTCGTGTTTGACAATACTAATTATGAAAAAACACCCCTTAAGCATGCAAAAATTGAAAGTGTTGAAATTAAGGATATCAAAGCAAACGTTCACTTTCGTACAGATTACGCAGCAGTGACACCCTTGCAGCTTTCCAACCTAAAATCATTGACAGAAATGCCCGCAAACGAGCATAAATACTTTTCTGGAATTGCCACTTATGAAATAACTTTCAATGCACCTAAAAACTACGTAAATCAGGTGAAGGCAATTTATCTTGATTTGGGAAATATAGGTGCAGTAGCCACAGTAACGCTAAACGGAGTAGACCTAGGTGGGATTTGGAGCCCCAATCAGCGGCTCGAAATAACTGCGATTATAAAAATGAACAATAGTTTAAAGGTTGATGTAGGCAACGAGTTTAGGAACAGAATCATTGGTGATTTAATAGAATATGGTGACCTTCGAAATATATACACCACCTCACCGATAAAAGAATTTCTGAATAAAAGCAAGCCGCTCAAGCCTTCGGGGTTGTTGGGGCCGCTTAAACTGACTAAGGAATTATGAAAAAGTTAGCTTCAACTGGGTGCTAAAATTTGGCAAAAAATTTTATTAGTTACTCAAGATTTGAGATCCTGTTGATGCTGCTGCTTTGTTAGTGTCTCCTATTTATCAATTTATCGCTACCAACACCCCAACTACACGCCTCAAGCCTGTAAGTCTAGGTTTAAAATATTTTTCTCCTAGTTTGCTTGTCATGATGCCTTTGCTGCTGCTGGCGTGGATAAATTCGAGATCATCGCCCTCACCCCCCACCACAATGCCCACATGACCTACCGTTTTGCTTTTGGCATCTCCGCCTTTGAAGAATATCAAATCTCCTTTTCTTGCCTCACTCAAATACAGCTTTTTCCCCACTTCGGCTTGTTGGGCTGCAGATGCGGGCAGTTTTATACCAATTGGTTCAAAGCAGTAGCGAACAAAACCTGAGCAATCGAACCCACTTGCATTGTTTCCTCCCGCTCTATAGCGTGTACCAATTTGATTTTTGGCTCTTTTCAATATTTCTTCAACCTGTGTATTGGTTCGCTTTGCAGTGGAAGTTGACGGACTTCTGCAACTTTGAACATAAAAGCCTAATGCGATAAAAAAGGCTAAAAATAGCAGCTTTCTTAAACCCGCTATTTGCGAAATGTCGGCATTGTTGGAATGAAAGTTAAAATATGTTTTCAATTATTACTGCGTTTATGCTCTGGAAAAGTTTATCTAGTTCAAATTTCACAAATTTACTTTACTTACAACCCGATTAATCAACAAGCCCTCAATATCGCAGAACTGCGGCCAACATAAGAAAGTTTTAAGTCGATTTGCGAAAGTTTACGACCAAACGGATCCGAATTACAAAATAAATCGAGAACGAAAATTCTTCCAATATACTAGGTAGAATACTATTGCCTTTTTGTAGATGCTCATTTGAGGCGTTGGGGGATTTTAATACAACTAATTCAATCTATATTTGCCCAACAAACTTAATAGCTATTTCATTGCATTTCATTCAATTTTTACACAAAACAACCCTCTTGTCGTTTTGTTTTTTGCTACTAGCACCCACTATTTTTGCCCAATCATTGAAAGGTCAAATCGTTGATAGTGAAACAAATAACCCAGTTGAGTACGCCACTATTTCTATTGCAAACCAAAGCGACAGCTCGCAAGTGATGGGTGCATTGGCAGATGCAAAAGGAAATTTTGAAATCGAAAACGTGAAATCGGGCCAATATATATTAAAGGTGTCGTTTATTGGCTATAAAAATTACCGCTCTGATGCCATAAGAGTTGCTCCCAATTCATTTGTAACGGATATTGGTAAAATAAAAATCAAGAATAGTTCGAAAGTACTGCAAGATGTACAGGTGACAGGTGAAAGAGAGCAGATGCAATTTAGCATAGATAAAAAAGTGTTTGAAGTAGATAAGAACCCCGTAGTGGCGGGCGGCTCTGCCGCAGATGTATTGAAGCAAATACCATCAGTAACGGTAGATACCGATGGCAATATCAATGTGCGAGGAACTGGCAATATCACTATTTGGGTAAATGGAAAACCATTTGCCAATGCTGGCACTCCTCAGCAAGTGTTGGAGCAACTGCCTGCCTCAAGTATAGAGCGAGTCGAACTCATCACCAATCCATCGGCCCGTTACGATGCTGATGGTATGGGCGGAATTATCAATATTATTCTCAAAAAAAACAGGGCAGATGGTATAAATGGGCAGATAAGCTCAGGTATAGGAACTAGAGACAGCTTCAACGAAACTGCGCGCGACTATGGTGGCACAAAGAACAATACCAACACCCTTAATAAATACAACGGTAATGCATCTCTGAATTGGAAAGTTGGCAAATGGAATTTCACCTCCAACTATGGCTACCGCTACGGGCAACGCTGGCAACGCCACAAAACAAATAGAGACAATACATTTCCTACCGACACCAATTACCAACGGCAAACCTCAAGTGCGGAATTGTATTCGCACAACCATTTACTAAATCTTGGCACGGAGTATTCCATTAACGATAAAAATACTATCGATGCTAGAATTACTGGCGGCTATAACCAAAATGCAGAATTGGAACTGCTCAACTACAAATTTCAGAATAGCACCAGAGCTGATACCCAACTCAGAATTAGAAATGTGGGCAAATATGAATACGCATACAACGTAGATGCAAACCTTGGTTATAGGAAAACTTTCAGCACCCCCGGTAGGGAATTCGCAGCAAGCGTTTCTGCTTCGTGGGCAAACAATTATGGCAATTCCGGCTTTGATGAAGCTTCGAGTTTCCCATTACTACCCAACTTAAACCCGCTGTTCCCTTCCATTTCAGGTACAAAACCTAGCAACATCAACAGAATTGCTGTGGCTCAAGTCGATTACACTATGCCATTTGGCGAGAAAACCCGATTTGAAATGGGTGCCAAAGTCACTTACAGAAATTTTGAAAACAATTTAATATTCGACAGCCTCTCCAACATCACCAATCGAACAGAAATTGATGGCAATAGAACCAATAATTTCAAATATATTGATGATGTAAATGCTGCTTATGGCATCTGGAATCAGGTTTTCCCCAGAGGATTCAATATGCAAGCTGGTTTGCGTGCAGAGCAGACCATACGAAATATCGAACAAGGCACATTTAAAAACAGCACTAATTTCATCGATCTATTTCCCACTTTGCATATCTTAAAGAAGCTAAGCAACGAGCAGGAACTGAAGGCCAGCTACAGCCGCAGAATAAACAGACCCAATCCGGGCAATCTCAATCCATTTCCTAGCTACAACGATCCGCTAAATCTGGTGCGAGGAAACCCAAATCTCAAACCCGAGTACATCAATTCGTATGAACTAAGCTACGCCAAAAACTGGACAAAGCATTCTCTCTTTGCAACTGGCTATTTGCGGCAGATCGAAGGCAGCACCCAACGCATCAGAAATGTGGATAGCACAAGCGGCATTTCTACCACCGAATTCGCCAATGTCGGCTACGCAAGAAATACAGGCATAGAGTTGATAGCCAAAAACGAACTATTTAAATGGTGGAACATAATCACTAACATCAATGGTTTTTACAGCGAAGTAAATGCAGGAAGTGCCAACAACGCCAATAACATCAACAGAGAAAATATATCAGGCAATGCACGATTTACTTCCAATTTCAAAGTATGGAAAGGAGCCGATTTGCAAGTGACAGGCTATTACATGCTGCCCATTGCCATAGCCCAAGGCACTTTTTATGGCATGAATGGGGTAGATATTGGCTTCAAAAAAGATATTATTCCCCAAAAAGCATTTATCACCCTCAATATTTCAGATGTATTCAACACTAGGCAGTTTAATGCGATGCAGCAATCTAATGTATTTCAAACCGATATCAGAAGAAAGCGAGAAACTAGGGTAGTTACATTAAATTTTACGTATAAATTTGGCACAGAAGGCTCTGCTAACAAAAAAGGAAATAGAAGAAGCAACCAAAGCCCCAACGACTCAGGTGGCGGTGGGGGCGATTTTTGACCCACACCAATCGAAGAAAAATTTCATACTTTGCTAAAATGTTATATTTTTGGGTGAATTTGCAGTGTTGCTATATGCCCAAAACCTGGTTATACCTATTTTTTTCCCTTTGCATCCCCTTTAATGCAATTTGCCAAACCATTACAAGTCAAAAAAGTGATGTAGTATTGAAATATAAAAAGTCTGCCGACAAACATTTTGAAAAAGACGAATTTAATATCGCCATGAAGCAGTATGCGACAGTGGTGCAGTTTTACATCAACGACCCAGAGTTTAACTTTCGCTACGGGGTTTGTATTTTAGAGGCCAATTATCACAAGGAATCAGCTGTTCCTTTTTTCCAAACAGCGATAAATGCTGGCAATATGGAAGCCGTAAAAATGATGGGCATCACCTACCATCAAGGCTATAAGTTCGATGAAGCAATTCATTATTACCGGCAGTTCATTTCGCTTTCTGATACCACTACCAGAAAATTCAAAAACTCCAACATAAAACGCCTGATTGCCAATAGCAACACCGCTAAAGAACTGGTAGAAAAACCTGTGAATGTAACCATTGAAAATCTTGGCATTAAAATAAACTCTGAATACGCAGATTATGTACCCATAGTGACTGCCGATGACCAAGAGATTTTCTACACCTCTAAAAGACCCTCATCTACAGGTGGAAATCTTGATGAAAATGCCGAATTTTATGAAGATATTTTTTATGCCGAGCGAGATTCGTTGAAAAACTGGCAACATGCGAGGCATATTTCAGGAGCCTTAAACTCTCACCATCATGATGCAGTGGCAGGGTTGTCTGCAGATGGACAAACGCTACTTATTTACCAAAACGATTTGTACGGCCAAGGAGGCGACTTATTTATCTCTTATTTGAAAGACACTATTTGGACAGACCCTAAAAAACTAAATGATGAAATAAGCAAAAAAGACACCTGGGAACCTAGTGCTTCACTTACCGCCAACGAAGATGCCCTTTACTTCAGCAGCGACAGGCCGGGCGGTTTTGGTGGGCTAGACCTATACATATCGAAGCGGATGCCCAATGGTAGCTATGGCGAACCCAAAAACTTGGGGGCAGCCATTAATACTAGCTACCACGAAGACGCACCATTCGTGAGTGCCGATGGTAAAACTTTGTATTTCAGTTCCAAAGGCCATAAAAATATGGGCGGTTACGATGTATTCAAATCAGAGATACTGAGCAGTGGCATCATCGGACAGCCGCAAAATATGGGCTACCCCATCAACACAACCGATGATGATATTTTTTTTACCATCAATGCCGAAGGAACACACGGTTACTATGCTTCGCTAGGGGCAGATTCGCATGGCGAAAAAGACATCTACATCATCAAATTTAGCCCTACACCCAACACTTTGGCTATATTCAAAGGAAAAGTAACCGACTGGACAAACAAACCGATAGGTGCGCAAATATTTGTCAAAAAAACGAGCTCTAATAAGCTCAATGGACTTTATAATTCAAATGTAGGTACTGGCAAATATTTATTTGTGTTACAACCAGGCTTTAGCTACCAAGTGGTATATAAAGCCGATGGATACTTAAGTGATACTTTAGTGGTAAATGCCCAAGAATTCGAGGGGTTCAATGAAATAATCAAAAATATAAAACTCCGAAAGCTGCAAGAAAAACTTCCCGATTCGATCAAATCCGTACCCAAAGAAGTGCTTGTAATTGGTAAAAGACAAGCCCTGCCTGATCCAATAAAGCCCGACACATTAGCTTCTACCGCCCCAAAAATGATGCTCATTGACACCAATGGCAATCAACAAGAGGTGGCGAGAAAGCCTACTATTGAATCGAAAACCAAGCCAATGTCTGTTCAGGCTCTGAATCTGACAGAGCACGACAAGCATATTCCGCACAAACCCAAGCCTAATTTCATCAAAGATTGTAACATAGATTTTAGCGACAGCGTGCATGTTTTGAGTTTTAACTTTGGCTACAAAAAAACTGACCTAAGCGATAGCCAATATCATCTTTTAGACTCGATTATTATGCCACTTAAAAGCAAGATCATAGGCATCAAAATCAACGCACACAGCGATAATATAGGTTCGGTACGATACAACCTCACCCTTTCCGAGCAGCGTTCTAAAGTTATATACAAGCATTTGCGAGCCAAAGGATTTAAGATCTCCAAAATTGTGGCATGCTTTTATGGCGAATCGAGGCCTATTTTCCCCAATGCCAACCCCGATGGCAGCGACAACCAAGCCAACAGATATAAGAATAGGCGAGCCGAAATAGAGTTTTTTTTAAAGGAATAGTAGGTGAACTATCAATAATGATGAAAAGGGGAATATCCAAATCGGAATTAGGCGCGACACGAATTATTTTGCCTGAGAAAATCAAGCTTTTCAACCACCCATTTGGGGCTTTACCAAAAAACTGTATTTAAAACTTGACTGCTTTTTTTTCCATCTACATTCATCCTTATATCTTTTCATTTCCGGCCTGCAACATAATACATATCTACCTCGCCTTTGTTTTTGGCATGTACCAAACCCCTTGCGGTGCAGGTAAAATAAGGAACAACAAGATTGAATGTAGCTTGTGATATATTGATTTTGTTTTGCTCACTGCTCGATTCCATGCGTGAGGCTATATTTACTGCATCGCCCCAAATGTCGTAGGCAAATTTGTGCTTACCTACCACGCCCGCTACAACAGAGCCAGTGTGAATACCTATTCGTAAATCCCACTCACATTCATTGGCAATGCGAAGCATTTCTAAAGCGGCATTTACAGTATCGCGGGCATTAGTGGTGTTGGGTTTGGGCAGCCCTCCTGCAGCCATGTAGCAATCGCCTATTGTTTTTATTTTCTCCAATCCATGCCGCATGCATATATCGTCAAACTTCTCGAACAGATTATCTAGTTTTTCGATTATTTCCTGCGGCTGATTTGAAGAGGCATAGATGGTAAAGTTTACCAGATCGGCAAATATCACAGTCACCATCTCAAAATGTTTGGGTGTTGCCTCGCCAGTCAGTTTTAATTCCGTAGCTACTTCTTCAGGCAATATGTTGAGCAACAAATTCTCTGATTTACGTTTCTCTTCGCCTAGGTTTGTGAGCGACAAATGCAATTCGCTATTCAACATTTGCAACTCTGTAGTACGAAGCTTCACTTTCTTTTCCAGCGTCAATTCGTTTTGTTTCAACACTTCTATGGTATGGAGCTGGGCTTTGTTCACCTGTATTTTAGCCTGATTTATCCTATCGGCCAAGCCCATCGATAACAGCAACATCTCTATTATCGAACCTATTTGCGAAGCGGATAATGTGAAAATATTTACTGGAAAAATATTGAGCTCCATTAAACCACGAAAAGTGACACCTATGAGTAGTATACCCCAAGCGATAAGAAAAAAACGGGCTGCTCTCACACCTTGACGGTAGGCATAAATGCCAAAAGAAATGATAAAAATGATAGAGGCCAGTATCACGAAAAGAATGAAAATATTGAGGAATGGGGTCAGTGTATCGATAAAAAATGTAGTAATACTGCACATTACCGTGGTTAGTACCATGGCATCGGCCACATACGAGAAGTTTGACAGCCGCCTACTAAGTATTTGAATTTCAAGAAAACTCTTAGAAAATCTGAGGGCAAAAAAACAAGTGCTAGCCAGCAATATCAGGGTTATGGAGAATGTATGCCAACTCAGCGCAGGTAAAATACGAATCACATATCCCTGCAAACTCAACTGCACAAGCATAAATGAACTCATGTACAAAACATAATAAATGAATGCCTTTTCCCTAGTGGATATAAAAAGAAATAGATTATATAAAATCATGGCAAGGAAAAAACCAGCGTACAAGGCCACATACATATCTACCTTACCTGCTTCCTCCAAAAAATTATGATGAGAATCGATAGAAATCGGCAAAAATTTGGTGTCTCTACCGCTCATGTACATATAGTGTGTGAGCATGCCTATTTGGGTATGCTTTACAAAATAAATGAGCGAATTGTGCGAGATCAAGCGCGATTTGTAAGGTACTCTCAATCCCTGCACTTGGGTGGAAATCAATGTTTGCTCTTGCAGCGTGTAAAGTGTCAGGCTATCTATTTGCGGATTGTCCACTATGATTAAATAGTTTTTGTTCAGGCAGCTTGGCTCTACACAAGCACTCCGGAATTGAAACCAGAGGCCGTAATACAATTGCCCTAAGTTGGGCACACTGCTTTCGTTAAAGGGAGTAAATAGCTTGTCAACATAGGCCTTTTGAATAGTTGAGATGCTAAATGTACGATTGGTATCCGACAGATACATGATACCTCTTCCATCAGCATCTTTTTTGTCGCGAAGCAAAAAAGTCTTTTCTGCATTGCCATTGAAGTGAAAAAAAAGAAAAAACCAGAAGAGTACAACAAGAATTCTCAAAGCCTTAATTTTATGCCAAAATACAATAATCTGGGTTTTTCCATTCCCAAACCCAACATTTTTAAGATTTACTCGCTTTCATCAACGTACTAAAGTCTGTCAAACGGTAATTGTTATGGCTACCAAATTTTGATCGTGCTTATTCAAGTTATAGTATCGCTTTAACATATACTGAAATGGATTACCATGTCACTCTGATGCATACGCAAAGCCATGATAAAAATAGAAATTGTGATAAATAGATATCAAGCAAATAATCCGTTGAGTC
>Ga0163144_10004017_pt1 | contig 33408 bp, 27 predicted proteins | sample OliLak19BULKMAT1_FD_123175 | JGI IMG/M metagenome (GOLD analysis project Ga0163144, IMG submission 123175) | Freshwater microbial mat bacterial communities from Lake Vanda, McMurdo Dry Valleys, Antarctica - Oligotrophic Lake LV.19.BULKMAT1 | ecosystem: Environmental > Aquatic > Freshwater >... | reverse complement strand
GCACCCGACTCGGCGTGCGGTACCTGAATCGGCGCGCTGCACCCGAATCGGCGCGCGGTACCCGAATCGGCGGACGGTACCTGAATCGGCGGACGGTACCTGGTACGCGGCGCCGATTCAGCAACCGCCCACCGCATAGCCGTGTAACCTCTCACCCCCCCCGCGAGGTTCGTTCGCCGTCGCGGAGCCCTACGCAGACGCCGCCATGCCCGCACTCGAGCCCGAAGACAACTCCGGCCGCACGGACCCCGACCACCCCCGCGACACACGCGAGGTCGCCGCGCTGACCGAAGCCCCCCTGGCGCAATTCAAACAAGCGCTCCTCGACACACTGTCCGAAGGCGATCTCGCGCTACACCTGGACCTCGTGCACGAGCTCTGCGCCGAAACCGGCGCCGACCCCGCGCTCGTGGCCGCAGCCGCAGCCCGACTCGCCCGACGCGCACAATCCGCCGATGTGCTCGAGCGCATCGCGGGTTTCACCCTCGACAGCGTCGGCAAGCTCGACCAGCGCGCCTACGTCCCGCGCCCGAGCGCCCCGCGACGCGGAGGCCCGCGGCGCGGCGGCCCAGGCCGCAGCTCCGACCGCTTCGACCCGGACCGCGGCGGCTACGACCGCGAAGGCTCCGAACGCGGGTTTGCCGGCCACAACCACCCAGACGGCGGCTACCCGGAGCGCAACGAATTCGAGCGCGGCAACCGCCGCGACCAAAAGCCGGTCGAGGCCGGCATGACGCGCCTCTTCCTCAGCGTCGGGCGTATGGACGGCGTGCGCCCGGGCGACCTCGTCGGCGCGATCGCGGGCGAGTCGGGCATCGAGGGCTCCTCGATCGGCGCCATCGACATCTACTCGCGTTACAGCTTCGTCGAGGTGCCCGAGCGCCAGAGCGAGCGGGTCATCCACGCGATCTCGGGCGCGACCGTGCGTGGCCGCCAGGTCACCGTGCGCCCGGCCTTGCCGCCCGGCGAGCGCCCGTCCCGGCCCGTTCACCTCGAGGGCTCCTTCGAGGGCGCGGCGGAGCGCGGCGGCGAACGCCAGCGCGCCGAATTCGACCGCTACGACGAGTGAACGGCGCGGTGGCCGCTCGGCTACTCTCTGCGCGTTGTACCGGCGCATCAGGGACGATTTTGCGCTGCTGCGACCTGCGGCGCGCCACTACCTCGTCGGCGCCGCCCTGATGGGCAGCGCGACGACGATGTCGTTCACCTTCCTGGCGCGCTACCTGAACCTGCTCGGGCACAGCAAGGCGGAGATCGGCGCCGTGCAGGCCAGCGACTCCTGGGGCAAGGCGCTGATCGCCCTCCCCGCGGCATTCCTCCTGGCGCGGCGCTCGGCGCGCACGGTCTTCGTCCGCGCGGCGTTCGTCGGTGGCGCCGCGCTCTTCGTGTTGCCGATGCTCGACGGGCTCGGCCCCGTGAGCATCGCGGCCTTCGTCATGGGCCTCGCGCTCGCCGTGTACACGATCGGCGTCGGGCCGTTCCTCTACCGGCACACCGGCGACACCGAGCGCGCGACCGTCTTCAGCCTCGCCGAGGCCAGCGGCACCGCGGCCTCCGTCATCGGCGCCGCGACCGCAGGCATCACCGTCGCGCTCTTGACGGGACCGCTCGGCAGCGAGGCGCGCGCGACCGGCGCAGTGCTGCAGCTGGCGGGCCTGTCCGTCCTGTGCGCGGCGCTCGCCTTCCGGCGAATCGAGGACGACGCGCCGAGCGTGACACCCGACGTCCGCCTCTGGTCGCTCGTGCGCGCGAACCGGGGAGTGCTCGCGCGCTTCGCTGCGCCGCAGCTGCTCGTCTCCACGGGCGCGGGCTTCTGTATCCCGTTCCTCGCGACGTACTTCCAAGAGCGCTTCCAGCTCGCGCCGGGAGGGTGGGGGGCCACCTTTGCGCTCGGGCAGGTCTTGATGACGGTCGGCTTCCTCGCGACGCCAGCGCTCATCAGTCGCTTCGGTTACGTCCGGAGCATGGTCGCGATCGAGGTCTCGTCCCTGCCCTTCTTCGTGATCCTGGCCTTCACGACGAGCCTGCCGATCGCGGTCTTCGCGTTCCTCATGCGCGGCGCGCTGATGAACGCCACACACCCGATCCACAAAAATCTCATGATGCAGGCGACACCCGCGGGCGCCCGTGAAGTCCAGACCGGGTTGAACGCGACGCTGTGGGGTTTCGGCTGGATCGTCGGACCCCTCGCCGCGGGGACCGTGCTCGACGCGACGGGCGATGACTATCGGCTCCTCATGCTCACGACGGTCGGCCTCTACGCGTCCGCCGCGATCCTCACTTGGATCCTCTTGCGCCCGATCGAACAGCAACTCGTGCTGCAACGCGCCGCGGATGTGGCGCGAGCCTGACGTGCGACCGTGACGACGACCACCCGCTTCGACCCGATCGCGCCGCTCGCGAGCCTGCCCGGCGTGGGGCCCGCGCGCGCAGCGCGGCTCGTGCGGCTCGGTATCGAGTCGGTGCGCGATCTGCTCCTGCAGCAGCCGCGGCGGCTCGTGGAATGGCCCGCGGTGCTGCCCCTAGCCGAGGCGCTGCGACGGCGCGGCGAGCGAGTGCGCGTCCGTGGGCGGGTCCGGCGCACGCGGCTCGTGCGCCTCGGCGGCCAGCGCACGATGGTGCGCGCGACGCTCGAGGATGCGAGCGGCGAGGGCGACCTCGTGTTTTTCAACCAGCCCTGGATGCAGCGTCAGCTCGAGGCGGGACGCGAGGTCGAGGCCGCCGGCGACGTCGTCACGTTCGGCAAGGAGCGCGCCATCGGCGCGCCACAGCTCGCGAGCGAGTCCGCGCCGTTCCCCGCGCCGGGCACCCTCGTGCCGGAGTACGGCGGCGGTGACGGTGTCACGGGCGAGGCGCTCGGTTTGCTCGTCGGATCAGCGGTCGAGCGCCACGCGGACCTGCTCGTCGAGCCCCTGCCGCTCGAGGTCCTCGCGGCGCACGGGTTGCCGCCCCTGCCCGAGGCGATTCGCGCGCTGCACGCGCCACAGGACCGCGCCTCGTTCGAGCGCGCGCGGCGGCGGCTCGCATTCGAGCCCGTGCTCGCGCTGCAAGCGCGGCTCCAGGCTCGTCGCGCGCGCTCGGGCGGCGCTGCGCCACGCGTGCGCGTCAGCGACACGCTGCAGCGCGAGCTGCTCGGCGCCTTCCCCTTCGACCCCACCGCGGCGCAACGCCGCGTCATCGAAGAGCTGCGCCGGGACCTCGACAGGACGCGCCCCATGCGACGCCTTTTGCAGGGCGATGTCGGCAGCGGCAAGACCGCCGTCGCGGTCTGGGCGCTGCTCGCCGCTGTCGAGGCCGGGAACCAGGTCGCGTTCATGGCGCCCACGGAATTGCTCGCCGTGCAACACCACTACGGGCTCGCCGAGCTGCTCGCGAGGCACGGCGTGCGCGCCGAGCTCGTCACGGGCTCACTCCGGGCCGGGGAGCGCCGCGCGATCGTCGAGCGCCTCGCGCGCGGCGAGGTCGACGTCGCTTTCGGGACCCACGCGCTCTTCTCCGAAGACATCGAGTTCCGGAACCTCGGCCTCGTCATCATCGACGAGCAGCACCGCTTCGGCGTCGACCAACGCGCGCGGCTCGCGCGGAAAGCTGGACGCGATGTGCATCTCCTGTTGCTGACGGCGACGCCGATCCCGCGCACCCTGGCGCTCACGCTCTACGGGGACCTCGAGGTCTCGGTGCTCGATGCGTCGCCGCCGGGGCGCGGCGAGCTGCGCACCCGCTGGGTGCAGGGGGACGACAGGCGCAAGATCTTCGGGTTCCTCGCGCAGCGCCTCGCGGCGGGCGAGCAGGTGTACTGGGTCGTGCCTCGCATCGACGGCGGCGAGGAGGACAGCGAGGCGCCCAACGCGGAGCGGCGTTTCGCGGACCTCTCGCAGCGCGAGACCCTCGCGCGGGCGGGCATCGCGCTGGTGCACGGGCGCATCGCGAGCGAAGAGCGGCGCAACGTCCTGGATCGTTTTCGACGCGCGGAGGTCGGACTCCTGGTCGCGACGACCGTCATCGAGGTCGGCGTCGATGTCCCGAACGCGACGGTCATGGTGATCGAGGACGCCCATCGCCTCGGCCTCGCGCAGCTCCACCAACTGCGTGGGCGTGTCGGCCGTGGCGCGCAGGAGGCCTTCTGTCTGCTGCTCGGCGACAAAAAGGCCGAGCGGCGACTGCGGCTCCTGGAGCGCTCGCGCGATGGTTTCCTGCTCGCCGAAGAGGACCTGCGCCAACGCGGCATGGGGGACCTCTTCGGGGTCAGGCAGGCGGGCGAGAACTTCGAGGGCCTCGAGGACCCTGAGCGCGATCTCGACCTCCTGCTCGCGGCTCGCGACCTCTTCCAGAAGCGACCGGAGCTCGTGGGTCCCTACGCAGCCGAGGCTCCGGAAAACCTGACCCCCTGAGGGTCGAGACCAGAGGTACCGAACCCGACCCAAAAATGAGGTGAGGGTCGCGCGCGCGGAGCGCGCGCGACCCTCACCTCATTTTTGGGTCGGGTTCGGTACCTCTGGTCTCGACCCTCAAGGAGGTCGTGCCGCGCTCGGATCGATCGGGGCCGACTCGGTCCGGGCATTACCCGTATCCTCATGGACCCCTGGGGGGTAGTCAGGGACCTCTCGCACCCTGAACCCCAGCCGCACCCGACCATGCCCAAGCTCCGTTCCTCGGCTGCCATGCCTTTGATCCACCATCCCGCGCATGTGACATGGCTCGTTCCGTTGCTGCTCGTCGGCCTCGCGCCGGCGACCTTTGCGCAGCTCGACTTGCCGCAGAGTCGCGCGGGCAAGGTCACACCGACCCCGCCGCCGTCCAAGACGCTGCAGAACACGACGCGGCCCACGGGCGACGGCCCGGCCGTGAAGGAAGGCGAGACTCCGGCCACAGGTGTTCCGACGGGCACGGGTGTTCCGACGGGCACGGGCGCCGAAGGCGAGGAACCCGGTTCGTCCAACACTTCGATCAGCGTCGACCCGAGTCGCGTGCCGGTCGGCACGTCTTCGAACCGGCGGATCATCGGCGCGACCCCGGGAGTGCTCGGCTTCGATCCGGCGACCGGGCGCAATTCCGCTCGAGGTCAAGAGGGCGGGCTCGACCTCCCGAGTCGCCCTCGCAGGTCGCCCGTGTCCGGCGCGGCACCCACAGCGGCGCCGGGGGTCCCTGTCGCCAGTCCCGCGCGCGGCCGGACGGACGCTGTCGATGAGGTCCCGTCCCGTACCCCGCGACCCGCCAGTCTCGATGGACTGCGTCCGGCTGTGCGGCTCGTCTACGAGACGGTCGCCGGCGTCAAGAAGTCCCACGATCGGGTCGTCGAAGATGGCGCGCAGCGGCTCGCCGAGTCGGGCGCGGACGGCCTCATCGCCGCGCGAGTCGCCCTCGACGAAGAACACGCGCCGCTCTTCCTCTGCGGCGTGATCGCGCTCCTGCGCGGCGGTTCGCCGGAGGACCACGACCTCGTGGTCGCGGCCCTGAAGCGGCGTATGCCCGCGCGGGCGGCAGGCGGGGCGGTCGATGCCCTCGTGCGCCTCGACCCGGTGCGCGCCCGGCCCGAGCTCCTCGCGCAGCTCTTGCGGCACCCGCAGACTCCCGCGCGTTCGTCCGCGATGTCCGCGCTCATGCGGGTCAGGGATGCCCGGCTGGTGCCGCTGTTGGTGCCCGCCCTCGAGGACGACGTCTCGGACGTGCGTGGCCGCGCAGTCGAGCTCATCGCCCGAATCGACTCGCCCGACACGCTGGGTCTGTTGCTCGAGCGGCTGGACGATCGCTCGCCGACCGTGGCGCGCAAGGCCAGCGAGGCGCTAGCGCGCCTCGCCGATGACCGCACAGATGGCGCGTTGCGCGAGATCGCGTTCCAGGACCCGCTGCCGATGCGCCGTCAGGCCGCCGCCTGGATCGCGATCGCGGACCGCGAGGACGCGGCGCTGCGGGCCATCCTCGGGCCCGCCGACGTGCCCTTCCTGCGGCGGGCGCTCGACGCGCGCCAGCCTTACGTCGCCGGCGCAGCGGCCGTGGCGCTCGCAGGAATCGGCTTCCGCTCGGCCGACGTCGCGTCGTCGACGTGGCTCGATCGTGAAGTCCCGGATCATCTCGTGAAGCTCGCCGCGGGGTACGAGTTCTTCAGCGACTACGAGACGATTCGACCCGCGGTGTTGCGGCGCTTGCACCAGATCACCGGTGTCAATCACGGCTCCGACGGCGTGGAGTGGACGAAGTGGTGGCTCCGCGAGCGCGACCGGTTCCGCGGTTCGCGAGCCGTGCTCGAGTTGCGCCCCGAGGACGAAGGTCGGTTGATCGTGCGCGTGACGCCGGGGGACGAACGTGGCTCGTTCACGCTCCTCGGCGCGGGCCTCGTCGCCGAGCCCGCTTCCGCGTTGCGCATCTCTGGCGAAGAGATCTGGCTCGACGCGGCGCAATCGCGCGTGCTCGTCGACCTCGTGCGCGAGGAAGGCCTGCTCGGATTCGAGCGCCTGCCCGGCAGCCGCGGCATCCTCGGCGCCGAGGGGCGCTCCCTCGAGCTCGCGCTCGGAAGCGCCAGCAAGTCGTTCCGCTTCGGCCAACTCCAGACCACACCGTGGTTCGAGCGCACGGTCGAATTGGCCAGCACGATCCGCGTGCTCAATCGTTGGCAGCGTTTCCCGCACCCGACTGAGCACGTCGACCGTCGCGGCCTGTTCCTCGCGGAGCGTGCGTGGTGGGAGATCGAGCGTACACGTGGCGAACGGGCCGCGCGCCGCGAGGCGCTGCTCTATTCCTACCTCGCCGCGGTCGACCCCGACCAGCGCGGCGACGCGCTGCTCGAGCTCGAGTCCTTGGCGCAGACCGAGGGCACAGCCGATCAGACGGACTTCCCCCGCCTGATGCGACTCCTCGAGGACGAGACGATCTACAACCCGCGCGCGCGCCGCATCGTGGCGCTCGCGCGTCTCGCTGCAGGCGCTGAAGCGCGGGCGCAAGGCGGCGCGCCGCTCAGCCCCTTTGCCGATGGCGCGGCTGCGCAACTCACCGCGGTGTTGCACGATCGATTTGGCCCGTACGCCGCGGAAGACCTCGGCGAGCTCCTCGCCGTGCGCGGCCGCGATGCGGTGCGCGCGGCGGCGAAGGGCGAGCGTGGCTTGCTGCGCGCGATCGCCGCGTCAGCGCTCGGCCGCAACACGGAGGGGCCGGATGTCGCCGTTTTGCGCGGCTTATTGACTGACCCTGATCCCGACGTCCAGGTGGCCGCGGTGCAAGCGCTCGGCCAGGCCCGGGCCGAGGAAGCTCGCGACGAGATCCTCCTGCGTGCGGCCTTCGACGATTACGATCCCGCCGTCCGCCAGGCGGCCTTGCGCGCGCTCGGCTCGTACGGTGGACGCGGCGCGCAGGACCTTTTGGTGCGCGCATTGACCGGCCAGGACGCGCGTCTCAAGGTCGCTGCGGCTGACGGGCTCGCGACGCTGCGGGACCCGGCTGCGGTGCCCTACTTGATGTCGATCTTCCGCGCCGGGCGTCGCTCGGCGGCGTTCGACGCCGCGCGCGCAGGCCTGATGGCGCTCGGCGAAGCCGCGCACGACGAGCTCTTCGCGGCGCTCCGCGCGCCGTCGCAAGAGCTGCGGCGAGAGGCGAGCATCGCGCTCGCTCAACAAGGAGTGCCGGACGCGGCGCCGTCGTTGATCCGTGCCATGACCGAGGATTCCGAGGACAAACTCGTCGGGTTCGAGCTCGCGGTGTTGAGCTGCGTCGATTACCGCGCCGCGTCCGATCCGACCGAAGAGTGGTATCGCTGGTGGGACATGGTCGACCGCAAGGCGCCGCTCAGCTGGTTGCGCGCCGCGTGCGAGACCGCGGGACTCCGGGTCCCGCCGGACGAGGCGTTCGAGGGGGGCGGGACGAGCGAGTTGCGCGAGTTCCTCCTGGCGCTCATGGCCTCGAGCGAACGCGACTGGATGGTCGAGCGCGCCCGACGCGAGCTCGGACGCCTCCTGGGCGAGGACCTCGGCGCGCTGCCGCCGACGCGCGCAGAGCGTGAGGCCTGGTTCGCGCGGCTCGCCGAGCGGATCCAGCGCCCCGCGGCGACGCTCGAGCCCACGCCCCCGCCGACGCCTGCGCCGGCTGGGGGTTGATTCGGCGGGCCGGGACCTCGATGCTCCCGCCCGAGGCCAACCCGTGGGCACACTCGAGCGATCCGGTCACAGCGCCGCCGCGCGGTCGATCGTCGAGCGCGTCGCGATCTGGTCTGCTGACCGCGCCGCGCGCCTCGGCGAGCCGTTGCTCCGGCGTGCCCGAGCGCGGCCCCGGGCTGCGCTCGGTTGCGCAACCGCCTGCGTCGTCGTTCTCGTGCTGATGCTGCCGACTGGCTTCGCGCGCCGCGCGCCCGTGTTCGCAGCGGTGCAGTTCAGTGTGGACCAGCTCGGTGTGCGTCTCGTCGAGGGGCACGCGGCCGCGATCCAGCGCGCCGCGCGCGAATCAGGCGTGAGCCCGACGTTGCTCGCGGCCATCGTCTACGCGGAGAGCCGCGGGCGAGGCGGGCAAATCTCGAGCGCGGGCGCCCTCGGGCTCGGGCAGCTCGCCCTGCCTGCCGCCCATGACGCAGCGCGTCGTCTCGGCTTGCCAGCGCCCTCCGCGGCCGAGGTGCGCGACGACGATGAGCTCAATCTGCGCCTGGCTGCGGCCCACGTCGCGTGGCTCCTCGAGCACAGCGCCGGGTGGCCGATCGAGAAAGTGCTCGTCTCGTACAACGCGGGCCGCACCCGGATGTTCCAGTGGCTCGAGCGCGCCGGCGGATTCGAGGCCTGGGTGCGGGCCGAGGAGCGCCGCGCCGCCGCCGGTGAGCCCGTCACGGGCTCGCTCGAGTATGCGCGGCAAGTCGTCGCGATTCGGGAGCGCTTCCGAGCACGGGGCAAGATCGTCGATCCATAGGTCGCCACGGCGTCAGCCTTCGCAACAGGAGACGGTTCGATGGACTGGATCGGCAGGTGATCCTCGTCGGCAGGTACACGATCCTCACCAGACCGCGCGCCAACCGTGGGCCGAGGGACCCGTACCATGTTCGCCCCGGCGCGGGCCGCGGAGGTCGCTCCACCTGTGAAGGGGCGCCCCGCCGGACCCGTCCGAGCCGTTCGACCGCAAGATTCGCCCCGCGCATGACCACCGAAGCACCGACCGCCGCCCTCGAAGCCGAGATCGCGCGCCAGAGCACGTGGACCCAGGACCTCCGAGTGGCCCTCGCCGAGGTGCTCGTCGGCCAGACGAGCCTCGTCGACTCGCTCATTCTGGCGCTCCTCACGGGCGGCCACGTGTTGCTCGAGGGGGTGCCCGGCCTCGCCAAGTCGCTGGCCGTCAGCAGCCTCGCCAAGGGTGTGCAGGGCAGCTTCGCGCGTTTGCAGTTCACTCCCGATCTCCTGCCGTCGGACCTCGTCGGCACGGAGATCTACAACGCGCGCGAGGGCACGTTCACGGTCCGCAAAGGGCCGATCTTCGCCAACTTCGTCCTCGCGGATGAAGTCAACCGCGCGCCTGCCAAGGTGCAGTCCGCGCTGCTCGAGGCGATGCAGGAGCGCCAGGTCTCCATCGGCGGCGAGACCTTCCCGCTGCCGCGACCGTTCCTCGTCCTCGCGACGCAGAACCCGCTCGAGCAGGAGGGCACCTACCCGATGCCCGAGGCGCAGCTCGACCGCTTCGCGCTGAAGGTGATCATCGTCTATCCGACACCCGCCGAGGAGCTCGAGATCCTCGAGCGCATGGCGCGCACCGCGACCCAACCCGAGGTGCGCGAGGTCGTGTCGCTCGCGAAGATCGAAGAGGCGCGGCGCCTCGTCGACCAAGTGCACGTCGCGCCGGCCCTCGCGCGTTACGTCGTCGCGCTCGTGTCCGCCACGCGCGAGCCGCGCGCGGCCGGCATCCAAGATCTCGAGCGCCTCATCCAAGTCGGCGCATCGCCCCGCGCGACGATTTGGCTCACGCTGATGGCGCGCGCGCGAGCGTTCATGCAGGGACGCGCTTGGGCGCGGCCCGAGGACGTGAAGGCCGTGGCGTTCGAGGTGCTGCGCCACCGCATCATCGCCAGCTACGAGGCCGAGGCGGAAGGGGTCGAGACCGATCAGATCGTCGCGCGCCTCCTCGAGCGAGTGCCGTTGCCCCAGTGACGGCCAGCGGACCACGGGAGACGTATTGGGTTGGTTCACACGAGGCACGGCGAGCGGCGGCGCGGACGAGCGCGCCGGCGCCCGCGGCGTCCCGCGCGAGGTGCTCGCGCGGGTGAAGCAGCTGCGCATCCGCACGCACCGCCTCGTCGACGCGGGCCTCGCGGGTGGTTACCGCAGCACGTTCCGCGGCCAAGGCATCGAGTTCGAAGAGGTGCGCCCCTACGAGCCCGGCGACGAGGTGCGCTCGATCGATTGGCGCGTCACGGCGCGCACGGGCGAGCCCTTCGTCAAGCGCTTTCGTGAGGAGCGTCAGCTCACGCTGCACCTGCTCGTCGACACCGCGCTCGAGCTCGATTTCGCGTCGCGCGGGCGCACGAAGCGCGAGGCCGCGACGGCGCTCGCGGCGCTCATCGGCTTCGTCGGCGCGCGCCATCAGGACCGCGTCGGGCTGACGCTGTTCGGCCCCGAGCCCGGAGAACACCTGGCGCCGAAGTCCGATCCGCGCCACGTCATGCGGCTCGTGCGCGAGCTCTACAGCGCGCCCGTCACACGCGGCGGGTCCTCGCTCGCCAAGGTGCTCGGCGCGACCGAGCGCGCATTGCGTCGCCGTCGCGCTGTGGTGTTCCTCGTCTCGGATTTTGCGTCGGTCGACGACGACGGGCGCGAGCGCGGCAACACCGAGTGGAGCGACGTGCTCGGGCGCCTCGCCGCGCGCCACGACGTCATCGCGGTGCGCGTCCTCGACCCCCTCGAAGAAGAATTGCCTGAGGCCGGACTCGTGCGCATGGCTCGCCTCGACGGGGGCGCCGCGCGTGACGTGGACACACGCGATCCGAAGGTGCGCGCCGCCTGGGCACGCTGGGCCGCCGAGCGCCGCGAGGCCCTCGAGCGCGCGTTCCGCGCCGCGCGTGTCGAGGCGATCGACGTGCGCACCGACGTCGACCCGACGGCGCCTTTGATGGCGCTCTTCAAGCGCCGCGCGTCGCGGGCGGGGAGGCGTCGATGAGCCGCGTTGTCGAAGATCGCGTCGAAGATCGCGTTGAAGAGCGCGTTGAAGAGCGCGTTGAAGAGCGCGTCGAAGAGCGCGTCGAAGAGCGCGTCGAAGAGCGCGTCGAGGCCGCTCGAGCGCCGCGCATGGCGGCGCTCTTCCTGCTCGTGTACCTCGCGCCGATCGCCGAGCTCGCGCTGGGCACAGACCGGTCGGCGTTCGATGCCGGTGGTCGCCCCACGCCACTCGCCGACGCCGCGCGTGCGCCTGCAGCGGCGCTGATCCAGGACCGCGCGACGACCTCGGCCCGTGTCGGAGCGCAGTCGCTCCGGCCCGTCGAGGGGGCGCCCGAGGCACCGGCGAACCCTGCCGAACGCGCAGCTTCGGGCGGAGCCCACATCGGCCAACCTGTCGAGTGGCGCGTCGGCGTGAGCGCCGGTCGGCTCGCCGAGTCGCAGCCGTTCGAGGCGCGCACGAGCGAGCTCGAAGCGCTCGGCTGGCTCGTGCTCGATGGACCGCACGCAGTCGATCCGCAAACGCGCGGATTCACGCTGTTGGCGCTCGACGCCGGGCCGCGCATGACCTTCGACGTGGAGCTCACGCTCGACGACGGCGCGGTCGTGCACGCGCCGGCCGCGACCCTCGAGGTCTTGAGCGACCTCCAAGAGGGCGAGGACGCGCCGCGCCCGCCCCGCGGGCTCCGCGACGTGCGCGACACGCGTGTTGTCGCCCCGCGCACCCTGTTCGGTGGCGTCCTCGTGGTGACCGTTCTCGGGCTCGGCCTCTGGGCCGTGTGGCGTCGCACGCGGCGTAGCCCAGCGACCGTGACACCGCCGCTCACCCCGGCACAGCGCCTCGCAGCCGCCGCCCAGGGCGGCAAGCTCGAGGCGCACCACGACCTCGCCGCCGCGGTGGGCGCGATCGGCCCGATCGTGCGCGCCGCGGTCGACACCCGCCGCGTGGGCGGGGCCGAGGCGACACGTACCGACGCCCTCGCCGACGACGAGTGGTGCGCGCTCCTCACGCACGAGGCCGGTTCCGACACGGCACAGCTCGCGGACGACCTCGCCGAGCAGACTCGCCACCTCGTCGCGCGTTCGGCCGAGGCGCGTTTCTCGGGGGTCGCGCCGTCGCTCTTGACGGCGCGCGAGCTGTTCGACGACGCCCGCGCTCTGCTCGCCGCCCTCGAGACCGAGGCGCGCTCCGCCGCGCACTCGACGGGCCGTTCGGGCGCGCCCGCGGCCGCGCCGCGCGCGCTCGCGCAGCGCGCTTCCAGTGAATTCAGTGAGTCCAGTGGCGCCGGGAGGCAGCCGTGATTTTGCCCAGCGCCGCGTTGCAGGCCGTCGGGCGCAGCGCCGCCGAAGGTCGCCTCGACCTCTTCGGCGGGATCTCGCTCGCGGACCCGCTCTTTCTCCTCGGGCTGCCGCTCGCGTGCCTCGCGGCGTACCTCGGTCGCGCGTCGCGGCGCTATGCAGCGTTGCGCGTGCCGGTGCTCCCGACGCGTGTGCTCGCGTTGCCACCGACGTTCGCGCAGCGGCTCGCGTGGTTGCCCGACGCGTTGCGATTCCTCGCGGCGGTGCTCGCGACGGTGGCGCTCGCGCGGCCACTGCTCGGCCGCGTCGAGATCGAGAACCGCACCGAGGGCATCGACATCGCCCTCGTCGTCGACCGCTCGACGTCCATGGAGCTGCGCGATGCGCCCGGCTCGCCGCGGCGCATCGACATCGTGCGCGAGGTCGTCGGCGATTACGCCAAACGCCGCGCGGCCGACCGCGAGGGCGCCGCGGACGAGGTCGCGCTGTTCGCGTTCGCCGGTCACGCGGATCTCCTCGTGCCGTTCACGCGCGACGCGGAGGCGCTCGGCGAGGTGATCGGCACCCTCGACGTGGTCGAACACCGCGAGCTCGACGGGACCGCGATCAGCCTCGCGGTCGCCGAGGCGTCGAAGGTGCTCGGTGACAGCGAGGCGAAGTCCAAGGTCATCGTGCTGCTCACGGACGGCGAGGAGACGGACACTGAGATCGGACCCGACCGCGCGACCGAGCTCGCGCTCGAGTACGGCGTGCGTGTGCACGTGGTGTACGCCGGGCCACGTTTCTTGCGCTCACGCTTCGGCGGTCCAGCGCACAAGATCGACCTCTCCGCGATCGAGGCGATGGCCGAGCGCACGGGCGGGCGGTTCTTTCATGCCCAGGATCGCGCGGCCCTCGAGGCGGCCTACGCCGAGATCGAGGCACTCGAGCGCACGCCGCGCGAGGAGTCCGAGTTCGCGGAGCGTTTCGACCTCTATCCGCGGGTGCTCCTCGCCGCGTTCTGGACGTACGTGCTCGCCTGGTTGCTCGGCGCTACTTGGCTGAGGAGGCTCGGATGAGCGTCGCCCTGCTCGGATCTGAACTGCTCGGATTCGCCCAACTCGGGTTCGAGCTGCTGCGGCCCGAGTTCGCGCTCGCCGTCCTCGGCGCCGTGCTCCTCGTGCTGCTCGCGGGCGCGTGGCTGCGCCGCGGTCGTCGGCGCGAGCTCGAGCGCCTCGCCGATGCGTCGCTTTGGCCGCGCCTCTTCCCGGAGCGCTGGCCCGTCGGCCTCGTGTTGCGTGTTCTGCTGGGCGCCGGCGCGACGCTCGCGCTCGGACTCGCGTTGCTCGGGCCGGTGCGCGGGTTCACTTTGGTGCCTGTGCAACGCCGCGGTGTCGACGTCGTCATCGCCCTCGACACCTCGCGCTCCATGTTGGCGGCGGACGACGAACCCGACCGGTTGCGTCGCGCCAAACGCGAGATCGAGGCGCTCCTGCAGAAGCTCCAAGGCGAGCGCGCAGGGCTCGTGGCGTTCGCCGGCGCGGCCTGGGACGTCACGCCCTTGACGCGCGACCTCGACACGGTGCGCTGGTTCTTGCGGCGCCTCTCGCCCGATGACAACCGGACGGGCGGCACGGACCTCGGCGCCGCGCTCGAGTTCGCGACGCGGCGGCTCGGCGAAACAGAGGGCTCGACCCAGGTCATCGTGCTCGTCACGGATGGCGAAGACCTCGGCGGCGAAGGCCTCGTTGCGGCGCGCGAGGCCGCCGGCCGCGGGGCCAAGATCCACGTCCTCGGCCTCGGCACGGAGGGCGGCGCGAAGATCCCCGACGGACGCGGCCGCTTCGTGCGCGACGACGCCGGGCAAGAGGTGATCACGCGCCTCGAGGACGCGACGCTGCGCGCGATCGCCGACGCGACGGGTGGCATCTACATGCGCGCCCACGGCAGCGTCTTGCCGCTCGAGCAGCTCTACGAGCGCGTCATCGCCCGCGAGGTCGGGCGCGATGTCGTCGACGGCAAGCGGCGCATTCCTAACGACCGGTATCAATGGCCGCTCGCGTTGGGGCTGGCGCTGCTCCTCGTCGAGCTCGCCGCGCGCGAGCGTCGCGATGCGCTCGGACGCCTCGCGCGACCCGACCGCCCGACGCTTCTTCGCCGGGCGCGCAAGCGCGGCAACAAGGAGCTCCAATCCACAGGGGGACTCGAGACATGAGAGCATTCGCATCGAAAGAAGTCTTCGCCGCGCTCTGGGTGACGCCGTGGGGCGCCTCGCTGAGGGCGATCGCCCTCGGCTTCGGTTGCGCCGCTGCGTCCGCTGCAGCCGCGCAAACGCCTGCGCCTTCTGTGGCGCCCGAGACCTCGGCGCCGTCCGTCTCCGAAGCGCCCGCGCCGACGGCACCTCGGCCCTTCGATGGTTCTTTGGGAGGCGGCCTCGCTGAGGTCCGCCGACTCGTGGACGCCGGGGACACTGCAGCCGCGCTCGCGGTCGCAGAGCGGCTGCTCGCGCCCGACCTGATCGGCCGCCTGCGGGCGTGGCTCGAGCGCCGCTCCGACGGCGCGTCCGAGCGCGCGCTCGAGCTGTTCGATGGCCCGCTCGCGGGACCGCTGCAGGCGCTCGGGTTCGACCCCTCGACGCCCGCCGAGCGGGCCGAGATCCACTTCGCGCGCGGCGTCGTGCTCCGCCGCGCCGAGCGACCCGAGGACGCCGAAGCGGCGCAGCGGCTCGCGCGCGGACTCGGCGGCGAGGCGCGCCAGGACGCCGTCTACGAGCTCGGTCACATCGCCTTCGTGCGCGGCGAGACCTGGCGCGCAGAGATCCCGGAGATCGCCGGCCCGCAAGGGCCAGGCGCGGGCGGCCCAGGCGCGAGCGGGCCAGGCGCGAGCGGGCCAGGCGCGCCTGTTCCCGCGGCGCCGACGAGCCCTCCTGGCGCGAGCGGCGCGAGCGGCGCTGGCGACGACGGCCCCGACCCCCTCGACGAGGCGCGTCGCGCGTATACCCAGGCCCTCGAGACGTTTGTGGAGCGGTTGCGCCTCGACTGGCGTGACGCGGACACCCGCGCCAATGTCGAGCTCGTGCGTCGGCGGCTGCGTGAGCTCGACGAGCTCGAGCGGCAACGCCAAGAGCAGCAGGACCAGCAGGACCAAAGCGAACAGGGCGACCCCAAGGACGACAGCGAGCAAAAGCCGAGCGACGAGAAGAAGGACCCGCAACAAGAGGACGGGCAACAGAAACAGTCGCCGGATGAGCCACAGGATCCGGAGTCACCGACCGACCCAGAGGATCCGAACCAAGAGGGTGAACAGCCCGAATCCGAGGAGCAGCCGGGGGAGCAGCCGGAGGGTGAGGAGCCACAGCCCGAGAACCCGGAAGATGCTCCGCAACCGACCTCCGAGCCCCAAGAGGGCGCGTTGACGAAGGAAGAGCTGCAGCGCCTCCTGCAGCAGCTCGAGGCGCGCCGCGAGCGCGGCGCGGAAGTGCAACAGGCTCTGAGGCGACGCGCACGCGGCCACTCCGCGCGCGATTGGTGAGCGCGACATTCCCTCTATGTTCGAATCCATCCTGACTGACTTCTCTCGACCCGCCGGTGTCGCGAGCGTGAACGCATCGTCGCGGCGAGGGCGATTCGGGCGCGCACGGTCGCTCGCGCTCGCGGCCCGGCTCGTCGCAGCGGCCTGGCTCGTCGCAGCGGCTGGGCTCGTCGCAGCGGCTGGGCTCGTCGCAGCGGCTGGGCTCGTCGCAGCGGCTGGGCTCGTCGCAGCGGCTGGGCTCGCCTACGGCGGAACGAGCGCGTCCACCGGCTCCGCGGAATCCACGCCGCCCACGCAAGGCGGGCGTGTCGGTGACGCGACCGCCAAGGTGTTCCTGCGCAATTCGACGGTGCGTGTCGGCGAAGAAGCGCAGCTCATCATCGAGGTCGACGGCGCCGAGCGCGCCGAAGTGCTCGCGCCGCCGACGGCGAAAGGGCTGCGATTCGAGGCCGTCAGCGGCCCAGCGCGCCGCGAGAGCATCGTGATCGGCCTCGGCGGTCGCCAACAACGCACCGTGCGCTTGACTTTCGCGTCGACAGCGCGCCCGACCGCCGTCGGCACCTACGAGATCGCGCCCATGCGCATCAATGTCGATGGCCGCGAGGTCACCGCGCCGGCGGAGCCGCTCGTCCTGAAGGTCGTCGAGGACATGGACGCGAGCTCTCTCTTGACGTTCACGCGCGAGGGCCCACCCGCGCACGTGTACGAAGGCGAGCCTTACGACGTCGACATGCGTTTCGGCTTCGACGCGTCCTTGCGGGTCGCAAGCGTCGAGCTGTCGTTGCCGTGGTGGAACGGGCTCGACGGCGTCATCGAGTTGAACCAACCCTCGGGTTCGGGTTCGAACCAGCACGGCGTCTTCGTGAACCGCGGGCGTCGCCAACAGGCCGCCGACTACATTGGACAGCTCGAGGTCAAAGGCCAGCAGTTCCACCAGCTGAGCCTGCGTCGACGCTACATCGCGACGAGGCCCGGCAAGCTGTCCTACGGGCAAGCCGTATTCGAGTTCAGCCAGCTCCTGCGCGCGGGCAGCCCGTTCGAGGCCGCGACGACGCGCGAGTTCTACGCGACCCTGCCCGCCTTCGAGCTCGAGGTGCGCGCGGTCCCCGAGGCCGGCCGGCCGTTCGAGTGGACGGGCGCCGTGGGGCGGCTCACGGCCGAGCGCGGCGTCGACCGTCGCGACGTCGATGTCGGCGCCTCGATCAAGCTGCAAGTGTCCTGGACGGGGCGCGGCAACCTGGAGTTCTTCGATGCGCCCGATCTGAGTCGCGTCGCCGGCTTCGAGGGCTTTCGGATCCTTGGCACCGAGGACCAACGCGACCCGGATCGACGGCGCGTCACGTACGACGTCGTCCCGCTGCGGCCAGGCGACCAGACGATCCCGCCCGTGCCGCTGTGGGTCTTCGACACGGAGAAGCAGAGCTTCGTGCTCCTCGAGACCGAGCCGGTGCCCGTGCGTGTGCGCAAAGTGGCGGGCTCCGAGGACCCGTTCGCGGACCTCGGTGTCGAGGTCGAGGCGGCCCCGCTCGACCTCGTCGACATCGACCCTCGCCCACGCGTGGGGGAGGACCTCGACGGCCCTTCCGGTGGCGTCGTGTTCGGGGCCCTGGCGACGTTGCTCGTCACTTGGCCGTTCGCGCGACGGGCCTTGCGTCGCGGCGTCGATCCGGACTCGCGCGAGGCGCGGCGCCGGCGCGGCGCGTGGCGAACGCTGCAACGCGAGCTGTCACGCGCATCTGGTGGATCCACCGACACACACGCGGTCTCGGCGGTACTCACGGAGTACTTGGCCGCGCGCACGGGCGAGGGGCCCGAGGCGTGGGTGGGCCGAGACCCGCGCGCCTGGCGCGCCGCGCTCGCGCGGCGCGGCGTCGAGGGCCTGCCGAGCGAGGAAGCCTGCGCGGACCTCGCGCGATTGATCGAGGACCTCGAGCGCGCGCGTTTCGGACCCGACGGCGCGGGCGGCGCGGTCGACCCGTCGCGTGTACTCGCGGCGGCGCGGGCCCTGCGTGGAGGTGTCCTGTGAGCGAGTCCCGTCGAACCAGCTCTATGTGCGTCGCGAGCGTACGTTCCGTAACAAGGATCTGGGCCCTGTGCCTCAGCCTCCTTTCGATCGCCTCGATCAGTGCCGCCACCACGACCGGCACGATCGGTGCCGCCCACCAATCGTGGAACTCCACCACGACCGGTGCCGCACACCTGTCGTGGAACGTAGCAACGATTGGTGTGCGTCACCGATCAGGGAACGTAACAACGATTGGTGCCGCAGCAAGTGGGGGTCTGGCGCTCCGATCGACGGACCCCAACGTGCAGGACGAAGACGTCGGCGACCTCGGCGCGCAGCATTACCGCCGCGGCGACTACGCCGCGGCGGCCACGGCATGGACGGCCGCGTTCGAGGCCGCGACGACGGAGCGGGAGCGCGCGCGCCTCGCCTTCAACCTCGGCAACGCGGCGCACCGCCGGGGCGCGTTTCTCGAGGCGGTGGGCTGGTACCGCGCGAGCCTCGCGCGAGCGCCGCGCTCGGCCGCGACACGCCACAATCTGGCCTTGGCCCGGGCGGAGGCGGGGCTGGCGCCCGCCGATGGTGGCAACCTGACGGGCGCCCTCCTCGGCGCGCTCGGCGCATTCACGGCGGCCGAGGCCGGGTGGCTCGCGCTGATCGGTCTCGGGCTGCTCACTGCAGGGATCCTCGCGGAGGCCCTCGTCGGAGGCGCGCGCGGACGCCTCGTGTTGCTCGTCGGCGCGCTCCTGGCGCTCGTCGCTTTCGGACCCTGGGTCCAGCGAGCCACACAGCCGCGAGGCACCCGCGCCCTAGTGATCGATTCGGACGGTCTGACGGCGCGCTCGGAACCAGAGGCCGAGGGCAAGCGCATGGCCAAGCTGACGGCGGGCTCCGAGGTGATGATCGAGGACACGTATCTCGAGTGGCGCCGCGTGCGTACCCCCGAGGGAGAGTTCTGGGTGCCGCGCGAGGGGCTCTTCGTTCTACGATGACGGGCGCCGTGTCGGACGCGCGAGTCGCCTGCCCGACACGGAACATCATGCGCGTGCCTTTCGAGCGAACCCTCGCCGCCTCCCTGACATTGTTCCTCGGGTTCGCGTGCGCGGACGCCGAGCATCCCCTGCGTAAGGTCCAGCGGGGTGAAGCCGAGGTGACGGGGCGCGGCATGCTGGTCATCGCCATCGACGGTCTGCGATTCGACCGGACCTCCCTCGGGCGCAGTGATCGCGACACGACCCCGTGCCTCGCTCGACTTGCGGCGAGGGGGGCCGTGTTCTCCGATGTGTGGTCGCCGATGACCGAGCGGCTCGACGCGCACGTGGCGCTCCTCACCGGGTGCGACCCTGCGGTCGCGCGGCGTCCGGTCGTCCAGCGCGCCGATCACGACTCAGTCGACACGACGTTGCCGCTGGTGGTGCCGGAGGCGGCGCCCTCGCTCGCGGCGCGTTTTCTCGCGGGTGGCTGGACGACAGCTGCGTTCGTCGATCATCCGCAGTTGACGCGCATCCGAGGCCTCGACCGCGGATTCCAGAGCTTCACCGAGTACGCAGGCCGCGGCATCCCGACCGACCACCGCGGCGATGGAGTGTTCGGGGTCGGGTTACGTGTGATCCAGTGGGTCAATGCGCGGGCCCTCGACGAGGACTGGTTCGCTTACGTGCACATGGGGGACCTCGAGCGGGCGTTTCGCCGCGAGGCCGCGCCGGTGCCTCCGAACTGGCGGACCGCCGCGACGGATGAAGCCGCGCAAGGCCGCGAGCAGCAGCCTCCTAGACGAATCCCCGTCGCGCGCGACGAACCCAGCTTTCACACGCTGCCACCCTCGCGGATTCGCGGCGAGGCCCTCGAGCTCGGCGAGCTGGAGCTCCAGTACGACGCCGCGCTCCTGGCCCTCGACCGCAGCATCGAGCGCATCGTGCTCCAGATGGACGACTTCCGGCGCGCGTCGAACGTGACCATCGTCATCGTCGGCACCTACGGGATGCCGTTCGGAGAGAGCGGGATCTACCTCGAAGCTGGCTTGCCGGACGGCCCCGACCTACGTGTGCCGTGGGTGATCCGCCTGCCGGTCGGCCAACAGGACCACGGTCTGCGATTGGATCCACTCGCGTCGGTGCTCGACGTCGCGCCGACCTTGATCGACCTCGCGGGAGTGCGCCCGTCGGCCGAGATGCACGGGTTCTCCTGGGCCGAGGAGGTGCGTGGCGCCGAGGTGCGTCCGCGCCGGCGTTGGGCGTTCTCGCGCACCGGGCTCGGCGAGGGCAGCTCGATCGCGTCCGCGGGGGAACACTGGGGCGAATTCTCGCCGACGCTGGAGCCCGGAGCGCTCGCAGAGTCCTGGACTGGCCTCGCCGGTGCTGGCCGTCGACTCGACGGGGCGCCCGCGCCCGAGGCGCCGCTGGTGACCTCTTCTCTGAAGCGCAGCGCGCCGGGCGCGACGGACTCGTTGCGTTTTCTCGAACCGACGGCGCTCCCGCCGTCCGTTCTCGAGGAATACAGCGCCCGTTGGCAACGCTGGCACGCAGCGCTCGTGGGTGCCCGCGATCGCCTGCACTTCGGAGGCGAGGACTCGATCCAAGAGCTCGCCGAGCAGCTGCGGAACCTCCAGACGGAGTGAGACGGCCGCCTGAGGTCCCCGCGAGTCGGGGTCAACTCGAATGCACGAGCACGTGGTTCGGCGGGCCCTCGTGGGGTACGGGGCACCATGCGAATGCTGGGTCGACGAGGCGCGGGAACTCTTCCCTTGCGCCGACCGCGGTCCGTATCAGGAGTGACGCTGCCCAGAGCATCGGCCTCGAGGATTGTCGCGGCCCCGGGCCGCAACTACGCTGCCCGCGCCGATGGACCAGCCTCTCTCCCGCATCGACGGCAGCGCAAGCGCGCGCCGACACTTTCGCTACTTCGACTACGTGATGGCGGCGTTCGTCGCCATCCTCTTGCTGTCGAACCTGATCGGCGCGGCGAAGCTCGCGACGGTCGGCGGCCTGACGTTTGGCGCGGGCATCCTGTTCTTCCCTATTTCCTACGTGATCGGGGACGTCCTGACCGAGGTCTACGGTTACGCCAACGCGCGGCGCTGCATCTGGGCCGGCTTCGCGGCGCTCTCGTTCATGGCGTTCATGACCTGGGTTGTCGTCGGCCTGCCCCCCGCCGCGGGGTGGGGCGGACAAGCGGCGTACGAGAGCGTCTTCGGTCAGGTGCCGCGGATCGTGATGGCCTCGATGGTTGCGTTTTGGGCCGGCGAGTTCGTCAATAGCTTTGTGCTCGCGAAGCTGAAGATCCTCACCCAGGGGCGGCACCTCTGGACGCGCACCATCGGCTCGACGATCGTCGGCCAGGCCGTCGACAGCGCGCTCTTCTACCCGATCGCATTCCTCGGGGTCTGGGAGACCCGCGCCTTGCTCACGGTGATGGTCACCAACTGGACGTTGAAGGTGCTCTGGGAGGCGCTCTTGACGCCGGTGACGTACGGCGTTGTGGGTTGGCTCAAGCGGCGCGAAGGTGTTGACGTCTATGACACTGGCACCGCGTTCTCGCCCTTTGCGAAAGCGGACTCGGTGTGAAGCCCGAACACTGAAAGTGCGCGCGCGACTATGGCGCCGCCCGTGCATCGCCGTTGACGACCGCCTGCGTCCTCCGTCGCCCTCGCAGCGCCTCGAGCCCAGCGATGCACAGCGCGAGCCACACGCCGGCGCTCGTCCACCCCGCGAGCACATCGGAGACGTAGTGCACCTGCAGCATGACCCGGCTGAGTCCAACGAGGACGACGATGAGCAGCCCCGTGAGGAGGAGCGGTGCGTGCCATCGCGACGCGGTGTGTCGCACCAGGAGGTAACACAGAAACCCGTACACGACCAGCGAGCCCGACGCGTGCCCGCTCGGGAAGCTGTATCCCGCCGCGGTCGCGAAGCCGTGGTCGTGGACAGGCCGAGCGCGGCCGTAAAGCTCCTTCAAGGCCCGGTTGAGGAGCGCGCCGCCGGCGGTCGTGACGAGCCAGCTCCACGCGACAACGTGCTCGCGCCGAACGATCAGCGCAACGGCGACGAGGGCCGCGACGGCGACCAGCACCGGTGGGTCGCCGCAGCGAGTCACCGCCGCGAACGCACGCAGCGTCCCGCCCCCGAGCTCGCGCGCCAGCGCGGCGCTGAGCGCCGTGTCGAACCGCGCGAGACCCTGGTCGACCTCGAGCTCCTCCACCACCTCGAAGAACACGCCGAGGCCCACGAGCGCGATCAAGAAGCTGACGCAAGCGTGCACGCTCAGGTAGTTCCCATGGCCGACCCAGCGGCCGAGGAGCGCCTGGAGCAATGGCTTGAGCCGCGGGCCGAGGACGCGGATCGCCCACCGGACGAACGCCGCTGCGCCCGCCATCGCGACCGCGACGCCGAGCAGCGCCAGCAGTGTGTACCTCGCGACGAGGTTCGCGACGGCCTCGACGTCGAGGTCCAACATTCTGCGCACCATAGCGCGCGCCGCGCTGTTCAGGTGAGGCGGCCGAAGCGCCGGGTCGAGGTGGGGGAATCGACACCCATGGCGAGGCCGACGAGCGCCGCCAGCGCGAAGGCTGTGAGCGCACCGGCTGCGCCCAAACCCGCAGCGGGCGCCAGCGGTTGCCCCGGCCATGCCAGGAAGCCGAGCCCGAGCGCGCTCACGAGGTTGGCGAGGATCGAGTAGACCTGGGTCGGGTAGATCGACGTCCCACCGAGGCCAGCCAGGCGTACGACGCGCGAGCGCGCAGGACGTCCCCGTGAGTCGAGGTCAGCCCGGGCGCATGAGGACATCTTCCGGCGGGCCGTCGAGGGGCTCCGCGAAGTGCGGCGCGCCGGCCAGCGGCAGGTTCGTGCGCGCGAGGGTCCAGCCGTCGGGCTCGTCCACCACGAGGATCGCGTGCGACGGATCGAGGGCGAGGCCGTGGCTCGCGGCAGCGGGCAAGCCGAGCAGCGCGGCCACGAGCGCGCGGAGCGCTTGACGATGCGCGGCGACGACGAGGACGCCCGCGATACCGGATGCAGATGGGCTGAGCTCCGGCGCCCCGAGGTGTTCCTCGAGGGCGTCTGTCACCCGCGCGCGCAGCTCTGCCTCGCTCTCGCCGTCGTGTCCGCGCCAGCCCAGCGGGTCGCGCCAATAGTCGTGCGCGGCCGCGGACCAGCGCCGTGTGTACTCCGCCAGCGGCAGCCCTTGCCAGCTGCCACGGTGGACCTCGCGGAGGCGTTCGTCGAGGACCAACGGGCGGGCGGCGCGGCGCGCGACCGCCTCGCCCATGAAGCGCGCGCGTGCGAGCGGCGAGGCCACGACGCGCGCGGGACCGAGCGCCGCGAGGGCCTCGGCTGCGCGCGTGGTCTCCTCCTCGCCCTTGGGCGACAAATGGACGTCGAGGTCCCCATAGGCGCAGTCCTGCACCGCGACCGAGCCGTGACGAACGAGCCACACCCTCGCCCCGCGCCCTTGGCCACGGCGAGGCGGTCTGGGTGGATCGAGGGACTGGATCTCGTGCGCCCGCTCGGGCGGACACGGCGGCGGAGTGAGACGCATGGCCGAAGGCTAAGGGCCCGCGCGAGAAGAACCTCGGTGTTTCAGCGAGTCAGCGTCGTCACTGGCAAGGCGCCGCGTCGAAGGCGTAGCCGTCGCTACGTCGAGACGCGGCAACGCCGCCAGCGGCGACGCTGGCCGCTGAAACACCGAGGTTATTCTCGCGTGGACCCTAAGATCGGAGCTTGCGATGGTCGATCGCGCCGACCACCATTCGCAGACGACCTCGGTCGGCCAGGGCAGTCGAGACTGCCGCGGGCCCTTTTTCTCTCACTCCGGCCGCCGACCCTCACGAGTACGGATCCCTCCATGCCTAAGCTGACCTTCGCCGTGACCGGCGAGTCCCACGAAGTGCCGAGCGGCACACGCTTCCTCGACTACTGCCAAGAGAACGACATGCCCCACGACTTCGGGTGCACAGTCGGCAGCTGCGGCACATGCACGCTGGTCGTCGTGGCCGGTGGCGCAGACCTCGCGCCCGCGACGGACGAAGAGCTCGAGACCATCGAGATGGCCACTGGCGAAGCGAACGCGCGGCTCGGTTGCCAGATCGTCGTCAATTGCGACTTGACGGTGCGACCCGCGAGCACCTGAGCGCGCGACCATGGCCGTGGTGCGCAATCGACGGATCGTCTTTCGCAAGGACGTCGTGCCCGGCGCGCCGCCTGGCACCGTGCGGGCCCCGAGTGGCGCGGCCCCGCCGAAGCTGGAGGCCTTCGTCTTCGACGGCGAATCCCTGACCGAGCACCACCCTCTGAACGCGAGCGAGGCCTTCGGCCTGTGCCGACCCGGCGCGGTGCTCTGGCTCGACGTCTCGGGCCTCGGCGACGCAGAGATCCTCGAGGGGTTTCGCGACGAATTCGGGCTCCCCGGCCTCGCGCTCGAGGACGTGGGGAGCACCGGGCAGCGCCCGAAGTTCGAGGACTACCACGGCGTCCTGTTCGTGATCGCGCGGATGATTCGCTGCCCCGAACGGCCGCTCTTCAAGGGCCACATCGAGGACGAGCAGGTCGCGTTCTTCATCGGCGAGAACTTCGTCGTCACGTTCCAGGAACAGGGCGGGGATTCGTTCGACCCCGTTCGTGACCGGCTGCGTCGCGGTCGACCGAGCATGAGGAACGGCGGTCCCGGTTACCTCTTCGTCGCGCTGCTCGACGCGATCGTCGACGGTTACTTCCCCGTCATCGAGGTGGTCTCGGAGCGCCTCGAGGCGCTCGAAGTACGCGTCATCCACGAGACCTCGAACTTGTTGCTCGAGGAGGTGTACTCGGTGCGTCGCGAGATCCTCGCCCTGCGGCGCGCGTTCTGGCCTTTGCGTGATGTCACCAACGGTCTCTTGCGTGATTTGCACGAACGCATCCCCGAGGCGACGCGCCACAACCTGCGCGATGTCGGCGACCACGTCGTCCAGGCCGTCGATGTGATCGAGACCTATCGCGAGCTCGCCGCGAGCCTCGTCGACGTGCACCTCTCGATGGTCTCGCAACGCACGAACGAGGTGGTGCGGGTACTGACCGTCGTGACGACGGTGTTTATTCCGCTCAGCTTTCTCGCGGGCGTCTACGGGATGAACTTCGACCACCAGCCCGAGCTCCATTGGCAGGCGGGATACGGCCTCTTTTGGGGCGCATGCGCGCTCGTTGTGTCCGGGTTGCTCTACGTGTTTTTCCGCCTCGGCTGGCTCGCGCCGCCCCAGGTGCGTGACACCGATCGAGAACGTCAATCCGAGCCAGATCTCGCGCGGGACCACTCTCGGGAATCTTGACCAAATCGTCGTATGGGGATTCGCAGAACCCGCCTCAGGTGCGAGGCGGCGCGCGATCCCACACCGTGACTCGCTCGAGCTCGGGCAGCACGAGAGTCTTCGTATCCGCCCGCCGCGTCGCCGCTCCGAGGCTCCTCTCGAGGACGCGCGCGACCCGCGCGGCCGTGTGGCGGTACCCGGTCAACTTGCCGCCGTAGAGTGTCATCCAGCTCGGTCGCGTGGGCTCGTCGACCGCGAGCAGCACCTCGCGCGGCCGCGAGAAGGCGCGCCCTTCGGCCTTCGGGAGCACGCGCAATCCGGCCCAAGCGTCGAGCCTCGCCCCTTGGGACCCCGGGAAGTGCGCGCGGTGCACGGCTTCGAGGTAGTCGATCTCCGCCTGGGTCGGCGCCACCTGCGACGGGTCCCCGGTGAATGGCGTCTCGGTCGTCCCGACGAGGATCCGCCCCTTCCAAGGGATCGAGAACACGGCGCGCCCGTCCGAGGGCGCCTCGGTGTAGTAGATGCCGCGCTCGAGGGTCCCCTCGAGCTCGATGTGGGCGCCTCCCACGAGCTCGACGGCCCGCGCCGGGGGTGTCCAGTCCGCGCGACCCTCCCAGCGACCGAGCCCGTTCACGGCCTTGGCCCAGGGCCCCGCGGCGTTGACGACGGCGCGCGCGCTCGCCGAGCGCGAGGTCCCGTCCGCGTTTCGCCAGGTCACGCGCCACGCCCCGCGCGTCGAGGCCGACTCACCCGACCGCACGATCGAGGTCACCTCGGCGCCGAGCCGGACCTCGGCTCCGAGGTCGCTCGCCGACGCCACGACCGCGCGGCACAGCGCCGCATCGTCCGTCTGGCCGTCGTGGTACTCGAACACGGCGCGGAGGCCGTCGGTCTTGAGCCCGTCGAGCCCCGCCCAATCGCGGCGCGGGACCGTGGAGAACCCCGTCCCACTCCGGAGGCCGCCGAGCAGGGAATACAGCGTGAGCCCGGCCCGCAGCGTCCACGGGCCACGCCGAGTCGCGCGGTAGACCGGCAGGAAGAACGGCACGAGCCGCACGAGGTGGGGCGCGATGCGTAGCAGGATCGCCCGCTCGGTGAGGGATTCGCGCACGAGCCCGAGCTGGCCCGACTCGAGGTACCGCAGGCCGCCGTGGATCAGCTTGCTGGAGCGGCTCGAGGTCCCGGCGGCCGGCCGGAGTCGCTCGAGCAACGACACGCTGTGGCCCGCGGCGGCGAGCGCTTGAGCCACCCCCGCGCCGAGGATGCCCGCGCCCACGACCACGACGTCGAAACACTCGTCGGAGTCGGTCTGCTGGTGCATGGGTCCTAGGCTCGAGCTGGCGGAGTCCGGGGATTCCGCCCCGGGACTTCAATCGGCAGCTTCGCAGGTATCGCCTGCTATAGCTTCCATTTCGCTATCCGGGTCGCAAGGATGATCGACGAGCCCGGGGTCAGAACCGCACGCAGATCCCGCGATCCTGGGCGGCGCGAGGTTCCAACGATCATGAGAGCAAACCGTACGATTTCTTTGCGCCTGGCCATGCTGGGCGCGCTTGTCTGTCTTGGGGCATGCCAGGGGGTGCCTGCCCCTTTGCGACCCACTGCGACGGCTTACCGCGGCCAGAAGGCGCGTGTCTTCCCGAACCTCCCGGACGACGTCTGGAACGCGACCCGTGAGGCGCTCGTCGCCCAGGGTTACGTCCTGAGCGAGGACGAATCCGAGCGCGGGTTCATCCACGCGCACACGATCGACCTCGAGGGCTCGGGCTCGGTAGGTGGGCAGCGTACCTGGACGCGCGTGACGGCGCGCCTCGACTACGTCGACCAGCACAAACGCGCGCCGCGCACCATGCTCGAGGTCGAAGCCGAGCGACTTCGCGGCAGCGCTGACGGCCCGTTCGAGGCCTCGGTAGGCGAGCTGGAGCTCGACTTCTACGAGCGCATCTTCCTGGACATCGAAGGGCGCCTGCCCGCCCCACGCTTGCCGCAGCTCGCGTTGCCGGGCCTCGAGTAGGCCTCGCGGAGAGAGCCCGGCGTTCGACTGCTCGGATGCCGCGGCACGCTGAACGAAGGGCCCGCGCAGAGGGGCGCGCGGCCCTCTACGTTCGTCCCAGGCCGGGACGGGACCGGACCTTGGGCGCTCGGACTTCGGTCGCGCGACGTCGCGCGTCGAAGACCCGAACGTCCACCATGAAGCCGCGCACCAAATTCGTCCTGTTCCTCGCGGTCGTCGGCGCAGTCGCCGGCGGCGGGGTTGTTCACACCACCCGCTTCGCCGAGCCCGGGATTCCCGGCGCGCCGCAAGCCCCGACGGATGAGCAGCGTGTCCTCGGCGAGGTCCTGCGCGAGCACTTGCGTCACCAGACGATCGACATCGGTCGACGCGAGGCGGCCCGCGACGGCGCGAGCTGGGCGATGCTCGACTACCTGACGTTCGAATGCGCGAGCGTCGGATTCACGGCGACGACCCAGGAATACAAAGCGGATGGACGCATCCACCAGAACGTCATCGTCGAGAAGCCGGGGCGCACGAAGGACATCGTCCTCATCGGTTGCCACTACGACGCGTTCGTGAAGAGCCCGAGCGCCAACGCCACCGCCTCGGGGACCGCCGCGGTGATCGAGGTGATGAAGATGGTCGCCGACGTGCCGACCGATCGCACGCTGCGGTTCGGCTTCTTCGGCACCGGCGAGCCGCCTTTCCGTGGCACCGAGCAGATGGGCAGCCGCCAGTACGCGATACAGTGCAGAGAAGCGGGCGATCCGCTCGCTGCGGTGCTCATCGTCGACTCGTTCGGGTGTTTCACGAGCGAGCCCGGCAGCCAGGGGTTCTTCTTCCCCTGGAATATGGTTTTCCCGACGACGGGGGACTTCGTCATGGTCGTCGGCGACGCCTCGCAGCGGCCGCTCGTGAAGGAGACCCTGGACGCCTGGGCGCGCTCGAACGAGTTCCCGGCGCGCGGCTTGGCGTTGCGGAGCTGGCTCGCCGGTATCCGTTGTGGCGACCAGGATGCGTTCACCGCGGAGGGTTTCCCTGCGGTGCTCATCACGGACACCGGCGCGCACCGCTTCGACGGGATCCGCACACGTGCTGACACCTTCGACCGCCTCGATTACGTCGCGTTCGCGCAGGCGGTGCAGTCCCTCGGCGCCGCCGTGATCGAGGTCGCGGGGCGCTGACACGGAGACGAGTCGGGCTCCCTACCGCTATGCTCTTGGGCCCTAGGAGTCTGCGCCGCAGAGTCCAGCTCGCATCGCGGCGCCCATGCCCGAGTCCAGTCCGCCGCCCCTCCTCGTCGAGTCGCTGAGTCGGCGCTATGAAGGGCAGCTCGCTGTGCGGGACCTCTCGTTCGCGGTCCAGGCGGGTGAGGTCCTCGGCCTGCTAGGGCCGAATGGCGCGGGCAAGACCACGACCTTGCGCTCGATCGCCGGTGTCCTGCCCTTGCAGGAAGGGCGCGTGCTCGTCGGCGGGTTCGATCTCGAGCACCAGGAGCTCGAGGCCAAGCGGCGGCTCGCGTGGGTGCCCGACGACCCCGCGCCGTTCGAGGCGCTGACGGTCGCGGAGCACCTCGAGTTCACGGCCCGGCTGTATCGCGTGCCCGACGGCCGCGCGCGCGCCGAAGCGCTCCTCGCGCGTTTCGAGATGACCGAACGACGCGACAAGCTCGGCTCCGAGTTGTCGCGCGGCATGCGGCAGAAGCTCGCGTTTTGCCAGGCGTGGCTCGTCGCGCCGCGGGTGGTGTTGCTCGACGAGCCGCTCTCGGGCCTCGACCCGCGGGGCATCCGCTCGGCCAAGGCCGCGATCCGCGAGCTCGCGGCCGGCGGCACGGCGGTCGTGCTCTCCTCGCACCAGCTCGAGCTCGTGGAGGCCCTCGCGCACCGCCTTCTAATCCTCGACCGCGGCCGCAAGGTCTTCGACGGGACCCTCGCCGAGGCCCGCGACCGCCTCGCGCCGGGTGGCACGCTCGAGGACATCTTCCTGGCGGTGACCGAGGGCGCCGAATCCCAGGGCGCCGAATCACAGGGCGCCAGCGACGAGGGCGGCGGCAGGTGAGCGGATGGCTCGACCCGGCGCTCTGGCACCTCGCCGGGCTGAAGTTGCGCGGTCGGGCGCGCCTCGCAGCCAGGAGGCTCCGCACCCCGAAAGGGCTCGCGTTCGGAGTCACGGGGTTCGCGCTCGTCGTGGTCTGGATTTTCGGGCTCGCGCTGCGCCTCCGAACGGGCGGCGGGCCGAGCGCTGACCCTGACGTCGTCCACGCGCTCGCCGCCCTCGCGATCTTCGTCTACACGACCTTCGCGATCACCGCGAACCTCTCGTGGCGCGGCCTCTATCTGCCCAAAGCCGAGGTCGAGCGCCTGTTCGCGGCGCCGCTCCCACGGCGGCAGCTCGTGCGGTTTCGTCTGGTCGGGCTCGTCGTGCCGTCGGCCTTCGTCGCGACGCTCGTCGGAGTGATGGCCGCGGCCCGTGTGCCGACACCAGCGGCCGGGTTCCTCGGCGGCGTGCTCGTCGTGGCGTTCTCGGTCGTGCTCGGTCAGGGCGCGGCGCTCCTCGCGGCGCGCGAGGGCGGCCTCGTCGCGCGCCTGCTCGGTCGACTGCCTGCGTTCGGCCCGCGTCTCCTCGGCTCGCTAGGGCTCGTCGCGGTGCTCCTCTTCGCGTTGTTCCCCGATCCGCTGCGCGACGACGAGTCGTTGTTCCGCATCGAGCGCGGCGGCCGCTCCTACCAGGTCGAGCGGCGCGGGGGCCCATTCTTCGTCGAGGGCGAGGGCGTCGTCGAGCCTGGCGGCCGACGCAAGGACCCCATGCGTGGCGCGCCGGGCCAGCTGACACGCTGGGCGATGTCACCAGCGGTGCGAGCGGTGACGCTGCCCACCTATCCGCTCGCGCGCGTTGTGGCGGCGCCGAATCTCGGCGCCGCCGCGCCTTGGCTCGCGCTCTCGCTCGCCCTCTTCGTGTTGCTGGTCGAGGTGGTCGCGCGCCTGCCCGTCGACTTCCGCGAGGCGTCGCTCACAACGTCGCGCGATGTCGAGCGGCGCCTCGCGCGGTTGCGCCGGGGCCAGCTCGGCGTCGGCAGCACCGACGCGAGCGCGCTGCGCGGTTGGCGCGTGCCGTGGGTCTTCGGTCATTCGCCGTTCGGCGCGGTGCTGTGGCTCAAGACCGCGTTGCTCGTTCGGCAAGGGCGCACCGCGTTGACGATCGCGATCCTCACGTCGACGATCGGGCTCTTCATCGGTGTGCGGCTCTTGAACGAAGGTGACGGCGGCACGTTCGCGATCGTGATGCTCGGCGTCGCCTATCTCGCCAGCGGACTGCGGTTCGACTTCCGCGCCGAGCTCGATCGCATGGAGATCCTACGCGCGTGGCCCTTGCCGTCGTGGAAGGTGTTCCTCGCGGGGGTCCTGCCGGTGACGCTCTTCGTCGCGGTGTTCGTTTCGCTGGTGATCGCGCTGCGTGGTGTGTTGCTCGACGACATGTCCTCGACCGTGTGGATCGCGATCGCCTCGACGCCGCTGGCCGCGTACCTCTGGATCGCGCTCGACAACGTCATGTTCTTGCTGTTCCCCGTGCGCTTCGTGCCCGGCATGGGCGGCGCGTTGCAGCACTCGGGGCGCGCGCTGCTGATGGTGTTGCTGCGCCTCTTGTTGATCGCGCTCGTGCTCGCCGTCGCGGCCGGGTTCGGCCTGGTCGCGAGCCTCGGCGTGGAGGCGCTCGGCGGTGGCGAGCTCGCAGGGACGCTGGCCTCGTACGGCGCGATCGCTATCGCCCTCGTCAGCGCTGCGGCGAGCCTCACGGCCGCGGGCGGCGCGGCGCTCGCGCGCTTCGATCCTGGCGACGCGGCCCTCGCGCAGAGTTGATCGCGTTCGGAGGCTCGATTCGGGCGCTTGGAGCTGCCGTCCCTTGACCTGAACATCCGCGCCGGAGAACTCGCGGGACGCCACGTGCGTCAAGTGCGTCGCAGCTCCTGCAGGTACCGGAGGCCGCTCACCGTGCGCGGCCCGTACCACGACAGGAGCTCTCCGTCGACCAGTCGCACTCTCGCCCCGGGGCACAGCGCCCGGGCGGCGTCCATGTGTACGGCCTCGAAGGCATAGGGCTCGCTCGACAGCAGCACTTCGCGCACGCGGGCCAAACCGGGCTCATCGCCGCGCACGACCGGATAGCGCGCCGCGCCATGCTCGCCGCCTTCCAACTCGGGCCATGTGTGCCAGCCGACGCGAGCGAGCAGTCGCGAGATATAGGTGTCGCGGGCCACCGTCATCCAGGGCTCACGCCAGATGAGATAGAGGACGCTCGACTCGGCGTCCGCGGTCGCAGCGTCGAGCGCTCGCCGTAGATCGAGACGGAGTTCCGCGGCGCGCTCGGCGACGGTGGGCTCGCGCTGGAACGTCGTCGCCAGCTGAGCGATCAGCGTCTCCACGTCTTCTGGCCCGCGCGGGTGAGTGACGAGGACCTGCGGCACGAACGTTTGCAGCGCCTGCGCGGTCTCGGCGCGGTTCTCGTCGACGTTGACGATCACATGTGTCGGCGCGAGCCGCCGCAGCTTGGCGAGGTTCACATCCTTGGTGCCGCCGACCTTCGGCACGGCTGCCACGCCTTCGGCCGGGTGGACACAGAACCCGGTGCGTGCCACCATCCGTGGACCGAGGCCGAGGTGGAATAGAAGCTCCGTGATGCTCGGCACCAGGCTCGCGATCCGCAGCGCGGGAGCAGCGGGCAGGGTCGGGTCGTACGTCGTCATCTCCGTCACCGATCCTACGTGGGCGTCCTGTGAGTCGGAATGCCCGAGGACACGAAGCCGTCGACCTTCGGCTACAAGGCATTTCCCTATGACAGATGAAGCGATCCGTCGCGGCGACGCCGCGAACGGCAACGGGCGCGGGCCGACGAGCGGGATCACACTGCCGTGCGCTCCGCGCTGGCCGCGGCGGAGGTCACCGACGTCTCGGGCCGTTCCCTCTCGGAGCTTGCGCGTGGGCAGCGTCGCAGAACTCGATCGATTCGCGCGTGCCGTGCCATGGTCGGAGTGGACCGAGCACCTCGAGGGTCGAGCTTCTGCGCAACCGACTTCGCACCGAGAGCCGACGCAATAAGGCCTGATCCATTCCTTTTCTCGTAGTCAGTAAGCAAGCATGCCAGCACAGGAACTTCGTGTCGTGACACTTTTGCCCTCCGCGACCGAGATCGTGGCCGCCGTCGGTGCGGCGGCCTCGATCGTCGGGTGTAGCCACGAGTGTGACTATCCCGCAGAGATGGCGCATCTGCCGCAACTGACGCGGCCGCGGCGCGAGTTACCGCGGGCGAGCGCCGCGATCGACCGGGCGGTGCGCGCGATCCTCGAGGATGCATTGACCGTTTACGACCTCGATGTGGCGCGACTGCGCGAGCTCGCACCGGACGTGGTCGTCACGCAAGATCTGTGCGACGTATGCGCCGTGTCGATCGACGATGTGCGTGCAGCACTGCGCGAGTTCGGGGGTCGCGAAGTCACTCTCGTCAATCTTGCGCCGACCATGCTCGGACACGTGTGGGAGGACGTGCGCAGAGTCGGACGCGCGCTCGGACGCGAGGCTGCTGGCGAGACCGTTGCGACGGCGCTCGAAGTTCGCGTTGCTGCGGTCAGCGCGCGCAGTCAGGCCGCTGTCGCTCGGCGCGGACGCCGGCCGCGTGTGCTGACGATCGAGTGGTTCGCCCCGGTCATGGTCGGCGGCACTTGGATGCCTGAGCTCGTGCGTGCGGCGGGCGGCGAGGCGCTCGTCACAGTTCCTGGCCAACACGCGCCGACTCTCGATCGGGACGCTCTCGCGCTCCTTGAGCCCGAAGTCGTGCTCGTGAAACCCTGCGGCTTCGACCTCGCTCGCATCCGCGAGGAGCTTGACGTTCTACGGCACCACTTGCCTTGGGCCGCTTGGCCGAAGGCTCGCGTATATCTCGCTGACGGCAACGCCTACTTCAACCGTTCGGGCCCGCGACTCGTCGAGTCGTGCGAGATCCTCGCTGCCTGTGTCCATCCGGAGACTTTCCAGGACTTCGCGGTCGAGCACGCAGCAGCCTTTGAGAGATTCGTGCCCTGATTGCGTGCCCGCGTTTTTTCCGGCTCTCCTGCCTCTTTAGGGACGGCTCGGGAGCACATTTTCCGCACCGACCCCCTCAAGATCGATGGCCGGACCACAACAGAACGGGCCCTGGAGGGGTCTGACGGCCGATTCAGGGCCTT
>Ga0163144_10004014_pt1 | contig 33427 bp, 22 predicted proteins | sample OliLak19BULKMAT1_FD_123175 | JGI IMG/M metagenome (GOLD analysis project Ga0163144, IMG submission 123175) | Freshwater microbial mat bacterial communities from Lake Vanda, McMurdo Dry Valleys, Antarctica - Oligotrophic Lake LV.19.BULKMAT1 | ecosystem: Environmental > Aquatic > Freshwater >... | reverse complement strand
CGTTGGTGCCCGAGCTCGTGTAGCACTGCTTCGCGAGCTGCCAGTCCTTCTCGACGCCGACCTCGTCCTTGTGATGAAGGATGAACTCGGTCGTGCACGACTGCGGCTTCACCTTGCCGCGGCCCGAGACCGACCCCTGCACGCGCAGACTCTGCCCGGGATGGACCATATCGAGCGGCGTCGGGAACGCGATCGCCATGCGCTCGACCTTCTTGCCGCACGTCGCGACGAACTCGAAGCGCGCGTCCTTGGTCAGGGGCGTGCGCAGCGTCAGCTCGGCCTGCGCGTAGCCACCCCACCACCCGCCATAGCTCGAGAAGCTCGCGCTCTGGACATTCGCGGCGACCGGGTTGCCGCTCGGATCGGGCACCACGATCTCCGCCGTCGCCGCGCCGCAGCGCCCCTCGCGTGCGCCCGACGGACGCATGCATCGCCGACCGATCTCGGTGATGCCGAGCAGCTTGTCGGCGGCCTTGTCGTAGCGGATGCCCTGGATCTCGACGTCGCAATCGGCGTACCGCATGTACTCCCATGCCGACTGCACCTGATGATGATGCCGAGTGACGTCGCCGGGCTCGAGGGGATCGAGGCGCGCCTCGACGTACTGGAACTCGACGAAGTGGCGATCACCGACATGACAAGTCGAGCGGATGCCGAGGCGATCGGGCGCCGCTTCGGTGCCGGCGAGGATCGCGAAGCCGACCTCGTTGGTCGGCAGGAACTGCAGATCGCGCAGCGTCCACTGCGGCTTCGACTCGATCACGGGCGCAGCACACGGCGCCGGGGTCTTGCTGCCCTCGGCCCAGCACAAGCTCAACGAGCCGCGGACGATCGGATCTTTTTTCACGTCGCGCAGCGCGACCACGACGCGGCACTTGCTCGCGGACGCGACGATGTTCTTCACGAACAGCGCCGACTCGATACGGAACTCGGTGCCGGTGATCGGCAGCGGTCCGGCTGGTGCACCATCGATGCGCGCGACGTCGGCATCGCTCGCCATCTCGGGCCCGTCGTCGCACGTTGCCTTCACCGTGATCTCCGCGCCGGTCGCGACCGGCTTGCGCAGCCGGCCCTTCGCCGACAGCATCAGCGCGTTCGGTGCGGAGCCCGAACCGTAGTAGTAGCGGGCCGACTCGGGCGAGGGGCTCCACTCGACCTGCAGGTCCCACAGCTCGAGCTCGTCGAGCCCGGCGTGCACGATCGGCGGCGGCGGCAGCGGGGGCACTGCGAGCGCATGCACCGTCGGGGTCGCGGCCGGAGACGAATCGGCGGTCGGCACCATCGAGCCGACAGCCACAGCGAGCGCCTTCGCGTCTTCGCTCGGCTCGGCGATCCGCGGTGCGGCCCCAGCGTCGTCGCCGAGACCGACGGTCTCGCGCACGCGATCGCAACCACCCGACCCGATCGTGAGCAGGGCGACGAGCACGAGCAACGAGTCGCATGTCGAGTGACGAGCCATCGGTGATAGGGTCAACGCAGGTTCGCAGAGGTTCCATTCCGCGACGAGCATTCGTGATGGAGTAAAACGACCGCGGGTGGTTTCGTTCACGTCGCGGCCCGCTGGCGTTGAGCGAACACGAGCCCGACGGCCGCTGCGATCCCGATCTGCCACGCGCCGCAGGCGGCGAAGGTTCCGGTGAACCCGAGCGTCGCGACCGTCCACGCCGCGAGCGGAGGCGCCCATACCCGGGGGAGGTTCAGGCACGCGGTCAGGATCGCGAACTGCGTCGCGCGGATCTCCGGCGTCGTCGAGTCCATCAGCACCGCGTGCGTCGCGACGTACAGCCATGCGGTGATGAACGTCTGGACCAGCACGAAGCCCTGCACGTACGCGACGTCGAGCCACATCGGCTGCGTCGCCGCGAAGCCGATCCACACGACGCCGAGCATCGCGCTCGCGACCCGGAGCACCTTCGCGTGGCCGATGCGATCGACGAACGCCGCAGCGGAGACAAAGCCGGCGAGGTTGCCGACGAGCAGGATCGTCACGACGCGCGCGACGGCGTCGTCCGGCGACCAGCCGAGCGTGACGAACCAGACCCCGCTCGTCGCGGACGTGAGCACGTCGGCGGCGAAGACGAGCGCCGCGAACACGAGCACTCGCGCACCACGTGGTGACTGCAACAACTGCCGCGCCGCTTCGCGCAGGCCGATCGTGCGCGAGACCGGAGGTCCCGGCGTCGTCGCGCCGACGACGAACGCGACGACGAGTGCCGCCGCGACCAGCACCCACACGCCCGCTGCGAGTCCGCGCGTCGCGACAATCGACCCGACCCACGCGCCGGCGAGCGCTTCGGCGCCGAGATGCTGCCCACCGAGCATCACCGACACCGCGAGGCCGCGCGCCTTCGCCTCGACGAGATCGAGCGCGAGCGCATCGGTTGCGACGTCCTGCAGGCTCAGCGCGACGTTGAGCACGAGCCACGCGATTGCGAGCCCGCGAACGTGCGCCGCGGGTGGATCGAGCATCGCGATCGCGGCGAGCGACACGGCGACCGCGATCGTCGCGAAGGCGGCGATGCGCCCCGCCCCCGTTCGCTTCGCCAACCGCGTGTCGAGCACGGGCCCCCACGCGAGCTTGAGGACCCACGGCACGCCCGCGAGCGCGAGGATCCCGGCCTGGTGCTCGAGCGGCACACCCGCCGCGGCGAGCCGTGGGAGCAACAGCAGCCCCGCGAAACCCCACACGATTCCTTGGACGAGGTAGAGCCCGCCGAGCACCCCGACGCGTGTCGGCAAAGCACCGACCGGCGCTGGTCGCCCATCGCGCGCGGCGGCGTCACGAAATGACACGGACGCGAGCATACTCTCGACTCGACATCGACCGGCGCAGGGTGTGACGATGGGGATGGATCGGGGGATCCGCTCATGTCGTACCAAAGCTCCATCTCGTGGACCGCAACGGCGTTCACCCTCGCGTGCGGAAGTGGTTCCGGCGACGGGCGTGAGGACTCTGCCGACGGCAGCATCAGCATCAGCATCAGCCAAGGCAGCATCACCACCGCGGCGACGGACGAGCCGACCGAAGGCTCGGGATCGATCTCGGCGACCGGCAGCATGACGAGCGGCACCGACTCGGCGACGGACAACCCGAGCAGCGCCGACAACACCGGCGGCGACGAAGAACCAAACTTCGATCTCGGTGTGCCCGACGGCGGCACGGCCTGTCCCGAAGGCGACGGCACCCTCACGCACTCGTTCATCTGGATCGCGAACAGCGGTCAGGGCACGGTGTCGAAGATCAACACGCAGACGTTGGTCGAAGCGGGTCGCTACATCGTGCGGCCCGATTCCGCGGGCAACCCGTCGCGCACGTCGGTATCGCTGTCGGGCAACGTCGCGGTCGCGAATCGCAGTGGCGGCGTCGTGAAGATCTACGCCGATGTCGCGTCGTGCCAAGAGAGCAACGGCACGCCCGGCATCCAGACGTCGAGCGGCGCGGCGGACATCCAGCCGTGGGGCACCGAGGAGTGCGTCGCCTGGTACACCGCGTTCCCGTACGCGACGCAACGTCCGCTCGCGTGGGCGCAGGGGGTTTGGAGTGACGCGACGTGCTCGTATCACGACGAGAAGCTGTGGACCTCGGGCGGCAACAACAACGGCGTCGCCGACGTGCTGCTGCTCGACGGTGAGACCGGCGTCATCGACGACATGGTCCAGGTCCCGAGCATCGGCTGGGCGCAGCTCTACGGCGGTGCCGTCGACGGCGACGGCAACTTCTGGACGGTCGATCACAACTGGGACGGCGCGAGCACGCTCTACCGCATCGGCCGCAACGATCTCAGCGTCGACTCGTGGCCGGTCACCGGCGACGTGCACTACGGGCTCGCGGTCGACAAGGTTGGTCGCGCGTGGCTGTGCGGCTCGGGTGGCGCATCGCGCTTCGATCCCGTCGCGCAGACGTGGACGCACTTGCCACCGATCAATCCCGGCAGTGCGCTCGGCGGCTGCATGGAGGACGCCGACGGCATCCTGTGGAACAGCGCCTACCCCGATGCGCTGCTCGTCGGTATCGACACCGAGACCGTGCAGATCGTGCAGCAGCTCGCGATCCCCGAGTACGTGCACGGCATCAGCATCGACTTCGACGGCAACGTGTGGGGCGTCGGCTTCTCGAGCAGCAACGCGTATCGCATCGACGTCGCAACGCAGACGATCGACACCGTCACCGGGCTCGTCGCCGCCTACACGTACAGCGACATGACCGGCTTCGCGCTCGCGGCCGCCGGCACGCCGAGCGGCTGACGCGCTCGGGTGTTACGCTCGGCCGCGATGGACATCGCCGACGCGCTCCAGACCTACTTCGCCGCCGAGCGCCTCACCGGGATCGTGTTCGCGATCTACGGCGTCGTGCTGTTCGGACTGGCGGCGTTCCTCTACCACGCGCACACCGGTCAGTTCATGTGGTCGATCGTGGTGCCGCTCGGGCTCATCGGCCTGCTCGCCGCCGGCGGCGGAGGCTGGATCGCGGCGAAGACCGGGCCGCAGCTCGCCACCCTGAAGGCCGCAACGGCTGCGGACCTGCTCGCGACCGAGCTGCCGCGCATGGTGAAGGTGAACGCCAACTGGATCCGGCTCGAGATCACCTGGACGGTCATCATCGTGGGATCGCTGGCGATGTTGTGGCTCGGCAAGCGCGAATGGACGACCGGGCTCTCGCTCGCACTGCTCATCGCCGCGACCTCGGCGATGGTGCTCGACGTGCTCGCCGAGCGGCGGGCCAAGGTCTACACCACCGCACTCGAGCGCATGTCGCCCTGACGATGCGTGGGCAGTAGCCCCCGCGTTCACGCGCGTGCGCCCTGCTCGATGTTTGCAGGGTATCCACGCGGGGTGGCGCGGGGGTTTGCTACGATCGCCGTATGGGATCGATGCGGACGATCACGGGGTTTTGCGCGTTGGCGACAGCATGCGGCGGCGGGGGAGGCCGCGACGCCGTAACCGGTGAAGGCGGATCCGAGGGTGGCATCTCGATCAGCGGCAGCGCGAGCGCCAGTGACACCGAGGTCAGCGCCACGGGCACCGGCAGCGCGAGCGCCGAAGGTCCGTCCTCCTCACCGTCCGCGCCCGACGACACCGGGCCGCCGGGCGATCTGAAGTTCGACATCGGCCTGCCCGATGCGCCGACGGGATGCGGTGCGTTCGGTGGTGGCGACGGCGGCGGCGGAGCGACGGACTTCTCGTACATCTGGGTCGCGAACAGCAGCGAAGGCACGGTCTCGAAGATCAACACCCAGACGCTGATCGAAGAGGGCCGCTACATCGTGCGCGCCGACGGCATCGGCAGCCCGTCGCGCACGTCGGTGAACCTCAACGGCGACATGGCGGTCGCGAACCGATCGAGCGGCGTCACGAAGATCTACGCGCGCACTGCGGACTGCCCCGATCCGGCGAACACCTCGACGGGCGGCGCCGACATCAAGCCGTGGCAAGACGGCTGCGTCGCATGGTTCACGCCGTTCGCGTACACGTCGCAGCGGCCGGTCGCGTGGACGCAAGGCGAGTTCGACGACGGCACGTGTCGCTACGAGAACACCAAGCTGTGGACGTCGGGCTCGAACGACCCGAACATCGACGTCATCCTCATCGACGGCGAGACCGGCGTCGTCGAGCAGACGATCCCGATCCCCGGCGTGCCGGCGCAGTTCTACGGGATCTACGGCGCCGCGGTCGACTCGCAGGGCAATTTTTGGGGCTCGCAGCTCGGGCTCGGCTCGCTCGTGCGCGTCGACATCGACGACTTCAGCGTGCAGGTGTGGCCGATGAACCAATCGGGTTACGGCATGACCGTCGATGGCGAAGGCCGACCGTGGACGTGTGCGAGCGCGCTCGCCCGCTTCGATCCCGTCGCACAGACCTGGCAGGCGAACACGACCGCCGGCGCGTCGGGTGGCGGCTGCATGGTCGACGCCGACGGCATCCTGTGGGTCGGTGGCTACGACGCGAACTTCGCCTACAACCTCATCGGGATCGACGCCGAGTCGCTCGCGCTCGTGCAGACCATTGCGCTGCCGAACTACGCGAAGGGCATCAGCATCGATTTCGAGGGCAACGTGTGGGCGGTCTCGTATTCCACTGACGCGTACCGCGTGAACCCGGTGACGATGCAGATCGACACCTTCACGGGGCTGGTCGGACCGTACACGTACAGCGACATGACCGGCTTTGCGCTGTCCGCTGCGGGCGGCCCCGCCGGCTGATCAGCGCTTGCCGATGCGCAGGATCCTGCGCCACCACACGCCGGCCGCCTCGCGTAGATCGTCGAGGTAGCAGTACGTCACCGGCACGACGACGAGCGTCAGGATCGTCGCGGTCGTCATGCCCCCGAGCAGTGCCTGACCGAAGCCCTGGTAGGCGATGCCCTCCCCCGTCGGCTCGGTCATCGCGAGCGGCAAGAGGCCACCGATCGTCGTCAGCGACGTCATCATGATCGGGCGGAAGCGCAGGCGACCGGCCTGCACGATCGCTTCTTCGCGCGACAGTCCTTGCTGCCGCGAGACGTTGACGAAGTCGATCAGCACGATCGCGTTGTTCACGACGACGCCGAGCAGCAGCACGATGCCGATGCCCGCGAGCGGATCGATGTTCTCGCCCGCGGCGTACATGAACCACCACACGCCGACGAACGACAGCGGGATCGACGGCAGCACCGCGAGCGGCAGCACGAACGACTCGAAGAGGAAGCCCATCACGAGCAGGATGAAGATCGTGCCGAGACCCATCGCGCCGATGAGGTCCATCGCCATGTCGTCGATCGCCTGGCGTTCGCTGTCGGCGTCGAACGTGAGGCCCTCGGGCAGCCGATACGCCTTCACGTAGTCCTTGATCGCCTTGATCGTGTCTTCGCGCGCGTCGTTCGACAGCTCGAGTCGGATCGTCGTGCCAACGCGCTTGTTCACGCGCTGCAGCGACGCCTCGCCGCGCGTGAGCGTCTTGTCGGCGAGCACCGAGATCGGCACCGAGCCGCCCTGCCGCGACGGCACGGTCCAGCCGAGGATCTCATCGACGTCGCTGCGATCCTCCGCGCGGTAGCGGATGCGAACGTCGAGCTCCTTTTCCGCGGTGTGAAAGCGCGGCAGCGGGGCGCCGCGAATCGCGTAGGCGATCGTGTTCGCGAGACCGTCCGCGGTCACGCCGAAGCGCTCGGACATCCCGCGATCGATCGACAGCGCGAGCTCGTCGCGGCGGCGCAGTTCCTCGCCGCTGCCGCGCACACCGATCACCCCGGGGATCGCGAGCAGGCCGTCCTCGACGCGCTCCCGGGCAGAGGCGAGCTGATCGTGATTGTCGCCATAGATCGAGACGCGGAACGAGTCGTCGCGGGCACCGTCGCTCTCGCCGAACTCCGAGGTCTTGCGCCACCCGGGCTTGGTCGGCATTCGCTCGGCGAGCGCCTTCGCGAACTCCTCGAACGGCGGATCGTCGGGACTCGGTGGGTCGAAGAAGACCTGCACCTGCCCGGTCGACTCGTCGAACCCCGCCCACTGGCCCGCCACACGCCACTGGTCACCCTCGCGGGCGAGAATGTCCTCGACGTCGAGGAAGAACGCGTTGGCCTCGTCGAGCGTCGTCTCGGGCGGCATCGAGTAGTTGATGTTGATGCGCCGGGTACCGAACTGCTCGCCGCTCGCACAACGCACGTTCATGAACGGGATCGCGGTCGACGCGAGCGCGAGCAGGCTCATCACGACGACGTCCATGCGCCGGCGCAGCACGACGCGCAGCAGCCGGCCGTACGCCTCGTTGAGCCAGCCCATCGTCGCGTCGTAGATGACGCCGAGCCAGCGCTTCCATGCCTGATCGATCCGCCGCAGGGTCGGCCAACGGCGAAGCGGGCCGCCCTCGGTCTCGTCGGACAGCAGCGTCGCGGACGCGAGCGGCACGAGCACGAGCGCGACGAACAGGCTCGCCATGAGTGACACGCACACCGGCGTGACCATGCGAATCATGAAGAACTGCGTCGGCCCCTCGGAGAGTAACGACGCCGGCAAGAACACGATGACGGTCGTGAGCGTCGCAAGCGTCATCGCGAGCGCAACCTCGCCCGCGCCCTGGAGCGCGGCTGCGTACGGTCCGAGGCCACGGCGACGGAACCGGGCGATGTTCTCGGCGACGACGACCGAGTTGTCGACGACGAGGCCGACGCAGATCATCAGCCCGACGAGCGACACGAGGTTGATGCTCTGGCCGGTGAAGTACATCACCGGCAGCGCGAGGAAGAGCGACAGCGGAATCGATGCCGCGATCACGAGCGTGAGCCGCACGCGCCGCAGGAAGAACACGAGCACGATGAGCGCGAGATAGCCGCCTTGGATCCCCGAGCTCACGACCTGGTCGAGGCTGTAGATGATCATGTCGCCCTGGATGAACACCTCCTCGACACTGATGCCCTGCAGGTCGGGATGCGCCTGCGCGGCGATGACGGCCGCCTTGATGCGATCGCAGATCTCGACGGTGTTCGCCTGCGACTCCTTCACGATGAACATCACGGCCGCAGGCTTGCCGTTGTAGCGGTCGTAGCGGGTGCGCTCGGGCTGACCGAGGCGCACCTCGGCGACGTCGCGCACGCGGACGCCGTCGGGGCGAATCATGATCGAGCCGATCTGTTCCGCGCTCTGGAACGCGGCGACCGAGCGCAGCAGCAGCGTCTTGCCGCCGTCCTCGACGCGTCCGCTCGCGAGCGTGAAGTTCGCCTGCCCGAGCGCAGCGACGAGCGCGACCATGTTCACGCCCGCAGCCTCGGCGCGCACGCGATCGACGTCGATCATCATCTGCGGATCGGCGCGACCCCACATGTTGACCATGCCGACGCCGTCGATGCGCTCCATCGGCCGCACGAGATGCTCGTCGATGACGCGCATCGGATCGGCGATCTCCTCGTCCCAGATCACGCCGTAGAACGCGACCGGGATCGACTCGCCCGACTCCTTGCGGATCTTGACGTCCTTCACGTCGGTCGGCAGGTCGGGCCGCACGCGATTGATGCGGTCGCGGACCTGGCGGTACGCGACGTCCATGTCGACGTCGCTGTCGAACACCAACATGATGCGAGCCGAGCCCGCGGTCGAGGTGCTGACGATCTGGTCGATGCCGGGCGTCGTCGCGATCGCGGTCTCGAGCGGACGCGTGATCTTCTCCTCGATGTCGCGTGCGGTCGCGTCCCCGTAGCCGACCGTCACCGACAAAAACGGCGCCGAGAAGCCCGAGGGAATCAGCTCGAGCGGCATGCGCCCGAGCGCGATGACGCCGAGCACCATCGCCGAGAGCAGCGCCATCATCATCGCGACCGGGCGGCGCAGCGCGCTGCGGACGATCGCGTTGTCGTGTAGCCCCGGCAGCATCAGTCGCTCAGATCCGCGTCGCCCTCGGGGGCGAGCTGCTCGGGCTTGATGCGGCCGACCTCTTCGCGCAGGCGGTCGGCCGGGGTCTTGCCGCCGAACCTCGTCGCGAGCCGATCGACGCCGGCATAGAGAGTCGGGATGACGACGAGCGTGAGCACCGTCGACAGCGACAGGCCCGCGATCACGGTGACCGCCATCGGCGTGCGGATCTCCGCGCCGTCACCGAGGCCGAGCGCCATCGGCACGAGGCCGAGCACCGTCGTCAGCGTCGTCATGAGGATCGGCCGCAGCCGTACGCCGCCCGCGATCTCGAGGGCCTCCTCGGTACAGTGCCCGCGCTGCTTGAGCTGGCCGACGTAGTCCACGAGCACGATCGCGTTGTTCACGACGATGCCGGCGAGCAGGATCGCGCCGAGGAACACGACGATCGACAGCGGCATGTCGAGCACGAGCAGCGCACCGATGACGCCGACGAGCGCGAGCGGGATCGAGAACAGGATGATGAATGGGTAGACCAGGCTCTCGAACTGCGCGGCCATGATCACGTACACGAGGAAGATCGACAGCCCGAGCGCGAGCCACAGCGATCCCGCGGACGTCTCCCACTCCTCGCTCTGGCCGGTGATCGCGGTGTCGACACCGGCGGGCAGCGCGAGATCGTCGATCGCCGCGGCGATCGTGTCGCTCGTCGAACCGAGCCCCGCGCCCCCGCTGTTCGCGGTGACGAGCCCGACGCGCTGCTGGCCGACGCGGCGGATCTCGTTGGGCCCGCGGCCGACGTCGATCGACGCGACCGCCGACAGCGGGATCGGGTGCGTGCCGCCGGGATTGACCACGAGATCGCTGAGCTCCTCGATCGACGCCTCGCGGATGCCCGACAGGCGCACGCGGATCGGCACCTTGCGATCGGTGCGCCGCAGCGAGGTGGAGTCGGTGCCCTGGACTTTGTCGCGCACGAGCTCCGCGACCGCGCGGACGTCGAGGCCGGCGCGCGCGAGCGTGTCGCGGTCGTAGACGATGTGCACCTCGGGGCTGCCCGGCCGGATCGACGACTCGACGTCGCGCAGCCCCCCAAGCTCGCGCAGCCGCTCGGCGACCGCATCTGTCGCGCGGCGCAGCTCGTCGAGATCGAGCCCACGAACCTCGACCTCGATCGGTGGCTTGAACGAGAACAAGGTCGGCCGCGTGATCGCGACCCGGAGATCCGGCACGCCGGTGAGTACCTCGCGCACGGCATCGCGCGCCTCGGCCTCGACGCGCTCGGCCTGCGCCGTCGCACCGCCCTGGGTCATCGCCTCGAGCATCGTCGGTGGCGTGCCGGTGTCGAGATCGATGCGCACGCGCGTCGTGTGCTCGCCGCGCTCCGCCGAGTCGGTGTTGTCGCGCTCGCTGCCGATCGTCGCGGTGAGCGAGCGCAGGTGCGGGATGGCGTCGATCATCGCCGCCTCGACCGGCGCGACGGTGGCGTCCGTCTCGCGCAACGGCGTGCCGATCGGCAGCCCGAGCTCGACGGTGAACTCGCCTTGGTGCAGCTCGGGCACCAGCTCGGTGTCGAGTCGCCCTGCCCCCCACACCATGAACACCATCGAGCCGACGAAGCCCACGTAGATGACGGCGCGGTTGCGCAGGCACCAGCGGATCAGCAGAGGATAGCCGCGCTCGATCGCCGTGATGCCGATGCCGAACACGTAGAGCACCGGTCGCGCGACGAGCATGAACACGCGAGCGACGAGCCAGCCGACGCCGGCGATCGCCGTCAGGCCGAGCACGCACACCAGCAGCAGCACCTTGCCGAGCAGATCGAAGACGAGGTGGAACCCGAATCTGACGAGCCAGTACGGCAGCAGCAGGAACGTCAGCGGATGCTTGCGCAGCCCACCGAGCGCCGCGCCGAGATCGCGCACGCTCGGCCACTGCGCGAGCGAGCGGCCGAGCCCACGCAGCACCCCGGCCGTATCGCCGACCCCAGCGTCGCTTGCGAGGTCGGTGACGCGGCGACGCGATGCGAGCATCGGGATGAGGAACAGCGCGACCGCGAGCGATGCGAGCAGGCTGAACACGACCGCGAGCCCGAGGTCGCCGAACATCTGCCCGGCGATGCCCTCGACGAACACCATCGGGAAAAACACCGCAACGGTCGTGAGCGTCGACGCGACGACGGCACCGCCGACCTCGGCCGTACCGCGCACCGTTGCGCGCACGAGATCGTCCCCCTCTCGCCGACAGCGATCGATCGACTCGAGCACCACGATCGAGTTGTCGACGAGCATGCCGACGCCGAGCGCCAGCCCACCCAAGGACATGATGTTCAGCGAGATGCCGAACAGGTTCAGCGGCGCGAACGTCATCAGCACGCTGACCGGGATCGAGATGCCGACCACGACGGTCGCCCGGATGTCGCGCAGGAACAGGAACAGGACCAGCACCGCGAGCCCACCGCCGACGACCGCAGTGGCCTTCACCTCGTCGATGCTGGACTGGATGAAGCGCGACCGATCGGCCGCGATGCTCACGCTCGCGCCGTAGTCCTCCTTCAGCCGCGGCCCGAGCTTCGTATCGAGGCGCTCGCGCACGCGCGCGGCCATGTCGACGATGTTCGCGTCGGCCTCTTTGTAGACCTCGACCTCGACGGCCTCGAGCCCGTCGACGCGGGTGATGACGTCGCGGTCGCGGAAGCCGGATTGCACGACGGCGATGTCGCCGAGCCGCACGTCGCGATCGGTGCGGCGCACGATCACGATCTCGCGGATGTCGTCGAGGTCGCGGAACTCGTTCACCGTACGCACGAGGTAGCGCGTACGGCCGTCGCGCATCGTGCCGCCGGCGAGGTTCACGTTCTCGGCCGCGAGCCGGTCGGTGATCGTCTTGACGCTGATGCCGGTGCGCCGGAGCTGGCCTTCGTCGAGCTCGACCTGGATCTCCTCTTCGAGACCGCCCTTCACCTTCACGGCGGCGACGCCCTCGACCGGCTCGAGCATGCGTCGCACCTCGCGATCGGCGAGGCGCCGCAGCAGCTTCAGCCCCGCATCGCCCGCGAATCGATCACCCTCGCCGGTGAGCGACAGCGTGAGCACCGGATCGAGGGTCGGGTCGTAGCGCAGGATGAGCGGCTGCTCGACACCGTCGGGCAGGTTCGGCCGGACGACATCGAGCTTCTCGAGCACGTCCTGCGACGCCTCGTCCATGTCGGTGTCCCACGCGAACTCGAGCACGACGTCGCTCGCACCCGCACGCGAGATGCTCTCGATGCGCGTCAGGCCCGTGACGACGCCGAGCAGCTCTTCGAGCGGGCGCGAGACGTTGTCCTCGACCTCCGCCGGCGCGGCCCCGGGATACTCGGTGCGAACGGTCAGCTTCGGATAGCTGATGTCCGGCATGAGGTTCAGCGGCAGCAGGCGGATGCTGAACGCGCCGAACACCAGCGCCGCGAGGAACACCATGAGCACCGCGACCGGCCGCGAGGTCGTGACGCGATAAAAGTCCATCTTGCGCGCGAGCGCAGCGACGTCGAAGCCCGCGGCAGGCGTCGCCGAGCGCGGACCGTCGGTCGCGCGCGCTGGCGGGGTCTCGTCCGTCACGCGCCCTCGCGCGCCGGCGACTCGTCCTTGCGCACAACGCTCGCCGAAGCGGCGCTGCTCTCGACCTTCTGTCCGGTGCCGTCGACGAGCTCGACGAGCGCACCGTCCTTGAGCCCGGCCTGGCCGGACTCGACGATCTCGTCACCGACCTTCACGCCGCTGGTGATCTCGGCGTTGGCATCGTCGACGAGCCCGAGCTCGACGCGCGTGCGACGGACGCGGAGACCATCGGTGGCCTCGTGATCGACGACGAACACGAACACCTCGTCGTCGTCGCGCACGAGCGCCTGCTTCGGCACGAGCGTCGCGTTGGTCCGCGACTCGGTGACGAGCGTGACCTCGGCATACATCCCGGGCAAAAAGCCCTTCACCCCGGCGATCTCGCGCGGCAACGCGACGGTGACCTTCACGGTGCCGGTCGTCGCGTCGACGACCGGCGCGATACGGCTGACCTTGCCGGTGCCCTGGCGACCGAGCGCGGCCTTGCCGACGATCTCCGCGGGTCGGCCGACCGCGACGCGATCGAGATCGCGCTCGGGGATGTACACCCGGGCGACGAGCGAGCCGAAGTCGACGATGGTCGCGATCTGGGCGCCGCTGGCGACGAAGCCACCTTCGCTCGCACCGCGCTGCGTCACGGTGCCGGCCAGCGGCGCGACGATCTTCGTGTTGCGAACGTCGCGCTTGCGATCCGACACGTCGATGAGCGCCGTCTTGTACGCGAGCTCGGCCGCGTCGAGTTCTTGCTTCGAGGCGACCTTCTGGGCGTGCAGCGTTCGCACCGTGTCGAGGTCGAGCTTCGCCTTCGCGAGCGACGTCGACGCGCGATCGACCCCACTGCTCTGCATGTCCGAGCGGATGCGTCCGAGCAGCTTGCCGAGCGGGACGACGTCACCTTCTTCGAACGCGAGATCCACGAGGCGTCCGGTGGATTCCGCGTGCACGGTCACCATGCGCTCCGCCTCGATCGTCGACGCGGCGGTGAGCTCAGCGTCGATCGACCCCGACTTCACCGTAGTCGTGACGACCGCGGCCGCACGCTCGGTGCCGTCGTCCTCGGGCGAGTCCTTTGCCATCGCGCCCGACGGACCGCCGCACGCGCTGGTGGCGAGCAGCAGCAGCAACATGGGGATCGTGCGGCGCATCTCTCGGACGGGCGATGGTAGCAAGCGGGGTGGCCTGCGCGATGTTGGGACACGGCCGCGCAGCGCCGAGTTTTGTTTCGTCGTGTTAAGTTCCGTCGGCGTGCGACGACATCTCTGGGCGTGGAGCGCACTGTGCGCTTGGGCCTGCGCGGCGACGGTGGGCGCGGCAGGCTGCACGCGCGAGCAGGCCCGGGCGGCCTCGGGTGATGCGGTCGTCACGGTGTTGCTTCCCGATGCGAAGGCCAGCGGCGTGCTCGAGATGATCGAGCTCGACGCGGTCGGACCGGCCCATCACGGACGGCGAATCAAGGTCCATGGTTACGTGATTCGCGACACGATCGTGAGGCGGCCCGACACCACCACGTATCGCTTCGGGATGGCGCGCGAGGGCGCGCGGCTCGAGGTCGAGTACGAGGGCGTGCTGCCCCAGGATTTTGCCGAGCAACGCGAGGTGATCGCGACCGGTGTGCTCGGGCAAGACGGGACACGGCTCGTCGCGACCGAGGTGCTGTCGCGCTGCCCCGAGGACTACGAAGAGCTGAAGCGCGCCGCACCGTGATCGGGTGATCACGACCGCGCCGCGACGATCGCGGCGACGAGCTCGAGGAATCCCTGCGACTCGGCGTGGGTCGTGACGAGCTCGGGCATCGCCGGCATCACCGCGCGCTGGCGCAGCACGTCCGCGGTGCCGACCGTCACGCCGAAACGACCCGGCACGAACAGGCCGGCATCGTTCGGTGCATCGCCGATCGTGACGATCGCCGCCGGCTCGATCCCTGCCGCAGCGAGCAGCGCGGCACCTTTGTCCGGTGCCGCCGGTGTGAAATGGACGTGTACGTTCGACCACGTGACGAAGAGATTTCGCGCCGCCGCAGCGGGCACGAGCGGCGCGAGCATGGCATCGGTGGCACCGTCGCGCTCGAACGCGACGTCGCCGACGCGGAACGGATCGTCGGCGGTGACGCGCAATGCGAGCCCGACCGCGTGGCCGATCTCGAGCGCGACAGCGGTGATCGCCGGGCGATCGGTCGCGGGCCCGAGCCAGCGCACCGGCCTGTCCGGCACGACCTCGACCTGACCGTTCTCCGCGATCCCGCGGCGCACGCCCGGCAGGTAGCGCACGAGCCCGAGCACCTCGCCAGCAGGTCGACCGCTCACCGGCATGACCTCGATGCCGAGCGCGACGAGCCGCGGGATCGCGGCGACGACGTCGGGATCGAGCGCGGCGCCGCGAGTGAGCGTGCCGTCGACGTCGGTCGCGAGCATGCCGATCTTGCCGAAGCGCTCGCGCAGCTGGGCGATGGACAGGCGAGCGAGGGCAGTCGGCTCCACGGCGCAGGTCGTAGCACAGCCTCGGACGCCCTGGGCACGCCGACGTGGTACCGTGCCCAAAGCGCGTCATGCCGCTCGACCTCGAGCCCGGAGATGTTTACGCCGGCACCATTCGCATCGTCCGTGTGATCGGCGTCGGCTCCTTCGCGCGGGTGTACGAGGTCGAGGTCCCCGGGCACGACCATCCGCTCGCGCTCAAGCTGACGCGCGAGCCGGTGACGGCCGGTGACCAAGCGCAGCGAGCGCTGCGCGAGATCACGATCCTTCGCACGCTGACGAACCCGCACGTCGTGCGCACGTTCGATTGCGGCCTGCGTCCCGACGGCCACATCTACCTGCTGATGGATCTGCTCGCGGGCAGCAGCCTCGATGTCTGGCACGACTTCGACGCGCCGCTGCATCCGGCGCAGGCGGTGACGATCGTGCATCAAGCGTGTCTCGGCCTCGCCGAGGCGCACGCGATGGGCATCGTCCATCGCGACGTGAAGCCGGAAAACGTGTTCGTCGAGACCGACGGACAGATCAAGATGCTCGACTTCGGGCTCGCGCGATCGTTCGACGGCACGCCGGTCGTCGGCGTCAACGCGACCGAGGCCCACCTCGTCGTCGGCACACCGCACTACAGCCAGCCCGAGCAGCTCAAGACCCGCGTACTGACACCGGCGTCCGACGTCTACAGCCTCGCGATGATCCTCTACGAGCTGTTGTCGGCGCGCGCGCCGTTCTGGGGCGATCGTTCGCTGTCGCAGGTGAAGCACGATCTGCGCAACGAGCCGGCGCAGTGGCTGCGCGCGCACGCGACGGTCGCCGCGATCCCGCTCGATCAGCAGCCGGGCTGCGACGAGGTGCCGACGTCGCTCGTGCGAGGCATCGCGCGCGCGCTCGACAAAGATCCGACCAAGCGCCCCCCGAATGCCGGTGCGCTCGCGAACATCCTCGGGCTCGTCCTGCACCGCGACATGGGCATCCCCGTCGCCGCGACGCTGCGCGTCCTGCATCCAGACAAGACGATGGACGATCGGCTGTTTCTGCCGGGGTCGTATCGCATCGGCTCCGGCGCGCGGTGCGAGATCAAGCTCCGCGACGATCACGTGCCGGGGATCCACGCGGTGCTCGAATGGAGCGGTGTGCCGAATCGGCCGCACTTGCGTCCGCTTACGGACGATCGCAGCGTGCGCGTGAACGACCACCTGATCGACCGCCCGGTCGAGCTCGGCGAGAACGACGAATTCAGCGTCGGCGAGACTCGGCTCGCGGTCGTGATCTAGTCTTTTCAGGGGAAGCGGCCCGCTTCCCCCTCCACCTGGGCGTAGCCCAGCTGGAGCCTCCCCCTTTCCATCGCTGTCGCTCCTTCCTGCTTCGGGTAACGTACCGGCAAGAGGGTGGCGTCCGATGGTGACGTCCGAGACTGCACGAGATCAGTACGACCGCTGGGCGTCGACCTACGACCGGGACACGTCGCGACTCGGCTGGGTCGCACCGGCGGAGCTCCTCGCTGCCGTTGCGGCGTTCGTTCCGCCGGCGTCGTGGCTCAGCGTCGTCGACCTCGGCGTCGGCACGGGTCAGGCGAGTCGGGCGTACCGCGACGCGGGTGCGCGCGTCGTCGGGATCGACGTGTCGCCGGCGATGCTCGAGCAGGCTCGTGCCGATCCGCGATTCCACGCGCTCGTCGAGCACGACCTCGATCTCGGATTGCCCGCGTCGGTCGTGCGTCATGACGACGCCGACCTCGTGATCGCCTGCGGCGCGCTGCACTTCGTCCGCGATCTCGAGGCGGTCGTGCACGCGTGTCGCGAGGTGCTCGTGCCGGGCGGCGTGCTCGCATTCACGTACATCCCCGCGCAAGATCGCGGGTTCGGACCGCAGACGCGGACGCACCGCGCCGAGGAGGTGGTCGCGATGCTGGAGCGCGCGGGCTTCGTCGTGCTGCAAGCGCGCGAGCTGGTCGCGTACCACGAGGCGGGGGAACCGATCCGCTACGGACTCGTCGTCGCGCGCGACGGTCGCCGGCACGTGCCGTGGCCGACTGCACTCGCGTCGATCGACCGCACCGCATGCGTGGATCGCCAGCGACTGCGCCGGGCGCTCGATCGCGTGCCGTGGGTGTGGCCGCCATCGGCGACGGCACCACCGATCGTGGAAGCGTTCGCCGACCTGCTCGCGCATGGTGAGCCCGATCTGCGCGCGATGTCCTGGCCGCGCCTGGATCGCGGCAGCCCGAACGCCCAGGCGCGCTGCACCGTTGTCGCCGTGATGCCGCACCCCGACGACGAGTCGATCTACGCAGGCGGCACGATCGCGGGCTGGACGAGCGCCGGTGCCCGCGTCGAGCTCGTCGTCGCGACCGCCGGCGCGGGAGGTCGCGGTGGACCCGATCTCGCGTCGCGTCGCGCGGCCGAGCTCCTCGACGCGTCCGCGCGGCTCGGCATCCGTGCGCTCGCGTGCCTCGGCTGGCCGGACATCGGCAAGCACCACGACGCCGCGCGCACGCGACCGATCGGCATCGCGACCACGATCGCCGCGTGGGGACTCGAGCCGAGCATCATCGATCTCGTGCGCGAGCTCAGAGCGCGACGACCCCGCGTCGTGCTCGCGCTCGATCCCGAGGTCGATCCGAACCTGTCACTACACGGCCATCACCTCGCGCTGGGCTGGCTCGTCGCGATCGCATTCCACCTCGCGGGCGACTCGTCGTTCGCGCCCGAGCTCGGCGAGCCGTGGGCGACGCACGAGCTGCGCGTGATGTCGCCGTCACTCGACGCCACGGTCGCCGAGCGGTACGCGATCGATGCCGCGGCGAAGCACGCCGCCGTCGCGGTGCATCGGAGCCAGGGCTTCTCGACGTCGACATTGCTCGCTGCGCTCGCGACACCTCGAACGACGGCATACGAGTGGTGTCGCACGATTGCCCGACGCGAGCGGGTGGTGCTACCGCTCGTTCGCGTGCGCCGGCGCAGTACCGCGCGCGTGCTCGAGGGGTGGCACGCGGAACGCGAGCGCGTGCTCGCGCGCCCACGCTCACGCGGCTCGCTCGTCGCGATCCTGCGCCGGCAGGCGAACACACGAGCGCCCGATGACTCGATCGACGCCGCGCTTGCCGTGCTCGAGCGCCGCGACGCCGTCGCCGTCGTCACGGGCCAGCAGGTCGGACTGCTCGGCGGTCCGGCGCTGACGCTCGGCAAGGCACTGTCCGCGGTCGCGTGGTCGAGGCGCCTCACCGCGCAGGGGATCCCGGCGGTGCCGGTGTTCTGGATGGCGAGTCACGATCACGATCTCGCAGAGGTCTGCACCGTGCAGCGACTCGGTGCGCCGCCGCTCGTGCTCGAGACCTCCCTCGCCTCCGGCACCTCGGTCGGGCGACGAGCACTGGGCGCCGGCATCGATCCGCTCGTGCACGCATGGCTCGCGGCGCTGCCGACGGTCCCGAGCACGTCGCTGCGTCGAGCGATCGAAGATGCCTACGCGGAGGATGCGAGCTTCGCCCAGGCGTTCGCGCGCCTGCTCGCCCACGCGACGCGCGGCCTCGGCCTGGTGATCCTCGATCCCGACGATCGTGCGCTCGCGTCGCTCGCCCGTGATGTCATCGCGCGCGAGCTGTTCGGCCCGGTGCGCTCGCCGGGTGTGCTCGCACTCGCGCGCGCGCGGCTCGAACGCGCCGGCGAGCGCGAGGTGGTGCCCACCGATCGCGACCTGCTGCAGCTCTTTTGGGCCGACGAGCACCGGATCCGTCGTCGCCTCCGCCTCGGTGCGACGGGCGTCGAGACGACGGACGGACGTGCGCTCGCGACCGCGGATCTCGTGCAGTGTCTCGAGCTCGTACCCGAGCGGCTCACCCCCGCGGCACTGCTCCGACCGATCATCCAAGACGCGATCCTGCCGACGATCGCGTACGTCGCGGGCCCGACCGAGCGCCGCTACCTCGCGCAGACCGACGAGCTGTACGCGTGGGCCGAGGTGCCGCAGGCCCGCGTCGTCCTGCGTGGATCGATGCGACCGTTCACGACCGCGGATGTCGACGCGCTCGCGCCTGCCGGCGGCATGGATGCGCTCGACACGAGCGAAGGTCCCGATGCCGCGATCGGTCGCGCCGGGCTCGATCCCCATGCCGCGGATCTGCACGATCGCATCGTCGCCGTCGCCGCGGGCCTCGTCGAGAAACACGACGTGACGGACTCCTGGAACGCGATCGCCCGCGACTTCGCGCGCGCGCCGATCGACGGCGTCGCGAGCGAGTGGTCGCGGTCGTCTCTGCTCATCGACGCGGCGATGCACCAAGGGCCCGTACCACCGCGCGTCATCGCGAGGGCTCACCGCGCGCTCGACAAGCTCGCCGCACTCCTGCGCCGCGGGGGTCGTCGTCGCGCGAGCACGGCGACAGCAGCGTGGCTGCGCGTCGCCGACACGCCCGTGCCCACCGAACGCAGGATGACGACCGCAGAGGCGCTCGTGCGGTTCTCCGACGCGCTTCCCCACGCCGTGCTCGCGGGCCTCGACGCCGAGCCCGATGCGCAGGTGCTCGTGCAGGTCCCGGCCGCGATCGATCACATGCACGTCGCGAGCGTCGCCGCGGCATCGCGCGGTCGCTACGGCGTGCTCGCGCTCGGCGGCCTCGGCGGCAGCGGACGCGTCGCGTGGGACGTCGCGCGCGGTCTCGGCGAGCGCGGCCATCACGTGGTGATGCTCGCCGCAGCGAATCTGCACTGGGCGAGCGACGGCATCGGCTCGGTCGGCCATGCACACGTGCCTGCGCCGGCGGTGCCGACGGCCGCGGACGACGGCTGGGTCGGCGTGCTCGCCGACGCGATCGTGCACGCGGTCGTCGAGCATCGACTCCACGCGCTATCGGTGCACTACGCGGTCGGGCTTGCCGAAGCCGCCGTGCTCGCCCGTGATCGACTCGCGACGCGCGGCCACGCACTCCGCGTGTGCGTGACGCTGCACGGCAGCGACGTGACGGTCTTCGGCCTCGATCCACCGCAACGCGATCGACTGCGCCACGTGCTGCGGCGCGTCGACGAGGTCACCGCGGTCTCGCGGTGGCTGTCGATACGCGCGCAGGCGATCCTCGAGCTCGACCACGCACCGCGCGTCGTACCGAATGCCGTCGACACCGGCATGTTCTTCCCTGCCCCACCGCCGGCCCGCCCCCGCGGTGCCGAGGCCGTTCTGTGCCACGCATCGAACTTCCGCGCGATCAAGCGTCCGCTCGACGGCATCGACGTGCTCGCGGCCGTCGTCGCGCGCGGTCACGCCGCGCGGCTCGAGATGATCGGCGAAGGACCGCTGCACGCCGCCGCCGTCGCCCACGCGCGCAACACCGGGCTCGCCGCGCGGACATCCTTCCTCGGCGCCGTCGCACCAGCGGTACTCGCCAGTCGCCTGCGCGGCGCGGACATCGTGCTCGTGACCAGCGAGTCCGAGTCGTTCAGCCTCGTCGCGCTCGAGGCGATGGCGAGCGGCGCAGTGCTGGTCGGCACGCGGTGCGGCGGTGTCGAGGAACTGCTTGCCCGCGCCGAGTCTCCGCGCTGGGCCGACACGTTGCTCGCCGCGCCCGGCGACGTCGCGGGACTCGGCGATCGGGTCGCCGCATTGCTCGCGGATCCCGATCGCATGGCCGGCGCACGCGCGATGGGCATCGCGCTCAGTCGCCGCGGCTTCGCGCAGCACGAGCAGATCGCAGCCTACGCCGCGCTGCTGCGCGGAAACCGGGGCGCGTGAACACCGACGCGGCCCGCGAGCGATGGGCGGCGATCGGCGTGATTGCGGCGCTATGGGCGATGGTGTTCTCGTCGAGCAGTCAGGTGATGATCATGGCGCCGATCCTGCCGCGGATCCACGACGAGCTCGACGTCTCGTCGGCGCTGTCGGGGTTGGTCGTCAGCGGCTACGCGCTCGCGCTCTCGGTCACTGCGGTCGTGATCGGGCCGGTCTCTGATCGATTCGGTCGCCGCGCCATGCTCTTGTGGGGCAGCGGCTCGATGGTGGTCGCACTCGCGCTGCACGTGCTCGCCGTCGACGTCGGCTCGCTGCTCGCCGTGCGCGTGCTCGCCGGGATCGCCGGTGGTGTGCTGACCGGATCCGCCGTGTCGTTCATCGGCGACTACTTCCCGTACGAGCGCCGTGGCTGGGCCAACGGCTGGACGATGAGCGGGTTCGCGGTCGGGCAGGTGCTCGGGATCCCGGCGGGCACGTTGCTCGCGGCGCGCCACGGCTTCGCGGCACCGTTCCTGCTTTTCGCGGCAACGATGATGATCGCGTTCGTGCTCGTGCTCGTCATCGTACCGCGAGGCCATCGCCCACGTGCCGCACCACTCACGCTCGCATCCGGTCTCGCCGAATACGCGACGCTGCTGTCGTCACGCCGCGTCCGCGGTGCTGCGCTCGTGTACGCGACGATGTTCTTCGCGGTCTCGCACTTCGTGGTCTACCTGCCGACGTGGGCCGAAACCGACCTCGACATGGGTCCGCGATCGATCGCGCTGATGTTCACGGTCGGCGGGGTGGCGAGCGTCGTGTTCGGCCCGCTCGCGGGCAAGCTGTCCGATCGCATTGGTCGCCGTCCGCTGATCCTCGCCTCGTGCATCGGCGCCGCGGTTCAGCTCGCGCTCACGACCGTGCTCGTGCACGGGGCGATCACAGCGTCGGTGATGTTCTTCGTGGCGATGATCCTGCTCGCGATGCGGCTGTCGCCGCTGCAGGCGCTGCTCAGCACGCTCGTGCCCGACACGCGGCGCGGCGCGCTGATGAGCCTCGTCGTCGCGCTCGGCCAGCTCGGCGGCGCGCTCGGTGCCGCGCTCGCAGGCTGGTTGTTCACCGAGTCCGGCTACGCGGCGTGCACGATCGTCGCGGCGGTCGCGATCCTCACGACGGGATGGATCGTGTGGCGGGAGCTACCTGAGCCTTCCGCGGCAGACCGAGCGTGAACCTCACCTGCGACCTGCCTCCGTCGGAGCGTCGATCCGCGTCGTCGTGTCGAATCTGGAGTCTTGCGCCAGCAGCCGCTCGACCATCGTGCGCAGCTCGTCCTCGCGGCGTCGGCCTTCGTCGGCGAGCCGACGTTGGCTGCGCGAGCCTCGCAGGAGCAACGCCGTCAAGAGCACGAGCAAGAGGAAGAAGCCGGCGGCGATGATCACCCCGACCGTCAAACCCTTCGACAGGCGACCGCCGAGTAGCGTCATCGCCCCGTCTTCGCCGACGGCCGACGCCTCCGCTTTCGCGGTCTCGATGCCGGCATCGCCACCGCGCACCAGGCTGCGTGCGACGGAGTTCATCGTCAACGCGATCGAGGCCTGCATGTCGGCGTCCGCGAGGCCGCGCGAGATCGCGGGCATGACGTGATGCTCCATCGCCGCAGCGCCGGCGGGCGCGAGGTCGTGCAAGACCATGTGCGCGAGCGCGGGGCCGAGCTCATGACGAATTCCCTGGCCGAGTCCTCTCATCACGCCGAACGTCGCGTGCGCGGCGAGTTCCTCGACGCGTACGCCGTTCGCTTCGGAGAGCGCCGAGCTCATGGCTGCGTCGACCACACTGCGCGTCACCGCGCCCACCGCGGGACCGACGTGCTTCTTCGCCGCGTCGTCGAAGCCCTTCCACGTCCAGCCGAGGTCGAAGTCGAACTTGAAGCGCCCCTCGACCCCGTCGAGCACGCCATCGACGAGCGCGAACGCGATATCGTGCACGCCACCGGTCACTGCCGGCGACGAGAGGACCTGCCCGAGCCGGCGCTGGTTCTCGGGCTTGCTCAGCGCCTCGAGGCCGGAGTCGATCGCGGAATCGACGACGCGCTCGGTGACCTTCTCCGACAGCGGCCGTGCGCAAGCGACCTGCGGCGCGACGAGCAGGCTCGCCGCGAGGGCCGTCACAGAGAAGATGATCGGTGCGTGGCGCATCGGGGTGCAGCAGTCCTGTGCAGCCTTCGCGCCGCACCGATTCACGAGCAACTCAGGGCGAGCAGTCACCCTGCGCCGGAATTGCGTCGACGCATTTTCGCCGCAGTGTGGCGCGATGGCGCCCTGCTGAGTCGCCCCGGTTCAGGCCCCGTTCGCGCCGCGCCCCTGTCGCTGGTGAGCGTGCGGCCGGGCGCGTCGGCCCACGTCGGCATGGCGGCTCGACACCGTAGCAGCTCACTCGGCGAACAGCGCGTCATCGAACGCACGCAGGTGGTCCTCGCAGCCCCCGCTCACCTGCTCGAGCTTCGCTTCGGCGGCGGCCTCGCACTTCGCCTCGGGCATTCCGCTCTCGTCCCTCGCGCACTTGTTCCGCATCACTCGCATCTCGTGCTCTGCGGTGAGCAGATCGTCGACGCGCGCGATGCACTTCGCCGCCGGCCCGGGCAACGCGACGCACAGCTCGATGAATCGCTTGCTCGCCAGCGCGTGCTCGGCGTCCATCGTCTTTTGCAGCTCGCCGCGCTCCGCAGGCGCGACCGAGAGCAGCGCTTCCTTGCCGCGGCCGACCCACTGCGCGGCCATCACCTCGAGCGCGTGCTCGCAGGCTTTCTTCGGGCTTCCGCAGCCGGCGAGCACCGTGAGTGACAGGAGCAAGGGTGCGGAGGCCAAGCGCATTGGCGGAGGATAGCCGGTGCAGGGGTGATCACGCGGCAATGATCGCGGCGAGCATGAGTCCCGCGATCGCCACGCCATAACCGACCGCGAGTCCTGCACTGGATCGGTAGCCGACCGGCATGTCGGCCGGCGCCAGCGATCGACAGAAGCGCTGGTGCTGCACAGAGGCGCTCGACGCTGCGATCGCACCGAGGACGGCCAGCCCGACACCGATCCACGGCGAGACGTGATGCGAGGCTGCGGTATCGGCTTGCTGCGTCAGCAACCGGAGAAACAGCCCGAAACGTGCGACGACGAACCCGAGGCCGATCAATCCGAGCGCGGTGCGAACCCACGCGAGCAGCGTGCGCTCGGCGGCGAAGAATACCCGCGGGTCGCTGTCGGTGATCGGCACTGCGAAGCTCTTCCGGGCGTGATCGGGTCGCGCGAATCAACCCTGCTCGCGAGCGGCCTTGCGATAGCGGCGGTACTGCAGCAGCGGACCTGCGCCGCCGATCACGATCGGGTGTGCGGCGTACAGCACTCCTGGCGTCAGCACGAGCCACCACGACCAGCTGATCACGCCGACGAGCTTCAGGGCGAGAACGAAGATCGACGCCGGAAGCAGCGCGTACTCGGCGAAGAGCACGATTCCACGCGCCAGGCGGATGTCTCCCGCCGTCGCTCGCATCTGATCTCGCGGGTACATCCGCCAACCGTGCGCTCCGGTGCGAGGAAAGTCGAGGCACAGCGCGACAGGTGCACACAACGTGTCCTTCCGTACTCGACCGCCGCGCGGGCGTGTCGAGCATCTACGTAATTGGTCGCAGTCCGCGGCCTCCCACGGCGCACCCGACAGTGGTAGCTTGATCTCGGGTGGGCATGCGACTCGAAATCCCGGACCTCGCGAAGTGGACTCTAGCGTTCGGAACCCTCGCGTTCGGAACCCTCGCAATCGGGGCCTGCTATCGCGGCATCGACGATGTGCCCGACGCGAACGGCGACGGGCTGACGTCGGGCGCCGAGGGCAGCGTCACCGACGGTCCGGGCACGAGCGGCGGCGATACGGACGGCGATGTACCGGATGCCGCGCTCGAGCCGGCGCCGCCGACGATCCATCGTCTGACGCAGGCGCAGCTGCAGAACACCTGGCGCGCCGTGCTCGGTGATCCGCTGGTGCTGCCGACCGATCTGCCGAGCGACGATCTGCTCTACGGCTTCACCTCGATCGCGGCGGCCGGTGCGACCGTCTCGGGGCTGGCCGCCGAGCAGTACGAGAACGCGACGTACGCCGTGCTCGATCAGGTGTGGGCCGATCCCGTGCGTCGCGCGGCGCTCGTCGGCTGCGAGCCGGTCGCTGTCGCCGATCCGTGCGTCGCTGCGTTCTTCGCCGACTTCGGCAAGGCGGCATGGCGGCGCCCGATCGAGCCGGCCGAGATCGCTGCCCTGCTCGCGGTGACCGAGACGATCAACGCGGACTTCGGCAACGTGAACGAGGCGCTGAAGTACAGCGCGGCGTCCGTGCTGCAGTCGCCCAACTTCCTCTTCCGCGTCGAGCTCGGCGTCGAAGATCCGGCGGCGCCGGGCCTGCTGCGCTACACCGGCTGGGAGATGGCGAGCCGGCTCTCGTACCTGCTCCTCGCCGCGCCGCCCGATGCCGAGCTGGTCGCCGCCGCCGAGACCGATGCGCTGGGATCGGCCGACGCGATCGAGGCGCATGCGCTGCGGCTGCTCCAGGATCCACGCGCCCGCCCTGCCCTCGTCGGCTTCTTCCGCGACTTCATGAACATCGCGAAGCTCGACACGCTCGACAAGAGCATCGAGCAGTTCCCGCAGATGAGCGCCACGTTGGGCACGTCGATGCGCCTCGAGATCGAGCGACTGTTCGAGACCACCACGTTCGACGCATCTCCTGATGGATCTCCTGATGGATTTGGAGACTTCCGCGAGCTGTTCACGACGCGCGAGACCTTCGTCAACGAGGATCTCGCGAAGGTCTACGGCATCGACGGGATCGTCGGGCCGCAGCTGCGGCCATACACGTTCCCCGAGGGCTCGCAGCGCGCGGGCGTGCTGACGTCGGCGGGCTTTCTCGCCGCCAACGCGCACAAGACCCAGACGTCGCCGACGCACCGCGGACGCTTCGTGCGGATCCAGATGCTCTGTCAGGACGTCCCGCCGCCGCCCGAAGGCGTCGACACCTCCCTGCCCGCACCCGATCCGAATGCGCCACCGAAGACCCTGCGGCAGCGGCTCGAGGTCCATCGCCAGCAAGACGCGTGCAAGGGGTGTCACGAGCTGATGGATCCGATCGGCTTCGCGTTCGAGGGCTACGACGCCATCGGGGCCTATCGCGAGGTCGACGAGCTCGGCCTGGCGATCGACAGCACGAGCGAGATCGAGGGCACGGCGGTCGCATCCGGCAGCGAGGTCGGCGCTGTCATCGCCCAGTTGCCGCAGGCGAGCGAGTGCATCGCGCGGCGCTTCTACGAGCATGCGGGTGCGCACGTCGTCCAGCCCGGAGAGGAAGACGCGGTGCTCGAGGTGGTCGACGAGTTCATTGCGAGCGACTACGACTTCCGATCGCTCGTGGTCGCGCTGGTCGTCAACGATGGGTTCCGCTACGCGACCGCGGAGGTTTCGCCATGAGTACACGTCGCGCCTTTTTGCGTGGGCTCGGTGGGGTGACCGTCGGGCTGCCGATCTTCTCGTACATGCTCAACGACCACGGCGATGCGCTCGCCGGCGGCTCGGAGATCCCGACGCGGTTCGGCCTGTGGTTCTTCGGCAACGGCGTGCACATGGGCCAGTTCACACCGTCGGTCGGTCCGGACTGGCAGCCGCCGGCCGAGGGCTCGCTGACTCCGCTGGTGACGCTCAAGGAGTACGTCAGCGTCGTGACCGGCATGTCGGTGCTCACGCCGCGCCATCCGCATCACTCGGGGATGTCGGCGGCGTGCTCGGGCGGGCCGCACCTGAAGATCGCCGACGTGCGCGACACCATCGTGTCGACGATGAAGTATCCGTCGGTCGATCAGGTCGCCGCCGAGTACTTCGCGACCTCGTCGGCGATCCCGACGCCGTATCGCTCGCTCGAGGCCGCGATCACGCGCTTCCGCGGCACCGACGAAGGCACCTCGTTCCAGTACCTGTCGCACAACGGCAGCCTCGCCGGCGAGACGAACATCAATCCGTCGGAGGAGAGTCCCCATGCGTTCTGGGATCGACTCTTCAATCAAGGCACCGTCGAGCCCGTGCTCCGCAAGGCGCGGGCGAGCGTGCTCGACTCGGTCGGTGAGCAAATCGGCCAGCTCGAGGGCAAGCTCGGCGCGAAGGACAAGCAGCGCCTCGATCAGCACCTGACGAGCATCCGCGAGCTCGAGGCGCGCCTGTCCGCGCCGCTGGCGGACTGCGAGCCGCCGGTGGATCCGGGCGAGTATCCGGACCTCGAGAGCAACGAGCAGATCATCGAGAAGAACATCGCGATGAGCGATCTGGTCGTGCTCGCGCTCGCGTGTGGGCTGACGCGGAGCTTCTCGATCCAGTACTCGACGTGTGGATCGGGCGCGGTGTTCTGGATGTGCGGTGCGGCTGATGGCCACCACTACCTGAACCACACCGAGCCCAACCCGTGGACCGTCGGCGCGGCGGTGGCGAGGTTCAACATGGAACAGCTCGCGTACTTCCTGACGAAGCTGCGAGATACGCCGGAGGGCGACGGCAACCTGCTCGCGCACAGCTCGATCCTGTGCAGCACGGAGCACTCCGAGGGCTGGACGCACTCGCAGGACGACATGCCGTTTTTGATCTGCGGCCACGGCGGCGGGCGGCTGCGCGGCAACGTGCACTTTCGCGGCGCGGGCGACAACACGACGCGGCCGCTGCTGACGGCGCTGCGCGGCGCGGGGCTGCCGATCACGGAGTTCGGATACGAGGAGGGGTTTACGAACCTCCCGATCACCGAGCTCGAGGTGTGAGGCTCCGTGCTGCGTGTGATCCCGCGGGCCGCGGCGGGCGTACGGGGTACGTCCCGCGGACGTGCCTCAGCCCGCGCGCCGAGTGAGACGCGCGAGTACTCGCGAAAAGAGCTCGCGAGCGCTGCGATCGAACACGAAAGAGCTGCCCACGGACAAGGCGACGAGCGCGAGAGCGAGGGCGATGCGCAGCGGAAGCCCGACGATCTGCGCGGGATCCCAGCAGGCGGCAAGCACGACGAGGCCTGCGGCCAACGCCAGGTGTGGGGCCAACACGTCGCGCCAGCGCAGGGTCAGTCCTTCGAGCGCGCGCAGCTCCACGAGCTGGGCCGCGCTCACGAGCGCGACGGCAATCGTCGTCGCGATCGCGCCGCCGAGCAGGCCGTAGGCTGGAATGAGCAGCCAGTTCAGCCACGTGTTCAGCAATGCGACCGCCAAGCTGTTCGCGAGCGTCCAGCCGCTGTGGCCGGTGAACATCAAGCAGTTGCCGGCCAGGCCGTACGCGCAATTGATGAACGGCGGGATCAACAGCACCGCCACGAACAGGCTGTCGCCGCGATAGGAGGGATCCGCGAGCGCCATCGCGTCGTCGCGCAGCACCACGAGTGCGAGCACGAGTGGAACGATGAGCGTCGTCGTGAGACCCGAGAGCCGCCCCAAGAGCGCGCCGAGTGCCTCCCGCTCGCCGGACTGGTGATGTCGCGCCGCGACCGGTGCCAGCGCGCCGCTGAACACGGTGCGAATCGTCTTCAAGTTGCTCGTCAGCATCGCGGCGGTGCCGTACCAAGCGACCTGCACCGCGTTGAACCCCATCCCGGCGAGCATGAGCACGCTGAGTCGCGTGATGTACCGGTTCAGCGTGAGGTTGAGGCTCTGGGGAAACGCGAATGCCAGCATCGCGCGATGCGGCCGCGGTCGCACGATTGCCCGGAGCACCGCGGGCATGTCGAAGTGCTTGACCAGCGGCCACAGTGAGAACACCGCGACCAGCGTGTGCGCGACCAGCCAGGCCGCGAACAGGCCGCTCACCGAATCGTCCACTGCGCGGGCAACGATCGCGCTCGCCATCAGCAGCACGGGTCGTAGGCCGCCGAACAGCGCGTCGTACTCCATTCGCAGGTGGGCTTTCGTGGCGGCGATGGCAATGGCGGCCATCGACAACGGCACGAGCGACCAGCCGACCAGGTACAGACCCGGCAAGAGCTCGTCCTGACCCGCGAAGAGCAGATCCACAATCGCTCGCGCCGCGAACATCGTGCCGAGCGCGACGACGAGCGACAGCACGAACGTCGCAGTGAACGCATTGGCCAGCACCTGCGCCACGCGCTCGGCCGCGGCCGGGTCTGCGTCGGCCTGATCCACGTCCTTGCTCGCGAAGATCGTGGTCGCGTCGGCGTATCCCGTCGACAACAAGCCCGCGAGGATCTCCACCGCGAAGATCGCGATGAGGTACTGGCCGATGACGACGGGGCCGTACAGCCAGGTCGCGAAGACGATGAACAACGGCTCGAGCAGCCGCGCGCCGAGGCCGAGCGTGTTGAAGAACGCGCCGCGCCTCAACTCGCGGTCGTACGTCGCCATGCTCGGACCGATGTTAGGCCGGATGCCGCAGGGTCGCACCTGCGGTGGTTGCCGCGCGCCGGCCACGCTGCTAAGTGTGCGCGGCGGCCATGGGCACGAGCACGATCTTCACTTGGATCCTGATCGCGGGCGCCATCGCGGTGAGCGCGTTCGCGGTCGTACTCGTCCGCCGGGTCCGCGCCGAGGTCGAGAGCCGGTACCGCCGAACCGAGGCCTGGCTCGCGATCCTCGGCGTGTTGCGCCCGCGCGCGCCGTTCGGACCGACCGGGCCGTGGATCGCGAGCCCCGAGCTGTTGCACGACTTGGTGCTGATCATCTTCGAGACGCGACCACAGCGGGTGCTCGAGCTCGGCAGCGGCATGTCGACGTTGGTCTGCGCCTACGCGCTGGAGGCAGTCGGACAAGGCGGCAAGATCATCTCGCTCGATCACGACGATCGCTTCGCCGAGACGACGCGACGCCAGCTGCGGATGCATGGCCTCGACGGCATCGCGACCGTCTTGCACGCGCCGTTGCGCACGACGACGACCGACGTCGGCGCGCAGTCGTGGTACGGCGTGCCCGACGAAGCGCTGCGCGGTCCGATCGACCTGCTCATCGTCGACGGGCCGCCCGGCGGCGGCGAACGGCTCGCTCGGTATCCCGCCCTGCCCGTGCTGCGCTCCCATCTGGCCGTCGGCGCGGTGATCGTCGTCGACGACGCGCGGCGCCCCGGCGAGCAGGAGATCGTGGAGCGCTGGCATCGTGCACATCCGGATTTCACCGTGCAGCACCGCGCGTCCGAGAAAGGCACTGCGATCCTGCGCCACGTCACAACAGCGGACGAGCCAGCGCGCTGAAGAGCTGACGCCCCGCGTTGGCTTCGACGTAGTGCGCGTCGATGCGCGGCACCAGATCACGCGTACGGACGGACGCATACCAGTGCACGAGCCGGGTCTCGGGGCGCAGCACCTCGTCGAGCGGCGCGGTGCCGATGCGAAACCAGTGTGCCGAGATCTCCGGCCCGAGTGGATAGAACACCGCCGGGACGTGCACGGCGAGCCCCGGACGGCCGCGCCACTCTTCGACGACCTGTTGCAGCAGATGGGTGCCCAACGCGAATCGCACCTTGCGACGCTCGGGCGGCACCTCGAGCGCCGCGCCGAGCAACCGCGAGATGAACGGGTGCCGCGGCGGCGCGCCGAGGACCGCGTTGTTCACCGCCGCGGGATAGTAGCGCTCGATGTGCCGGAACGCGCGCCATCCACCGGGTACCTCGCGCAGCAGCGCACGCGCCGAGCGGCGCACGAACGCGGCCGCACGCACCCGAGGATCGCGAGCGCCGCGTACACCGGCCGGGTAGACGACGCGCTCCTGGCCGCACAAGGCGACGCCCGGCTCGCGCAGATCGTCGAACGAGCGCACCGTGATCGTGTCGGTGTCCAAGTAGACACCGCCCTCGCCGAACAGCACCGCGATGCGCACGAGGTTGCTGCGGGCGGCGGGGTGCGAGAGCTCGCGGTACACGTCGACCAGCGCAGGGCCATCGGGACAGGCTTCCAGGAGCGCGGCCTCGTCGAGCACCCGGGTCTCGACCCCGGGAATCTCGGTGAGGGCCGCGAATCCCGAGCTCTGGCTCAGCACCCGCTCGTGGTGCAGCACGACACGATCGAAGCCGCCGCGCCGCGCGGCCGATCGCAGCGCGAGCCCGTACACCCACGGCAGGTCCTCGCCGAACCACACGAAGTGCGCCGTCGCGGGCGTGGCCGTCATCCGCTTCGCTACGTAGCTCATCGGTGCGGCGAGCACCATCCGTTTCGCGAGTGAGCCTTCCGCCGGGTTGCCGGTCACGTTGTCGAGAGGGGCTCGGCACCAACATCGTTGCACGGCCTGCAACGACAACTTTCGTTCTGTGGCGTTGCCTGCATGCGCTGGCGGCTCGATGTTTGTTCGAACGACATGAGCCTCAGAGCGCCGCGATCGACAGCGTGCTGGCGGTCACCGGCGAGCTCGCCGGCAAGATCGTGATCGACTGGTCCAAGCTGCTCCGGCGGTGACCGAACGCGGCGAGCGAGAATCCCTCGTTCACCCCGCCGAATTCCGTCGGCCCGTTCCCCGGCGCTGCGGTGGCACCACGGCGAGCAGGTCCGACTCGTCGCGCCCCAGGAGGCTTCGGACCAGCGGGTGGCCGAAGTGCCGCTCGACGGTGATCCCGTAGAAAGTCTCGAACAGCCCGGGCACGACCGCATACTCGCGGAGCTCCCCGTTGCGTAGCTCGTCGCGCACGACCACCGCCGGTAGGAGCGCGATGTTCTCGGTGTCCCGAGCCAGCAGGCGCATCGTCGCCATGTCGTCGACCTCCGCAACCGCTCGCACCCGCACACCCAGCTGCTCGCACAGCGCGTCGAACTCGGAGCGGATGACGCTGTCCGGCCCGGGAAGCACCATCGTCGCGCCGTTCAGATCCTCGGGGAACCGGAACCGCCGGTGGCGCGCGTGGCCGATGAGGCTCACTGGCTGCTTGGCGAGGCGTCGGCATCGCCACGGGCGGCGTCCGTCGACCTGCGGCGGCTGATTCGACAGCACGAGGTCGAGTGCGTGATGCTCGAGTCGATCGAGGAGCTCGTCGAGTCGCGCGGTCTCGAGGCGCAGCTGCACGCGCGCATCTCCGAGCAGCGGCTTGACGAACGACTCCTGGAAGTTGCGCGACAGTGTCGCGACCGCCCCGATCCGCAGCACATCGCCTGCGCGGCCGTCCTCGAGTGTCGCGACCAACTGGCTGCCGGTGGCGAAGATGTCATCCGCGTAGGCCAGCGCGATGCGGCCGGCCTCGGTGATGGCCAGGCGCCGGCCTTCGCGATGGAACAGCGACTGGCCGAGTGACGCCTCGAGCTGGCGGATCTGGGCCGACAGGGCCGACTGCGACACCCGCAGTCGGGCAGCCGTGCGCGTCAGGTTGCCGTCGTGCGCAACCGCCCAGAAGTAGTGCAGGTGGTGGAAATTGAGGGCGGTCGCGGTCACTTTATCGTTCGTCTCTGGCGAACGCTTTATTCCTTATTATCTCTTTTTCAAGAACATTCTGAACGGCGCTGCGCTCGAGCGTGTTCATCGAGGCGCCGCGCGCGATCGAGGGCGTGCTGGGCAAGCACGAGAAGGTTCGACAGCTGGTCGACAACGGGTGGCTCTACCTGCTACGGATCGACGCGACCGAGCGCTGCATCCAGGCCTACCGCCAGGGCGAGTGGGTCGACAACGTCTCCCGCATGACGACCTCGTACAACCTGACGCACCTCCAGCAGCTCGAAGCCGAGAGCATCCGCATCTTCCGCGAGGTGGTCGCCGAGCTCGCGAATCCGGTGATGTTGTTCTCGATGGGCAAGGACTCGTGCGTGATGCTGCACCTCGCGCGCAAGGCCTTCTTCCCGGCCAAGCCGCCGTTCCCGCTGCTGCTCATCGACACCACCTGGAACTTCCGCTCGATGTACGAGTTCCGCGACCGTCACATCGTCGGCGAGCTCGGCATGTCGTGCCTGGTGCACATCAACGAGGAGGGCCTGCGCTCGGGGATCAGCCCGTTCTCCCACGGCAGCAAGGCGTTCACCGACGTGATGAACCTCGGCGCGCTGCGCCAGGCCCTCGACAAGTACAGGTTCGATGCGGCGTTCGGCGGCGGGCGCCGCGATGAAGAGAAGGCCCGGGCCAAGGAGCGGGTCTATTCGTTCCGCGACGCCAACCACGCCTGGGATCCCAAGAACCAGCGCCCCGAGCTGTGGAACCTGTACAACGGGATGGTCCACAAGGGCGAGCAGATCCGGGCATTCCCGCTATCGAATTGGACCGAGCTCGACATCTGGCAGTACATCATGCTCGAGGACATCCAGATTGTCCCGGCGTATTTCGCGGCGGAGCGGATCTGCGTCGAGTTCGAGGGCAACCTCATCGCCGTCGACGACG
>Ga0163144_10004013_pt1 | contig 33432 bp, 32 predicted proteins | sample OliLak19BULKMAT1_FD_123175 | JGI IMG/M metagenome (GOLD analysis project Ga0163144, IMG submission 123175) | Freshwater microbial mat bacterial communities from Lake Vanda, McMurdo Dry Valleys, Antarctica - Oligotrophic Lake LV.19.BULKMAT1 | ecosystem: Environmental > Aquatic > Freshwater >... | reverse complement strand
GCGCAAAAGCGCAAAATCAGTTTCCGAGTACCAGCCGTTCGCGTATTGGAGCGGCCAAATTGCCAAAACCGCCTACCCTGCAAGGTGAACCACGATGAAAGTCTATTACGAAGCCGACGCCGACATCGGCATCATCCAGTCGAAGAAGGTCGCCGTCATCGGCTATGGCAGCCAGGGCCACGCTCACGCGCTCAACCTGCGCGAGAGTGGCGTGAAGAATCTCGTTGTCGGCCTGCAGCCAAACTCCGGCTCGAAGCCGAAGGCCGAGCAGGAAGGCCTGAAAGTCATCACGCCCACCGAGGCCGCCAAATGGGCCGACGTCATGATGATCCTAACGCCTGACGAGAAGCAGGCGGTGATGTACGCCAACGAGATCGAGCCGCACACCCGCAAGGGCCAGCACCTGATGTTCGGCCACGGCTTCAACATCCATTACGGCCTGATCAAGCCGCGCGCCGACATGGACGTTTCTCTTTCCGCTCCGAAAGGCCCGGGCCACACCCTGCGCAACCAGTACACCCAAGGCCGTGGTCTGCCAGGCCTCATCGCCATCCACCAGGACGCGTCGGGCGTCGCGCAGGCTGTCGCGCTCTCCTATTCGAAAGCCATTGGCAACACCCGCGCCGGCGTCATCCAGACGTCCTTCCGCGAAGAGACCGAGACCGATCTCTTCGGCGAACAGGCCGTGCTCTGTGGCGGCCTCGTTGAGCTGATCAAGGCCGGCTACGAAACGCTGGTCGAGGCTGGCTACGCGCCCGAGATGGCGTACTTTGAATGCCTCCACGAGGTGAAGCTGATCGTCGACCTCATCTACGAAGGCGGCATCGCCAACATGAACTACTCGATCTCCAACACCGCCGAGTACGGCGAATACATCACCGGCCCGAAGATCGTCACATCCGACACCAAGGCCGCGATGAAGAAGGTTCTCGACGATATCCAGTCCGGCCGCTTCGCCCGCGACTGGGTGCTCGAGAACCAGGCCGGCGCGCCCTCCTTCCAGGCCATGCGAGCCAGGATGAGCAACCACCCGATCGAGGAAGTCGGCGAAAAACTCCGCGGCATGATGCAGTGGTCGAAGGGCAACCAGCTGGTGGATCGCAAGCGCAACTAGCGCCTCGGTCGAACGGGCAGGGGGCGGACATGCACAGGCTATTCATCGTCCTGCCGGTCTATGCTGCGGTGGTCATCTTCCTGCCGCGGCAGGACTGGTTCAGGCCCTTCGCGGACCAGGTCGCCAGTATCAATCCGGACGTCTCCTTCTGGGTTTCGATGTGTCTTGGCGCGGCGGCGGCGCTGGCCTTCTGGGTCATCCGCAACCGACCGTTCAAGTGGATGTTCGGCAAGCCGCGCGTCACCGAAGTGATCGGCATGGGCCTGCTGGGCATGATCATCGCGGCAGTGTTCGACATTTTCGAGCGTCTCGCCGACATGCCCGTCAGCCTGGTGAACATGCTGCTGCTCCCCATCGGCTTCATGCTGTCGGAAGCCGTCTTTCTGGCGCTGCAATGGCGCATGCAGAAGCGCGACGAGGAATAGATAGGATGTTCACGCATCGCCTCGCCACTGAAGACGATCTTCCCGCCATTCGCGCACTGATGGATCTCGCCATCGCGGAACATCTCAAGGCCTTCCTCGATCCAGCGCAGGTCGAGCTTTCGAAATCCATCATGGGCCTCGACACCCAGCTGATCGTCGACCGCACATACTTCCTCGTCGAGGAAGATGGCCGCCTCGCCGGCTGCGGCGGCTGGTCCAGACGAGCAACGCTCTATGGCGGCGATCACTCCACGTCACAGCGCAACGAGGCCCTGCTCGACATCGCCAGGGACGCAGCCCGCGTGCGCGCCATGTACACGCACCCGGACTTCGCCCGCCGGGGCGTCGGCCGCCTGATCCTCCAGATCTGCGAGAACGCGGCCCGCGAGGCCGGTTTCCGCTCGGTTGAACTCATGGCCACGATGTCCGGCGAGCCGCTCTACCGGGCTTGCGGGTACACGGACATCCAGCGCATCGTCGCCGCCAGCCGCGATGGCGTCGATGTTCCGGGCGTTCGGATGGGAAAAGCGCTTTAGCGCGTTGCCGCCGCCGCCTTCAGCCTCCATCTTGTCCGGATGACTGAAGCCGCCGCACGAACCGTCCCCGCCGCCCCGCCACGTGTCACGGTGGTCTTGCTGGTCTATGCCATGGCCGCACTGCTCCTGGCGCTCCATCTCGCCTTCACGCTGGCGCCATTCGACCAGCAGGACGAGCTGACCTGGAACTTCGCGCTGATGCCAATGCGCTTCTGGGCGCCGGCCGGATCGCCGGATGTCTATCCAGACTACCTTTCCGGCCTGCTGACGCTTCTCTCGAGTGGTCTCCTGCATGGCGACTGGATGCACGTCATCGTCAACGCGGCGATGCTGGTCTGGTTCGGCCTGCCGGCTGCGCGCGCGCTTGGGCCGGGGGCTGCGGCGTGGGGTTACTGGATGCTTCTGTTCGCAGGCTCGATCATTGCCGGCTCCGCCTTCTACCTCGCCATCACGGATGACTCTGGTGCCTATCTCATCGGGGCATCCGGCGGCACGTCCGGGCTCATCGCAGCGGCGCTCCTGCTTGGCGACAATGGGCGCAAGCATGCGCTCTGGTCGCCGGGATTCCTCATGCCCACGGCGATCTTCGCCGTCATGAACGTGCTGCTTGTTCTCGCCGCGCCCTACGCCTTAGGCATGGCGGTCAGCTGGGAAGCTCACACAGGAGGCTACATTTTCGGGGCGCTGCTGATGGCCGTCCTGCCGCTGCGTGGCTATGGCTGGGCCAGGTCCTGACCAAACCAGATCATGACGAAAAAGGGGCAGCCTCATTCGGGCCTCGTTCATGTGAAAACGGGCTATATCGCATGCGAAGGGCAGGCGTTTTTCGCGCGCGGGGCTCCAGGAGACGTGAAATGAAGAAGCTTCTGGTCATGGCAGGTATCGCGACATTCGCGATCTGCGCCGCCACCGCAGATACGGTGAAGGACGGAGCGGTTTCCGTGAAGCCCGGCCGCTGGCTGTGGAAGCAGGAAACCAACATCATGGCCATCCCGCTCAAGGAAGAGAACATCGAGTGTCTCATCCCCGAGGAAGCCAGGATCACCCTGTCCAAGCTGGCGCGCGATCTCGAAAAGGGCTGTACGGTGGACAATGTCCGAGCCATCCAGAACGGCTACCTGTTCAAGTTGAAATGTTCCGGCAAGACCAAGGGCGAAGCCGATGCGACGATCATTCACTCCGAGACGATGATGAAGATCAACGCCAAGGGATCGGCCACGGTCGGCTTCATCCCGGCCGGGTTCTCGATGAAGGCTGATGCCACCTACCAGGGTGACTGCTCTGCAGCGGAAATCGCCAAGGCGAAGGAACGCTACATCCGCGAAAATCCCGGCGCCGCCGCGCCGCAGTAGCGGCTCCGCAAGGGACAAAAAGAACGCCCCGCAGGAAACTGCGGGGCGTTTGTCGTCCCGTGCGATCTACGACCCTCAGAAAGAGAATGTCAGGCCGGCCTGCACCACCGGATAGACCTCATACTTGCTGATCTCGTCCTGCAGGTTCTGTTCCTCCTGCGCCAGCTGCGCCTGGAAATTCGGATCGGCCGCCAGCGTGCCGCCCGCCGCCGTCAGGTTCACCTGCGGCGATCCGGTGAACATGGCGCCGGCGATGAACTTGAACGCAATGCCGGGATTCTCGAACGTCGAGTCCCAGCCAATGCCGACGAATGGCGCCACGTCTTCAAGATCCGCCGCCATGCCCAGCGTGCCGACCTGTGCGGGCGTGAAGGTCTGGCTGCCGATCTGCACGTTGGTCGCCGGCGTTGCCAGCATGTCCAGCGTCTTCTCCCCGAAATAGGCGCCGCCCGTGATCAGGAAGCTGTTGCCGAACGGATGGAAATCCACGAACGCCCCAATCGTGTTGAGGTCGAGATCGCCCGTGTAGTCGACGCCGTCAAAAGTGTCGTCCGCTTCGTACTGGAAATAATTGTACCCACCACGCAGCTGCAGCCCCGGCAGTACCTGGATCTGCGCCTCCACGGCTGCGCCCGTAGTGCCGATGCTCCCGCCTATGGCGACCTGCGCGTGCGCTGCGCCCGCCCCCGTCACGCCAGCGGCCATCAGCGCCGCAAGCTTGATTGCTCGATTCATTACCTGTCTCCCCTGACTAGATGCTGCGAGCTTGTGCGCATTCGCACGCGCCAGCAAGCGGGCGAGACTTGTCCGGTCTCGCCTGCGTGGTATCAATCCGCCATGCCGCGCGTCTTGCGCTGTCGCGCATCCCACGCCGACATGATCACCGCCGCCGCAACGACTGCGGCGCCTGCCCACACCTGCCAGCGCGGTATCTCGGCAAAGAAGAAGTAACCCAGCATCGCGCTCCAGATCAGCGCCGTGTACTCAGCTGCGGCGATGTTCTGCGCCTGTGTGCGCGAATAGGCTGACGTCAGCATGAACCACATGGCGAAGCCCGTGGCCCCCGTCAGCGCAAAGAGCGGCAGGTCCGCCGCCATCGGCGTCGCGCCCATCACAATCGCCGCCGGCAGCAGGTAGAGCATCGGGAAAAGATTGCTCAGGAAGGCAACCGCCACCGCATCATCCTTGCGCGACAGCTGTCGCAGCAAAACCATGGACAGCGCATAGAGCACGGCGGCCGAGACACCTGAAACGATCCCCTCCACGCGCCGCGCATTGTCCGTCGCGCCCTCCGCGCCCTGCACGGTGACCAGCACGCCCGCGAACCCGACCACCAGCGCCGCCGTCGCGGCCGGCCGCATTGCCTCGCCCAGCAGCCACCGCGCCAGCGGCGAGATCATCAGCGGCGCACAGAACACCAGCACCGTCGCTTCCGCGATCGGAAGGATGGTCAGGCAGTTGAAGAAGAGCAGCGAGCAAACGGTGATCACAATTGCGCGCAAGGCATGCCGTCGCAGCCCCGCCGCGTCCGGCAGCCGCGAGCGCAGCGCCAGTACTGTTGCGCCGGCGAAAAGCGTGCCGAACACATACCGCCCGGTCGCGATCAGGATCACGCCGTAGGTGAAGCCCAGCTGCTTCACGATCGCATCCATTGCGCATCCAAGCATGACGCCCACGACGGCGAGCACGAGGGGGGGCGTGTTGGCGAGGAGAGGAGGGGCGGCCCGCATCGACCCATCCATCACGAACCTGCGCGCGCCTCAATCGGCCGCGGCCTGGCCGGGAAGACCATTTCCCCAAGGTCAGTTGCCAACCCTTCAACCACCTTGCGCGTCCGGGCCAATTTAGGCATGGTCCGCGCCATCCTGCGGGCGGGCCAACCGCGATTCCGGTGCTGAATCGCGTGGGAAGTCGTCCAATATCAACATCGTAGAGGACGACTGATGAGCGATCTATCGCTTTGGCTTCCCATCGTCGCGGGCGTCATCGCCGTTGCGTACGGCGTGTTCACGACCCAGCGGCTCATGGCGCTGCCCACCGGCAGCGCAAAGATGCAAGAGATCGCAAAGGCCATTCAGGAAGGCGCCAGCGCCTACCTCAATCGCCAGTACCGCACGATTGCCATCATCGGCGCCGTCGTCGCCGTGCTGGTCGCGGTCTTCTTCATGAACTGGCAGGCCCCGGTAGGCTTTCTCATCGGCGCGATCCTGTCAGGGGCGGCCGGCTATATCGGGATGAAGATCTCGGTGCAGGCCAACGTCCGCACCACTGAGGCGTCCTCCAAGGGCCTCGCACAGGGCCTCAGCGTCGCCTTCCAGTCGGGCGCGGTCACGGGCATGCTCGTCGTCGGCCTCGCGATCCTTGGCCTCGGCGGCTACTACGCGCTTCTCACGGTCGGCCTCGGCCTCCCGCCGGGCGATCGCACGGTGGTCAACGCCATGGTCGCCCTCGGCCTTGGCGCGTCGCTCATCTCCATCTTCGCCCGGCTCGGCGGCGGCATCTTCACCAAGGGCGCTGACGTCGGCGGCGACATGGTGGGCAAGGTCGAAGCCGGCATTCCCGAAGACGAGCCGCGTAACCCCGCGACCATCGCCGACAGTGTCGGCGACAACGTTGGCGATTGCGCCGGCATGGCTGCCGACCTGTTCGAGACCTATGCGGTGACCATCGTTGCCACCATGGTTCTCGCCTCGATCTCGTTCGCGGGCGTGGCTCAGGCCGGCATGATGGTCCTGCCGCTCACCATCGCGGGCGTGTGCATCTTCACCTCGATCATCGGCACTTACTTCGTTCGTCTCTCGGCCGGCTCGCGCAATGTCATGGGCGCACTCTACAAGGGCTTCATCGCCTCTTCGGTGCTCTCCGTCCCGGCGCTCTACGGCGCGATCTACATCGCGCTCGGTGATCCGATGACCACCACGGTCACCATGTCCGACACGCTTGGCACGGCTATCCCCGCCATTAACCTGTTCTGGTGCGGCGTCGCCGGTCTGGTCGTCACCGGCCTGATCATCTGGATCACCGAATACTACACCGGCGTCGGCTATCGCCCGGTGAAATCCATCGCTCAGGCCTCGGTTTCGGGCCACGGCACGAACGTGATCCAGGGCCTCGCCGTCTCGCTTGAAGCGTGCGCGGTCCCGGCCCTGATCATCATCGCGGGCATCATCTTCACCTACTCGATGGGTGGCCTGATCGGCATCGGCATCGCAGTCACCACAATGCTGGCGCTCGCCGGCATGGTCGTGGCGCTCGACGCCTTCGGCCCGGTCACCGACAACGCCGGCGGCATCGCCGAGATGGCGGGCCTCGATGACTCGGTTCGTGAAACCACCGACACGCTCGACGCCGTCGGCAACACGACGAAAGCCGTGACCAAAGGCTACGCCATCGGTTCTGCCGGTCTCGGTGCGCTGGTCCTGTTCGCCGCCTTCACGGCGGACCTCGACCACTTCGCCACCTCCGCCGTCGAAGGCTCGCTGCTCTACGGCGTCGTCGCCGACTTCTCGCTGTCGAACCCGTATGTGGTGGTCGGCCTGCTGTTTGGCGGCCTGCTGCCCTTCCTGTTCGGCGGCATGTCGATGATGGCCGTCGGCCGCGCCGCGCAAGCGGTCGTTGAAGAGGTCCGTCGCCAGTTCCGCGAAATCCCCGGCATCATGGACTACTCCGGCAAGCCCGATTACGGCCGGGCAGTCGACATGCTGACCAAGGCCGCGATCAAGGAGATGATCATACCGTCGCTTCTGCCGGTCCTCTCGCCCATCGTGCTGTTCTTCGTCATCTGGGGAATTGGCGCAGCGCAGGGCCTTGAGCAGGCCGCAGCCGTCAGCCAGGCGCTCTCCGCGGTTGGCGCGATGCTGATGGGCGTGATCGTCACCGGTCTCTACGTCGCCATCTCGATGACCTCAGGCGGCGGTGCGTGGGACAACGCCAAGAAGTCGTTCGAGGACGGCTTCCGCGACAAGGACGGCGTCGTCCACAAGAAGGGTTCGGACGCCCACAAGGCCTCCGTCACCGGCGACACCGTCGGCGACCCCTACAAGGACACGGCGGGGCCCGCCGTGAACCCGATGATCAAGATCACCAACATCGTCGCCCTGCTCATGCTGGCGGCCATGGCGGGCAATGCCGCCTGAGGCTGATCTGATCGACGAAAATCCAACGGGCCGCGGATCACTTCGCGGCCCGCTTCTTTTTGGTGCCAGCTCAGGCCGCCTTCCGTGCGTCGACGCCACGCGCGACCTTCAGCGCATTCCCCGACCAGTTCATCTGATCGAACACAGCCGTCCGGGCCGCAAAGAGGTGTTTCGGTTTCTCCGGACAGGTTCCGGGCTTGGGATCCGTGGATTTCCGCCCCGGTTGGCCTGCGGCCGGGATTGGCTGCAGCTGGTTGAAGTACGCTTTGTCCGGTGTTTGCCGGTCATGGCCACCGTGCGGGCGTCGCGCACTGTGGAAGGCGAGATAGCGGGTATTTTCTGGCCCCGCCCCGGTCGGGTCTGTGGAACCTAGCGGCGCTGCGCCACCGCCGGGCGCAATGATCTCGGGCGTCGCGCCAGGCAGCTCGGCAGGCGGCGTGGCCGTTACGCCGGGATCCATTGGCGCATCAAAGGCTAACGCGCCTGCCCCCATCCGCGCTTGCGGCCCTTTGTCAGCGCAGGCGATCTGACCCATCCTGATCGCGCCTGCCAGTCCAGCGGTCAGGCTCTAACCTGGATAAATCATCGCCGGTCACTTTTTCCTCAACGGGTGAACGACCAGCGAGCGTTCGTGTTCCGCCACGCCGGGTGCGGCCCTGGTGAGCGCACTCAACCCCAAAGCTCTGCCGTCGGCGATCCGATATGTTCAGGCCTGAGGCCCATCGCGAAAACCTGCGCCGGCACATCCCGCAGTATCGGAATCGATTGCAGGTTCCGCACGATGAACGGCGCGCGTATCCGGCCGCGCGCACCCAGGGTCGGCGCGATCACGTTGTTCTGTGCGAACACCTGCACCGACTGGATCACCCTGGTTGGCCAGGCGCGCCGGTCCTGCACCCGCTGCAGGTCGTGCCCCGTCACAGCGCTGTTGGCGAGCGGCAGCCAGAGCAGGTTCGCCGCCGCGACCGAGTCCTGCACCGCCAGGTTCACGCCAACGCCCCCCACGGGCGACATCGCATGCGCCGCATCACCGATGCACAGCAGGCCTTCGCGCCACCACGTCTCCAGCCGGTCAACCTGCACGCTCAGCAGTTTCACATCATCCCAATCGCCGACATGGCCGGTACGTCCCGCGAACATCGGCGCCAAGGTAGCGATGCGCGCCCGAAAGGCAGCCAGGCCCTCGGCGCGAACAGCATCCGCACTGCCATTTGCGATCACGTAGGCGCACTGCCAGTAATCGCCGCGATAGAGCACCACCAGCAGCCCTCCGCTTTCGACGAATGCCCCCGTATCCGTCCCGTCAGCCGCGTGATGGGGCAACTTGAACCAGAACACATCGAGCGGCGCGCCAAGATCTGTCACCTTGAGCCCGGCCCTCTCGCGCAACAGGGAGCGTCGTCCATCGCACGCCACTGTCAGGTGCGCTGCGAACTCGATCTCGCCGACCGGGGTCATCGCACGAACCCCCGTCACGCGATCGCCGTCGCGGACCAGGTCAGTCGCCTCCGCATCCATCATCAGATGAAAGCCACGATAGCGCCGCGCCTGACGTTCGAGAAAATTGAGGAACTCCCACTGCGGCGCCATCGCCATGAATGGCGCCTGCACCTTCAGCCGCGTCAGGTCGATCAGGCGAATGAACTCGCCGCCGATGGTCGCGCCGATCCGTTCAGTCCGTGCGAGGGGCAGCTTCAGGAATTCATCCAGCAGCCCCAGCTCGTGGAACAGCTCCAGCGTCGAGGGATGAATTGTGTCGCCGCGAAAATCGCGCAGGAAGTCCGCGTGCTTCTCCAGCACGATCACATCCAGCCCCGCGCGCGCCAGAAGAAAGCCCAGCATCATGCCCGCAGGGCCTCCGCCGGCAATGCAGCAGCGCGTCTCGACCCTTCGGACGACGGATGTCCCGCTACTTGACGCCATACTGCACGTTGTTCCGCACGCGATAGCCGGTGATCGGCTGGTCGGTGAAGAAGCCGTCGAGGCCAAGGGAGAGCGCCTGCGCAAGAAACGCATCGATCGTCATCCCCTGCGGTGGTGTCTCGTCCCTGAACGTCCAGGCGTGGACGGGAATGCCCCTGGCGTGGCTCGCCTCGATCACGCCAGTTGACTTGCCGGCGCTGTCCATCACCAGCGCCGTATTCGCGCCGAGGCCCTGCCAGAACGGCGCGCCGGGCATGGCCATCGCCGCATCGAGCGCCGCCTTGTCCGACACCAGCATCACCACCGGCAGGTCGGTCATGGCATCGATCGCCTTCACGAAGTCCGGCTCGAACGACTGGATGAACACCGGCGAGCCCGCGGCCGACATGCCATGCTTGCCGAGCGCTGCGAGAATCGCGCCGGCCATGTCCGCCTTGCCGATGGCGGCGTGATAGGCTGGCGACTTGGCTTCGGGATATACGCATACCGGCTCGCCCGTCACCGTCACGCGCGATCTGGCCAGCTGCAGCACTTCGTCGAAAGTCGGAATCTGGTAGAGCCCGTCGTATGCTTTCGAGCGCCCTGGAAATGACTGCACCGCGCGCAACGTCTTCAGCTCTGCCATCGTGAAGTCGGCAACCCACCAATCCATCCGGCCTTCATACTCCGGATCGGTCGAGCGCCGCTTGCGGCTCGCGAACTCCGGCCGTGAGGCGATGTTGGTCGTCGTCGACAGATAAGTGTCGTGGCGCACCGCCAGCTGGTTGTCCCTCGTGATCACGAGGTCCGGCTCGATGCAGTCCGCCCCGTCATTCAGCGCGCGCTGGTAGGCTTCCAGCGTATGCTCGGGCAGGGCGCCAGAGGCCCCGCGATGCCCGATCAGCAGCGGCTTCGCCCGCCCCAGCGTCGGGTAGACCCAGCCGCCGTCCGCCCCGCCGCCCGACGATCCCGCCGTCGTGCCGCACCCCGCCAGCGCAAACGTCGCGGCGACCGCAAAAGTCGAGAAAAATCGCAAACCTGTCATTGCGTAACCTTGCTCAAGCCGCGTCCACATGTCGAGGGTCTCGTCAGGGAGTATAGCCCCGCGACCGCGACCGATTATTGACGGCGCTCACCCGAGGGCGCAAACGGGCCGCGCATGAGCAAGCTTGGCGACTTCGTCAACAACATGGACGCCCGCGCCTGGCGCACCATCTGGGTGTCGCTGGCGCTGCTGGGCGGCGTGGTTGTTGTCGCCGTTGTCGGCGCTGTGACAGGCATTGGCGATCATCTCGACCAGCAGCTGATGGGTCTGCGAAACGGCCCGTGGGGGCTTCCGGCGACGATCCTGCTGTTCATCGTCACCAGCTTCCTCGCCGCCCCGCAATTCGTACTGTTTGCCGCCGCCGTAGTCGCCTTCGGCCCCTGGCTTGGCTGCACCTATGCGATGGCCGGCACCATCGTGGCCGCCTGGATCCACTTCTTCCTGGGGCGATTTGGCGGTGCCAGGCTGGTCGAACGTTACGGTGGCAACACAATAAACCGCCTGTCGCGCTTCATCGGCCGTAACGACTTCCTCGCGAGCCTGATCGTCCGCAGCGTGCCGACCGCCCCGGCCGTGGTGGTCAACATGGCCTTCGGCGCCAGCCAGGCTAATTTCTGGCGCTACACGGCTGTCGTCATCGTCGGGTCGATCCCCAAAATCCTCATCGTGGCCCTGCTCGGCCAGTCCGTCCTCTCTGCCATGGGCGGCGGCATCGCGCTGGCCGTCGGCGGCGTCATCACGGTCGTCGCGATCTGGATTTCCGTGGCGCTGGCCGCCCGCCGCGCCGTCAACGACGAGCCGGCCCTCCAGAAGCCGGCTGACGCCCAGTCGGGGTCTGATCCGGTCGCCGACTAGTCTCACCGGGGCAGGTCCTGCCTCGCCCCCACGTTAGCTGGGGCTCCAATTTCCAATACTTGACGCCAACCGCGCCCGCCATCATAGAACAATCATGCGCGCACAGGGTCCAACCCTCCTTCTTTCCCTGCCGGGGCTGCTTAGCAGCCCCTGGGCGCGTTCGTGACCGGCTGAGCCTGCCGGTCGCGCGTCCAGGGGTGATCGCTAGCAAACCCCTCGAGACAGCCCTGACAGGACGCCCAGAATGACCCCCCCCTCCACGACCACAAACGCTGGCAAAGACCGCGTCTTCATCTTCGACACCACGATGCGCGATGGCGAACAATCGCCAGGCGCCTCGATGACGCTGCGCGAGAAACTCGAACTCGCCGAACTGCTGCAGGAGATGAAGGTCGATATCTGCGAGGCTGGTTTTGCCGCCTCTTCCGAAGGCGATTTCCAGTGCGTCAGCCAGATCGCTGAACTCGCAAAGGACATGGCGATCTGCACGCTGGCCCGTTCCACGCTCACGGACATCGACCGGGCAGGGGAGGCACTGCGCAAGGCGAAGTCGCCCCGCATCCACACCTTCATCTCCACCAGTCCCGTGCACATGAAGCACAAGCTGAAGATGGGCCCCAACGCCGTGCTCGAAGCCATCGGCGCCTCCGTCACGCACAGCCGCAAATATGCCGGCGACGTCGAATGGTCGGCGGAAGACGCCACCCGCACCGAGTTCGACTTTCTCTGCAAGGCGATCGACGTAGCAATTTCATCCGGTGCCACCGTGATCAACGTGCCCGACACGGTTGGCTATTCCCACCCCGCCGAATACGGCGCGCTGATCCGCCGGCTGATCGAGAACATCCCGAACTCGGACAAGGTGATCTGGTCCACCCACTGCCACAACGACCTCGGCCTCGCCGTCGCCAACTCCCTCGCTGGAGTGATCAACGGCGCGCGCCAGATCGAGTGCGCCATCAACGGCATGGGCGAACGCGCCGGCAACGCAGCGCTCGAAGAATGCGTCATGGCGCTGAAGGTGCGCGGCGACTCGCTGCCGTTCTACACCGAGGTGGTGACGCCAAAGCTCAGCCGCGCCTCCAAGATGGTGTCATCGATCACCGGCTTTCCGGTGCAGTACAACAAGGCAATCGTCGGCAAGAACGCCTTCGCGCATGAAAGCGGCATCCACCAGGACGGCATGCTGAAGAACCGCGAGACCTACGAAATCATGCAGCCCGAAGATGTGGGCGTGCCCTCCACGTCGCTGATCATGGGCAAGCTCTCCGGCCGCAACGCCTTCCGCGACAAGCTGGAATCGCTCGGCTATGTGCTCGAGGCCGCCGTCCTCAACGACGCCTTCAAGCGCTTCAAGGATCTCGCCGACAAGAAGAAGCACGTCTTCGACGAAGACATCATCGCCCTCGTCGACGAACAGATGTCAGGCAAGCAGGAACGCATCACGCTGAGACGTCTGAAAGTCGTCGCCGGCACTGATGGTCCTCAGACCGCCGAGATCGAGCTCGTCATCGACGGCGAACCAAGCGCCACAACCTCCACGGGCAACGGCCCGGTTGACGCGGTCTTCAACGGCATCCGCCAGCTCTGCCCGCACACCGCCGTCCTCGAACTCTATCAGGTCAGCGCCGTCACCGAAGGCACTGACGCCCAAGCCACCGTGTCCGTCCGCCTCGCCGAACAGGGCCTTGTCGCCACCGGCAAGGCGAGCGACCCCGACACGCTGGTCGCTTCGGCGCGCGCCTACGTCCACGCCTTGAACAAGCTCGACGTGCGGCGCGCCAAGGCGACGGGCGCTGCTGCCTGGCAGGCAGCGGTTTCAACTGCGTAGCTTGGTGCGTCCGATCACCCAGTCCGGGCACAGGCCAGACGCACGTTCCGCAGGCGTAAGCGCGTTGCCGGCAATCGACGTGGCGTAGGTCGCCCAGTCCGGCTTGAAGGTGAAGGTGCGTTGATCGCTTAGCCCGCTCATGGATGCGCGCAGCGCAAACCTTTTTGTCCAGTTCTCCCGCTCCGGGTCGGTCAGCCCGTCAATACCGGCACCGTCGACCACGAAGGCCATGTCGCGGCCATTGCGGTCGTCGCGTTGCTGGACCGTCGGCATCACGCGAGCGATGGCGCGCCGGTACTGCCAGTTTGTGGGAGAGGCGATGCCCGCCATGTCGGCCCTGATGCGGGCGGCGACCTGCGCCGTGGCGCCAAATTGCGAGACGCCGCTGGTGTGGGTCGCGCGATCAACAAAGAACGCATAGTCGATTTCTGACGGTGTAACGCCAAGTCCGCGATACAGGCTGAAGAAATCGTTGATCTTGCCGCCATCGAAACCGCTCGATGCATAGATGTCTTGATAGACGTCTTGCACGGTTGCATCACGTCCAAGCCGTCCGAACGCGCTCGCCCAAGCGGCGCTGCGCGCCGGGTCGATCCAGATCGAACACAGATAAAGCTCGGAATCGCTGACGTTCTCGATCGTCCGCGCCGCGCCATCGGCTGCCGCCGTGGGAGCCTTCGAGCTGAGGGCCAGCGAACGGCGTAGCGCATCGTACTCCATCCCGAATGCCTCGCGCACCACAGCCGGATTTCTTCGCTCCGCCTCTATCACCACGGCTTGCACCTCGCGGCCCCCGCCAAACGTGGCGCCACGAGGTCCCCAGGTTATCATGCTGTCGTCATTGGTACGGCATGGCGGCTGGCGCCGGCCACCGCCGCCCTGAACGGGGTTCTGGCAGAAATTCCACGCGGAGGGCGCTCCGAACAATGTCGCCTCATACGTCAGCACCAGCGTCATCGCCCGATCATGCACCGGTGGCAGCGGCTGATCGGGAAACAGCTTCTGCCAGAACGCCGCCGTGATCCGAACCTCCCTCGCGGAGGAGTCGGCGGCGAAAGCCTCGAAGCCGGCGGACTGCTGGACCCGCGCCACGGCTTTCGCAGTCGTCGGTCCGAACTCACCGTCGACCTTCATCACGTCGGAAAGCGCCGGATCGACCGGCGCGAGAATCTCCTTGATGCGCCCTTGCAGTTTCGCCACTGGCCCGAAGACACCATCGCGAAGGTTCAGCACGCGCTCGGGCCGCACTTCATATACATAAAGTGGGTCGGAACCCGTTTGAGCCACGGCGGGTGCCGCGGCGAGAAAGGCCAGTAGAGCGCCGGCCGCCAGCCATCTGGAGAAGACGTTACGGGTCCGACGCATCTTGTCCCCAAAAGCCCGATCGCTGAATCGAACCTAGCATCCATCGCTGCCGCTGGACACCACCGCCACGCCCCTTTGGCAGCCGTTCAGGATAAGACCGCAGGTGCGTTGCGGAGTTGCTCAGCGCTGAGGCCGAGCAGGGTGCAACGCGCGCGCTCGTGGAACACAGGCGCAGAATCACAAGAGCCCGCAGGCCGCCTTAGGCAGTTCGGTGCATGCCGCCTCACTTGCGCCTGCAAGCCAGATCGCCCTGGCATCCCCCAACATTGACATCCACCCGCGCCTGAACCAGATACCGCGCATCCTTGGAGGCCACACACATGAAGCTCGCGAAACCCGCCTGATCCCGCGCGTCGTTTCCACTCAAGCTTCAGTGCCCCCATGTTTCCCTCAATCACGCTAGACCGGCTCGCCGCCAAAACGCCCGGCGACCGCACACTCTTCGAAAATCTCACCCTCGCCATCGGGCCCGAACGCGTCGGCCTCGTCGGTCGCAATGGTTCGGGCAAATCCACGCTCCTGTCCCTGATCGCAGGGCAAGGCGAACCGGCGTCCGGTTCCATCACAATCTCCGGTCGCGTCGGCGAACTCGCGCAGCGTTGGCCCGACGATACGATAACGCTCGCCGAAGCGCTCGGCGTGTCCGCCGGCCTTGCGCGTCTGGAGCGCCTTGCCCGCGGCGATGGCACGGAAGACGATATTGCCGACGCCGACTGGACGCTGGAACACCGCATTGCCGAAACACTGGCGAAGGTCGATCTTCCCGAGCGCGATGTCAGCCGGGCAATAAAAGGCTTCAGCGGCGGCGAGCGCACGCGCATCGCGGTTGCCCGTCTCTGGCTGGAGGCGCCTGACATCCTTCTGCTCGATGAGCCGACCAACAATCTCGACGGGCCGGGCCGGGCGGCGATCCTCGCGCTGATCGACGACTGGCGCGGCACAGCACTTGTCGCCAGCCACGATCGCGACCTGCTGGAGCATGTCGACCGCATCGTCGAACTGACGCCCATCGGCGTCACCGTTTTCGGCGGCGGCTGGTCAGCCTTCGCTGACGCGCGCGAGGCGCGTCGTGCCGCAGCCGCAGGCGCGCTAGACAGGGCGGAAGGCGATCTGAAGCGCGTGAAGGATCAGGTTCAACTGCAGCGCGAGATGAAACAGCGCAAGGACGCCGCCGGAAAGGCTGGCCGCGCCACAGCCGGGCAGGGCAAGATGCTGCTCGACTTCAAGCAGGACCGCGCCGAAGCCTCGCTGGGGGCCGCCAATCGCCTGGCCGACCGCCAGCTCTCCGCAGCGAACGAGGCGTTGGACGACGCCAAAGCGAAGTTCGAAGTCCTGGTGCCGCTCAACGTCATCGCGCCAGGCGTGAACCTGCCATCGCAGAAGCTCGTCCTGCAGTTCGAGGATGTGAGCGCTGAAGTCGGCGGCCGTACGCTTTTCGGCCCGCTCACCTTCAAGGTCACCGGCCCCGAGCGCATTCACGTCGCTGGCGGCAACGGCGCCGGCAAGTCCACCCTGCTGAAGCTCATCACCGGCGAGCGTCCGCTTGCATCAGGATCGATCCGCCGCCTCGATGGTCGCATCGCCATGCTTGATCAGCACGCAGACACGCTCGACGACGATCTGACGCTTCTCGCCAACATGCGGGCCGCAAACCCGGAGCTGGACGACAACACGGCCTACGCCGCGCTTGCCCGTTTTGCCTTCCGCAACAGGAAGGCACACCAGATCGTCGGCACGCTCTCCGGCGGCGAACGCCTTCGCCTCTCGATGTCCATCCTGCTTGCATCATCGACGCCGCCGCAACTTCTCCTGCTGGACGAGCCCACAAACCACCTCGACATCGATTCCATCGAAGTGATCGAAAAGGCGCTCATTGCCTATGACGGCGCACTCATCGTGGTCAGCCACGATCCGGTGTTCATCGAAGCGATCGGGTGTTCGCGGGAATTGGCGCTGCCGGGTACACCGACCTGACGGCGCCCATCACCCCGCGATGAGCGGATCAGACGTGCCCCAGCTCGGGACGGGGCCACCGTGACGGCTCAGGTCTCGCAGCGGCGCATTGCATCGAGTGCACTGGGCGCTGATCCCGAACGACCGTCCATCATTCAACCGGATGCGTGCCTCGTTCCGGCGAGCGGGCGCATCTTGGCCTTCTCGCCGGAAAATGGGCCGTCGCCTGCAATGCCGCGCGGGGGGGGGCCGGACAGGGAAGGCTCGCGTCAATCCTTCAGCGTATAGCCGCGCCCGTCCAGCCAGATCACGTCGGGGTCCCTGGGATCGCTGATCAGGATCCGATCTTCTCGCGACCCGTCATCGTAAGCGATCTCAAGCACGATCCCGTCAATCTGATAGCGCCCTCGCTGGTCCGCCCGCACGCTCCGGCTGACCGTGCTGGAATCACCGAACTGCGAACTGGCCGCAGTGCCGCCTCCGCGAATGACGCCACCGTCCCTGAAGAAGTCATACGTCGAGAAGGCCGCAACGGCATCCGTCCCGCCAACTGCGAGATTGCCTCCACCCGTCAACCGCAGGTAGTGACCCGCCAGGGCAAAACCCGCCGGAAGGCGATCATACGTCACCTGGTAGCCGAGGTCCTTCCATTTGCCCGCGTCGAGTTTCTGCAGCTTGCCGCCCTGCCTGCGCCACTTCGTCCAGTCCTCGGGGTGCGCACGCCGATGCCCCGCCAGGCCGCCCTGTGCGGCCAGGCCCCCCACATCCATCAGCGCATCGCCATTCCGGAGCAGTAGAACCGGGAAGGTGTCGATGGTCACCATGCCGCCAAATCCAAAACCCGTGCGCCAGTCGAATCCGATCGCCTCAATGTCCTGCGCAAGCTTCGCTGCTCCGCTGTCCTGCGCGGCGCGCGCCGGCGCGACCTTTGCCGCCGGCGGGGCAGCGGGAGAGGGCGCCGTCGCGTTCTGGCGCAGCGCGAGTTCGCGCGCGACCTGATCCAGCATCGCGGCGTCGCGCGCACCGAGATGCGCGTCCGGCTGCGCCATCGCGCGGTTCAATATCTCGCACGCCGAAGCATCAAGACCATCCAGTGTTCGCGTCGAACTGGCCAGCGCCGCATCAAGGTCGCGTGCTGCGGCAGGTTCCTGGCGCAACACCGTGATCGCCTCCCGTATCAGGGCTGCGCGGTTTGCTATCTCCCATTTCCGGTAGGCTGCGCCCAGCGGCCCAGCGAGCCCGCCGGCTGACCGGCACAAGCCCGCGTAGTGATCGATCAGCACCAAGGGCGCAACGATCCTCTGAAGTGCCAGATTGTTGGCGTGAAGCGTCTGCCCGCCCGCGACAGGGGCCAGCGTCAGCGCAGCGATCAGCCACGCGGCCATCCCGGTTCGTTGCGAGTTCGGCTTCATCCCTGCCTCCTGCACAAGCGCATCGTGATGCGCCGCGAGCAATTTGGCGAGCGAATGTGACAGTCCTGCAAGCGCCGTTGCGCCTTAGCCCTTCAACCCGCCCAGCTTGCAGATGTGTTTCCACTCTGCATCGCTCACCGGCTGCACGGAAAGCCGGGTGTTGTTGACCAGAACCATGTCCTTCAGTGCCACATCGGCTTTTGCGGCGGCCAGCGTCACATGCATTTTCAGAGGCTCAAGCGCGCGAATGTCGGGCGACACCCATGGGCCGGTTTCCGCCGTTGGATCGGGGTAGGCCGCCTTCACCACCTCTGCGATGCCGACCACGGCCTTGTCGGCATTCGAGTGGTAGTAGAGCACCCGCTCGCCCGGCCTCATCGCCATCAGGTGCAGCTTGGCCCCGTGATTGCGAACGCCAGTCCACGGGGTCCCTTTCTTTCCGGCCTTCACGAGATCGTCCCACGAGAAGACGTCAGGTTCGGACTTCACCAGCCAATAGGCCATCCCCATCTCCTTCAGGTCGGATGCTCAACGTCCTTGCCGTCCAGCCGCCGCGCATTGCGCAGGCTGGGAAACATCGTCGCCCACGCGCCGGCGACAATGACCGCGCCGACCCCGCCAATGACAACGGCCGGAACAGCGCCAACAGCGCCCACACCAATCACATGCGCCATCGTGCCGGCGCGGAATTCGCCAAGCTCGTTCGAGGCAGACACGAACACAGAGTTCACCGCATTCACCCGCCCACGCACCTCATCCGGCGTCCACAGCTGCAGCAGCGTTTCGCGGATCACCACGCTTACCATGTCAACGGCGCCGAGCAGGATGAGGGCCAGGATCGAAAGCCAGGCCACTGTCGAGAGCCCGAATACGATCGTAAACGCGCCAAAGAGCGCAACACAGACGAACATGATCCGGCCGGCATGGTCGCGGATCGGGAAGGCGGCCAGCATGGCGGCTGTTGCGATCGCCCCGATCCCGGGGGCGGCGCGAAGCCAGCCAAGCCCCTCGGGCCCAAGCTTCAGAATTTCCTCCGCGTAGATCGGGAGCAGGGCGATCACGCCACCCATCAGCACGGCAAACAGATCGAGCGAGATCGCGCCGAGAATCATCTTCTGTTTCCAGATGAAGCGGAAGCCATCGAGCATGTTGGACAGCGTCGGCCGTTCCTTCGGCGGCGCCTTTGGAGGTTTCGGAATCGCGAACACCAGCAGTGCGCCGATGATCATGAACACAAAGGCGATCGTGTAGGCGATCTCCGGTCCGTGCCCGTTCAGGAAGGCGCCGAGCCCCACCTGGCCATTCCCGGCCAGCCAGCTGGCGAACGCCGGCTCGCCCAGTCCGAGCAGAAGCCCCCCGGCGGCCGGGCCGACAATCGTCGCCGCCTGCCAGGCGGACGAATTCCAGGTGACCGCATTGGCAAAGTCATGGGCGGGAACGAGGGAGACGACGAGCGAAGACGAGGCGGGACCAAGAAAGGCGCGGGCGATCCCGAAGACGACGAGGACGCTCAGCATCAGGACAGCGGTGATCATTCCGCTCCCGGTCAGAAGGGCCATGGCCGCAGCGCAGGCCGCGGCCAGCAGGACCGAGAGTCCCATGATCATTCTGCGGCCGAACTGGTCGGCGACCGTTCCCGTAACCAGCACGAGCAGCGCCAGCGGCAGAAACTGAACCAGGCCGACGAGACCTGTGTAGAGGGCGGACTTGGTCAGGGCGTAGATGTGCCAGATGACGGCGACGGAGAGGATCTGGGCACCGAACGTCGTGAAGACCCTGGCCAGGAAGTACAGCACGAAGGCGCGGTGCCGGAAGGCGGCGAACCTTCCTTCCACGCGGCCTTCCGGGGGCCTGTCTGTGGCGCCATCGGCAGCTGTTTCAGTCATCTGGGCGAGGGGAGGTGTTGAGGGATTCTCATCAGTCAGTCCCCATTGGCGCCGCCGGGGGACCGCTGGCAAGAGGCAGTGCCAAAGATACGGAAATCGCTCCATGGAACGTAGCGTGCCGTATGGAGCGTGCGTGTTTTGGGCGTTCGGGTTGCCGAACCTCTGGATTCGGACGAACCGCCCGCGACTGGCGGCACCCGAAATCCCTGCGAAACGGAGCGTTCCGGCTGGCGCGGTCATTATTGACAGTGCGCTATTGCGTTAGGGATTCCGAAACGCGAGACAGGTTAAGGGGAGCGATTAGAATCCGCGAGAGTTGAGTCGCGCACCGGGAGCCCAGCGCCCATGTTCGGCAAATTGTTCAGCCTCATGTCGACAGACATGGCGATCGACCTGGGTACGGCAAACACGCTCGTCTATGTGAAGGGCCACGGCGTCCAGCTCGATGAGCCCTCGGTTGTTGCCTATGTGAACCAGAACGGCCGCAAGGTTGTCCACGCGGTCGGCAAGGAAGCCAAGCTGATGCTTGGCAAGACCCCGATCTACATGGAAGCGGTGCGTCCCATGAGGGATGGCGTCATCGCCGACTTCGAAGTCGCCGAGGAGATGATCAAGCGCTTCATCCAGAAGGTGCAGGTCCGCCGCTCCTTCATCGCGCCCGTCATCATCATCTGCGTTCCCGCCGGCGCCACCCCGGTCGAACGGCGCGCCATCCAGCAGTCGGCCCAGATGGCCGGCGCGCGTCAGGTGCACCTGATCTACGAACCCATGGCGGCCGCGATCGGCGCTGGCCTGCCGATCGACGAGCCGTCGGGGTCCATGGTGGTCGATATCGGTGGCGGAACGACCGAGGTTGCAGTCTTGTCGCTTGGCGGCCTTGTCTATTCGCGCTCCGTCCGCGTCGGTGGTGACAAGATGGACGATGCGATCGTCAACTATCTGCGCCGCGAAGAGAACCTGCTGATCGGCGAGGCGTCGGCGGAGCGGATCAAGAAGGAAATCGGCACGGCCAAGGCCCCCGAGAACGGCAAGGGCATGTCGCTTGATATTCGCGGCCGCGACCTGATGAACGGCGTGCCGAAGGAAATCGAGATCACCGAAGCGATGGTCGCCAAGTCGCTGGCCGAGCCGGTCACGCAGATCGTCGACTCGGTCAAGACGGCGCTTGAGGCGATGCCGCCGGAACTGGCCGCCGACATCGTCGACAAGGGCATCGTGCTCACGGGCGGGGGTGCCCTGTTGCGGAACCTCGACGTTGTGTTGCGCGAGCGCACCGGTCTGCCGGTGACTGTGGCCGAGGACCCGCTGAAATGCGTCGTGCTCGGCTCTGGGAAAGTGCTAGAGAATCTCGACAAGATGAAGGGCGTTCTGGCGCCGGAGGTCTAGGCCTCACGGGGCTGAGACGCGGGACATCGGTGTCCCACAGACGCCGGGGCCTCGGGAGCCAAGATGGCCTGGTATGGCAACAGACGATCCGGACAGCCGCGCCCTGGCGCGCGAGCGATCGTCGTTGGCCTTGGCATATCGATGGTTGGCGCGCTGGCGATCCAGACCTCGACAGCCGTTCGCTCCGGAATCGAAACGTCCCGCAAGTCGATGGATGGCACGACAGCCGGCCTGGCCGGCGTTGCTTCCGGACTTGCTGGCTGGTCGTTCGGCTTCGGCAGCCAGGAAGACGACGCGCGCATCTCCGAGCTCGAAGTCCAGGTTCGCGACCTTCACCGCTGGAAGGATCTCGCCGAGACGATGGCGCTGCGGATGGAGCGCTACGAAAAGCTCCTCGACCTCGTCGGCGAAACGCAGGGTCAGGCCGTCACGGCGCGTGTGGTCGCCGAGGAAAACGGTCCTTTCGCCGCTTCGCGCATTGCAAACGCCGGCGCCGCCAACGGCGTGCGCGAAGGGTTTGCGGCCATCAACGAGTACGGTCTTGTGGGCCGCGTCGTGCGGGTGGGGGAGTACACCTCACGCATCCTGATGCTGACAGACTTCGCGAGCCGCATCCCTGTGATGGGCATCCAGTCGGGTGACCGCGCCCTGCTGGTCGGCGACAATGGCACGAGCGCGCGCCTGCTTGAGCCGGAGACGCCCGACAAGATCATCGCGGGCGAGGTCTGGGTGACATCGGGCGACGATGGAAAGATGCCGCTCGGCGTGCGCGTCGGAATCGCGCGGAAGGTCGGCGAGGAGTGGGTGCTCGATCTTGCGCTCCAGGCCCGTCCGATCGACTTCGTCCGCCTTGTCCCGCCGCCCGACTTTGCCGACCCCGATCTCGTGCCTCCGCTGGGAGGCGTGCAGCGAAATACGGACTCGACCCTGCGCACCGTCAGCGTCGCGCCGAATGCGCCTGTTCCATCTCCGGCGCCAGGTGGCGCTGCAGCCCCGCCGCCAGCCCGTCCGGCAAACAGCGCGGCGGCCGGGCAGGGAGGGGCACAGTGACGACTGCGTGGCGTCTCTGGGTGCTGATCCTCGTCGTGATGGCGGCGCTGACGACTGCGTTCGGCATGCGTGTCGGTCTCGGCACGGTGTGGTGGCCGATCGCCGGACTTTGGCTTGCAGCTGGCTTTGCCGCCTTCGGGCTCTCGGTCTGGGTCGCAGGGTGCCTGATCATGCTCGGCCTTGTGATGGATTACATGGGCGAGGCGCCGATCGGATCCTGGCCGCTCGCGCTCCTGTGCGCCTATGGGGTCGCGCTGATCGCCTGGGATCGCCAGCCCCCCATTCCGGTGGTCGGAGCAGAGGCAATCGCCCTGATCGGCGGCTTCATCGTCGCCAGCCTCGCGCTCGGCGTTGCGGGCAGCATTGCCGGGCATCCGGGCTTTGCGCGCGGCGCCCTGACGGGTGATTTCATCATGACGGCGATCCTGTATCCACTTGCACGCTTCGTGATCCTGCCGGCGAGTATCAGGGTGGCCAGACGATGAGCCCCAGCACATGAACAGAGACTGGAAGAACCTCTTTCCCTCGCGCCGGATGATTTTCCTCACCGGGGGCGGCGTCGTGTTCGTCGGCCTGACGGCGCGGCTTGCGGAGCTGCAGCTGTTTCGTCAGCAGGAGTTCGAGACCAAGGCGCGCGAGGTTCGCATCAAGCTCGAGCCGGCGCCGCCTCACCGCGGCACGATCTACGATCGCAACGGGCGCGAACTGGCCAGTTCGAAGCGAAATTTCTACGTCACACTGCGTCCCGAAGTTGCTAGTATGGCGCGCGACAAGCAGACCCGGCAGGCCGAGATCGGCGATGTCATCGAGCGCATCGGCAAGCTGTTGCGCCTCAGCGACGCCAAGAAGCGCTCCCTTCTGCAGGACGCGACGACGCCGCCCGCCCACCGTGATGTGCTCGTGGCGGACGATCTGACATGGGAAGAGTTCGCGCAGGTCAATGTGATGGCGCCTGAGCTCAACGGGATCAGCGCTGAAGTGGGAGAGCTTCGCTCCTATCCGCTGCAGGCCGCTTTCTACCACACGATCGGCTATGTCGCGAAAGCCAACGAGGCCGACATCTCGCGTATGGTCGACGCGGAGCTGGCCGCAGCCGGCGAGACGCTCGATTCGCCTGAAGGCAAGAAGCGCACGACGGCCGTCCGGCGGCTCTACAAGCACCCGGCAATGCGCGTCGGCAAGCAGGGCATCGAAGCCTATGGGGAGATGGCGCTGAAGGGCGAGCCGGGCAATGAACGCCTGCTCCAGAACGCCACCGGTCGCGTGATCGATCGCCTGCCCAGCGAAGACCTCGCAGGCAAACCGGGCACCGATGTCGTGCTCTCGATCGACGCGGAACTTCAGAGCATCGCAATCCGGCGTTTCGGTATCGAAGCGGGCAGCGCGGTGATGATCGACATCGCGACCGGCGAAGTCGTCTGCATGATCTCGACGCCGTCGCCAGACCCGAACCTGTTCGTCAGCGGCATTGCATCAGCGCCTTACAAGGCCCTGCGCGAAGACGAGCGCAATCCGCTCTACCACAAGGCCTATGACGGCGTTTATCCGCCGGGATCGACCTTCAAGATGGTTGTCGCCGCCGCTGCGCTGGAGTCCGGCGCGATGAAACCGGAAGACCAGGTCAGCTGTCCCGGCAAGGCCTGGTACTACACCCGCTTCTACAACTGCTGGCGGCCCGAGGGGCATGGGGTGGTGAACCTGCACACCGGGCTGCAGAAATCGTGCGACTGCTATTTCTATCGTGCGGCGCAGAGGACCGGCATTGAGGAGATTGCCAAGGTCGCGAAGCGTTTCGGCCTGGGTCACCGCTATGAACTGGGCATTACGGGCGGCAAGTCGGGCGTGGTTCCGAACAACGAATGGAAGCTGACAAATCCCCGTATCAAGGAAAAGTGGTACGATGGCGACACGATCAGCGCCGGCATCGGGCAGGGCTATGTGACCGCGACGCCGTTCGAGCTGGCCGTCATGGTCGCGCGCATCGCGGGTGGCCCGCAGATGCCGGATCCGCACATCATCGTCGGCGGCATACGCGTACCCGACAAGACGATCACGCCGATGGGAGAGTTCAAACCGGGCGTACTCGAGGCCGTGCGTGCCGGCATGTTCGCCGTGACCTCCGAGGGTGGCGGCACAGCTGTCCGTTCGGGCGAACTCGACCCGGAAGGCAAGCTGCCAGCGCCCTACACAAACGCGCGCATGGCTGGCAAGTCGGGATCGGCGCAGGTGCGCGTCATTACGGCAGCTGAACGGGACTCACGCGGCCGCGCCATCCCGAACGACAAGCTGCCCTGGAAGCTACGCGACCACGCGCTGTTCGTCGCTTTCGCGCCGGCTGACAATCCGCGCTATGCCGTTTCGGTCATCGTCGAACATGGCGGTTCCGGCTCCAGCGTCGCAGCGCCGATCGCGCGTGAGCTGCTGGCCGAAGCCCTCAGAATCGACCCGGGCGCGAGGAAGGCGTTCATTCCCCGTCCGCGGGATGTCGCCGCCGCGACGAGCGAGAAGCAGCCGACATGATGATCCGCAAGGACACCCTGCTTTACAAGGTCACGCAGCTGCACTGGTTCCTGCTGCTGACGATCATTGCGATGGCGATGTTCGGTTCGCTGATCCTGTTCTCCGCGGGTTCGAGCGCGCACGATCTGGAAACCGGCCTGCTGAAGATCGATGCGCGCTATGCGATGGATCACATCTTCCGCTTCACCATCATGCTGGGCGTCGCCCTGGTCGTCGCCCTTCTGCCGCTGAGGCTGTGGGCGGCGCTGGCCTATCCGGGCTATGCGCTCGGCGTCGTACTGCTGTTCGGCGTCGAGGTCGCAGGCAACATTGTCAACGGATCGCAGCGCTGGCTCACGATCGGGCCGCTGACGCTTCAGCCCTCGGAGCTCATGAAGATCGCGGTGCCCCTGGCGGTAGCGCGATACTATCATCAGGTGTTCGCCTCGGGCCGCAGCAATCTCTGGGTACACCTCGTCGCCCTGATCGTGGTGCTGATCCCGGTCGGCTTCGTGCTGAAGCAGCCGGACCTTGGAACGGCGTTGATGATCCTTGGTGCCGGTTGCTCGGTCATCTTCTTTGCCGGCATCAGTCTGCGTATCGTCGGCGGGATCGTCGTCTTGCTCATCGCGATGGCGCCGGTGGTGTATTTCTTCGGCCTGCATGACTACCAGCGCGAGCGCATCCACACGATGTGGGATCCGGCGGCTGATCCGCTCGGCGCCGGCTATCAGCTCCAGCAGGGCATGATCGCGATCGGTTCGGGCGGGCTTGCCGGCAAGGGTTTCATGGAAGGTGCCCAGAAGGAGCTGGAATACATCCCCGAACAGCACACCGACTTCATCTTCACGATCGTGGCGGAGGAGTTCGGTTTCGCGGGGTCAATGGTAATGCTGGCGGCCTGGGCGATTGCGATCGTTCAGGGAATGGCGATTGCGGGCAGTTCGCGAAGTTCGTTCGGGGCGCTCGCCGCGGCAAGTTTCACGACAACGCTGCTTCTCTATGTCGGCATCAATATCGGCATGGTGATCGGCCTGCTCCCGGTCGTGGGCATACCCTTGCCTCTTATCTCGTATGGCGGCACGGCTATTGTCACGGTCATGGTCGGATTCGGGTTGCTGATGGCTGTACACCTCAACCGTGCGAACGATATGACCCTTCGCGGCCTGATCTAGGTCCGGCGTCCTGCGGGGCCCGGCGTGGGTCCGGACATGAGCGCGGAACAGGGCGGGACATCATGACGATTGCCGGGCGGGTCGACCGCAAGAGCGAAACCTGGTCATCCCGGTTCGGGTTCGTGATGGCGGCCGTCGGCTCGTCCATCGGTCTTGGCAATCTCTGGCGCTTTACCTACACCACAGGGGAGAATGGCGGCGGTACGTTCGTGCTCGCCTATCTTCTCTGCCTCGCGTTCATCGCATTCCCGCTGCTCGCTGCCGAATATGCCGTCGGCCGCCGCTCGGGCCATTCAGCGGTCGAGAGTGTACAGGCCCTGGCGCGCGCCTCCGGCAAGAGTGAGTGGTGGGGTGGGGTGGCCTGGCTCGGCATGCTGTCAGCCTTTTTCATTCTGACATTCTACTGCGTCGTCTCGGCCTGGTTCATGGCCTACATCCCCTTCGCCATCTCGGGCGTGTTCGCGCTCGATGGCGCATCGATCGAGGCGTCTGCGACGCGCTTCGAGGACGTCACGGGAAGGGCGAACCTTCCGCTGCTGCTGGTCTACCTCGCGATCTTCATCGGCGCGGCCGTGGTCGTCGTTGGGCGCGGCGTGAAGCGCGGGATCGAGCGGGCGTCGACCATCCTGATGCCGGTGTTCATCCTCGTCCTGCTCATCCTGCTCGGCTTCGGCATCGCCGAAGGCGCGTTCGGCGAGGCGGTCGCGTTCCTCACGCGCGTCAGGGCGGAGGATTTCTCCTTCTCCATGCTGCTCGACGCGCTGGCGCAATCCTTCTTCGCCACGGGCGTCGGTGCGGCAGTGATGATCACCTACGGTGCCTACCTGAAGACCGACGCCGACGTGCCGCGTTCATCCGCCATCGTGGCTCTGGCGGATACGGCGGTCGCACTGGTTGCGGCCTTCGTCGTGTTCTCGCTCGTCTTCGCAGTGGGCAGCGAGCCGAACTCGGGCTTCAGCCTGCTGTTCGTGAACCTGCCGATCGGCCTCGCGCAAATGCCGTTTGGCGCCGTCATCGGCGGCGCATTCTTCCTGCTGGCGCTGTTCGCAGCGCTCGCCTCATCGATCTCGCTGCTGGAAGTTGCCGTCTCATGGCTGGACGAACGCACCGGCGTGACGCGCTGGGGTGCTGCGATTGGCGTGGGCTTCGCTGTGTTCGTGATCGGGGCGGGCTATGTCTATAGCCGCGAGTACATCGGCTTCGTTGACTTCGTGGCGTCGTCGCTGCTGATGCCGGTCGGCGGACTGCTGATGGCCATCTTCGCCGGCTGGGTCATCGAGAAGAAGATGATGCAGGCCGAATTCGGCATGCCCTTCTTCCGTGTCTGGAGCGTGCTGGTGCGCTGGGTCATCCCCATCGCCATCGGCGTGATCCTCGTGCTCGGCATCCGCGAGAAGCTGGATGGAGCGGGGGCAGGTGTGATGGTGGATGTCATGCTGTCGGACGGCCAGGGACTGTGAACGCGTCCGTCAGCTCTGCAGGCCTCATGCCCTTTCGTTTCGCTCTCAGCAATCTGATCGCCTGAGGATATTGTCGAGTCGTTCACGTTTGGCGAGCCAAATGAGTTGCCGCACGGACTTCCAGGTCCCTGCGTTTTAGTCTCCGCAAAGAGGATACGAGATGAGCGACTCAAGCGGCAAAGACCTCGCCTATCACCATTCGGAGATCTCGCGCCTGACGGCGGCGATTGCGTCCGCAAGGCCGGATGCCCGGACCACGAACGCGCTGCGTTCAAAGCTCAAACACCACGAAGACCGGATTGGCCGTCCCTACGCGTTCGTCAATCCGCCTGCGCCATACTGAAACGGCGCCACTGGAGGGTCTAGAGCGCTTTGCGATCGTCATGAAGCGTATCCTGCGTGACGGATGTAGTTGGCGCATTCGTCTGGCGTGAACGCGTCGATCAGGTCACTGATGTTGCGCCAGAGGGCGTCTCGTGTTCGGCGCTCTGCCTTGCGCAGCAAGGTCTTCAGTTTCGAGAACAGCATCTCTATCGGGGTCAAGTCGGGGCTGTAGGGCGGCAGGAACCTGAGTTTCGCGCCGCACGCCGCGACCAGTGCGGCGGCTTCTTCGCTCTTGTGGCCTGGCAGGTTGTCGAGGATGACCACATCGCCTGCCCGAAGTTCGGGGACGAGCACCTGGCGGACCTATTCAGTGAAGGCAGCGCGATCGATCGGACCGTCAAGCACGAAGGGCGCGATCAGCCCTTCGGCTGTGAGGCCTGCGAGGAATGTTGTGGTCTTCCAGTGCCCGCCCGGGGCGCGGCCAAGGGCGCGCGTTCCAACGTCCGACCAGTCAGGGCGGCGCGTCATATCCGTTGTGGGGCCTGTTTCATCGAGGAAGATCAGGCGGCCCTGAAGATCAGGCTGCATCCTTCTCCATTCGGCGCGCGCCTCGGCCACGTCCGGCCGTATGCCCTTCTTCCGTGTCTGGAGCGTGCTGGTGCGCTGGGTCATCCCCATCGCCATCGGCGTGATCCTCGTGCCCGGCATCCGCGAGAAGCTGGATGGAGCGGGGGCAGGTGTGAGGGTGGATGCCATGCTGTCGGACGGCTGATCCAGGCTACTGCACCACATACGCGCCGTTGGCAGTTTTGATGACGGGTGGATTTCGTGTGGCCTCGAATGTGTCGTAGGCAGGCTGCAACATGCGCCAGAACGGCCCCCATTGTGCATCCCCATGCAGCGCCCACGCCTCGGGCGTCATGCGAAACGGAAAGACATGCACGTCGATCGCTTGCTGGCTGCGGGAAAGGGCGGCCTCGACGATGAGATAGATTTCCTCAATCCCCTGGTCTGTCATCGCATAGCAGCCGATCGAGACGCATGCCCCATGAACCATCAGGAAACTGCCTGTACGTCCCTGGGCGCGGTCATAGGCGTTGGGAAAGCCGAGGTTGAAGGACAGGTGATAACTGCTTTGCGGGTTCAGCTGCGCTCGCGATACGCTGTAGAAACCTTCCGGGCTCTGGCCATCTCCTTCGCGCAGTTTGGGACCAAGCGCGCCTGACCAGGTGCAGATCGGGAAGGTCTTGTAGAGCGCAAACGCGTCGCCGCGCTTGACCCAGAGTTCGAGTTCGCTCGACTGCTTGAACACACGGATGAAGACAGGTTCGCCCAGTGGGGCTCCAAAGGACCGCATCTCGGCAGTTATGCCGCCCAGCCGCCTCTGCTTGACGTCTTCGAGCCTGCTCACCGCAGGTCGATGTGGAAGGATCATCGCCGCGAAGGCGACAGCGAGTGCCAATCCGATCAGTACACCGACGATGGTCCTGCGTTTCACACGGCCGCTCCGCCCTGCATGCGATGCTAGCCCACTTTCTCCGCGAGCCAGTCGCTTGCTTTGACCAGTTCGCTGATGATGCCGGGCTCAAGCGAAGAGTGTCCTGCGTCCGGCACGATCTTCAGCTGCGACTTCGGCCATGCCTTGTGCAGCTTCCAGGCTGAATCGAGCGGCGTAACCACGTCGTAGCGGCCATGCACGATAACGCCGGGCAGGTCGCCGAACTTCGCAGCCTGCTCCAGCAGCCAGCCATCCTTCTCGAAGAAGCCCTTGTTGACGAAGTAGTGGCACTCGATGCGCGCAAAAGCGTCGAGGAAGTCCGCCTCGTCGAAACGGGGAGGGCGTTGCTTCGGCCCCTGGATCGAAAGCGTCTCGCCCTCCCAGCGCGCCCAGGCGGCGGCGGCTTCGGCGCGCTGTTGCGCGTTCTTCCCGGTCAGACGCTTGTGGAATGCCTTCAACAGGTCATCGCGCTCGTTCTCGGGTATCGGCGCGAGATAGCGATCGAAGGCGTCGGGGAAGATGTTGCTGGCACCCGCCTGGTAGAACCAGCCGATCTCGTGTTCCGTGAGCAGGAAAATCCCGCGCAGCAGGAGACCCAGCACCTGCTTGCGGTGCATAGCGGTGTAGGCGAGGGCGAGGGTCGAGCCCCACGATCCGCCAAACACCAGCCACCTCTTGACGCCCAGGTGCGCCCGGAGCGTCTCGATGTCGCGGACGAGGTCCCATGTTGTGTTGTCGCGCAGTTCCGAATGCGGGCTGGAGCGGCCGCAGCCGCGCTGGTCGAACAGGATGATCCGATAGCGCCGAGGGTCGAAAAACCGGCGCATTTCCGGGCTGGATCCGCCCCCCGGTCCGCCGTGCAGGGCGACCACGGGAATGCCGTCCGGATGCCCGCTCTCCTCCCAGTAGAGTTCGTGCATCCCGCTGACCGCAAGCCGCCCGGTACGCCGGGGCTCGACCGAAGGATACAGGCTGCGGCGTGGGCGATCATCGTTCATCGTTGTTTCATCTACCGGCAGCCATCCTTGCGTCAACCAATACATGTTCTGTTGCTTGCGAGTTTGTCTTCTGATGCGGCACATCTATAACAGTCAGAGAATCCACGAAGTTTCGGGGTCGCGTTCGGTGCAGGCACTTCGTTCGATCATCTTTTGCGTGGCGCTTTCGGTCGCGGCCGGGGGGTGCGCGACGGTCTCGGTTTACGAACCGGTCACTGCTGAGGTCTCGCTGACCGAAGAGCAGTCGCTGCTGCACAAGTCATCCGAGACGTTCAGCAAGGATACGCGGGCCAGGAAGTTGGCGACCGGCGAGGCGAGCCTTTCCTCACTCGCCAACATGCTCAGCGGCAACCGTTCGGACGAGGACGCCTATTGGCGGACGATCGGCGCGGACAGGTCCGCGCCGGCCGCCGTGGTCGCACGGGTGCGGGATGACATGAACACTGTTGCGCGGGGCCTGTCCCGGCTTGACGGCATGGCGCGCGGGCTGATCGGGTCCGGCGACCTGGTTCGCGACGATGTCTCAGCATTCGAAGGTGCGCTGATCCATGCGCGGCAGACGCGCGATTCATTCTCCGACGCGCTTGCGCAGGCGAACAAGCGGGCCGAGGCCGAGTACCAGATTTCGCTCGAACTGGCACCGCTCGACCAGGCGCTGATGAAGGCGCGCGAAACCGCCGACGACCTTGCTGCTGCCCGGGTGCAGTCAGGCGCACCCGTTGGAAGCTGATCGTAGCTAGTCCTGTTTCTGGGCGACTGCAGCCGAAAGGCCGAGCAGGAGCCAGCCGGCGATGAACGCCACCCCGCCAACCGGAACAAGGAAGCTGACGGCGTCCAGCGGCGTCGGCGTCATCGCGATCCCGCCGAGCATGATCTTCCCGATCTGCACCCCGGAAAACATCGGGACACTCAGGACAAAGGCCCAGCCGGCCACATATTGCAGCAGGCTCCTGAATGGCAGGATGGCCGCGATTACCGCAGCTAGCGTGTGGGCAAACCCGTAGAGAAAGGCGCTGTGCCAACGCACCGTCGCCTCCGAGGGAACCAGCGCATGCCCGCCGGCAGCGCCCGCCGCGACGAGCAGCAGGCCAAGTAGCGCGGCTGCAACGATCAGTGCACGCATCAAGTCTCCGTTGGAACTTTAGCCTTTCTGGCCGGTAAACAACACCACACGCGGGAAGTTTAAGCGAGGGCGAAGGCAAGAGTGGCCAGTAGACAGGGCCGCAACCTCAGCGCGAACCACGTCGCGCATGGCCCAGTTTGGTGTTTCCTACATGTTTGTACCTTAAGTCTGCAGTATGGCGATCAACTCAACACGATTTCAGTTGGAAGTCGCACCAGACGGAAGGCAGGTCCTTCTCGTCGCGGGCGACTGGACGGTGTGGACCGTCGCCTCGGTGGAAGAGGGGCTGCGGAACACCAGGATTTCTCCAGAAGCGATCCTCGATGTCACCGAGCTGGAGCAGATCGACACCTCTGGAGCATACCTGATCGACCGAGCGTTCGGCGCGCTCGATGGCGTGGACGACCCGATCGAAATGCGTGGCGCCCATCCAACGATCGAGCGCCTGATGGGGAAGGTGCGCAAGGCAAGCCCGGCAGCGCCGCCGGACCCGATCCGCCAGCCGGGATTGATCGCGTTGTTCGACCGTGCCGGCCGCGGGGCGGTCAACGCGTGGGACGAGTTTCTCGGACTGCTCTCCTTCATCGGCGAGACGATGGCGACGCTGGGCCGCCTCGCGATGAATCCCCGCCGTATCCGCATTCGCTCGGTCGTGGCGATCATGGAGGAGGTCGGGCTCGACGCCTTGCCGATCGTCTGCTTCCTGTCCTTCTTCATCGGTCTGGTGATTGCCTTCATCGGGGCGAACCTGCTCGCGATGTTCAACGCGCAGGTCTTCACGGTCGAACTGGTTGGCATCGGCATGATGCGCGAGTTCGGCGCCGTGCTGACCGCCATCCTGCTCGCCGGCCGCACCGACAGCGCCTTCACGGCGCAGATCGGCGCGATGAAGATGCGCCAGGAAATCGATGCAATGCGGACAATTGGCCTCGATCCGATGGAGGCGCTGGTGGCGCCGCGCCTGATCGCGCTGCTGATCATGACGCCGCTGCTCACCTTCGCTGCGACGATCGCCGGGATCGGTGGGGGGATGATGGCGGCGTGGGGCGCCATGGATATCTCGCCCGCGATGTTCATCACGCGCTTCCAGGAAGTGATTGTGCCGATGAATTTCTGGGTTGGCATGATCAAGGCGCCTGTGTTCGCGCTCGTGATTGCAATGGTCGGATGCCGGCAGGGGATGCTGGTGGAAGAAGACGTCGTCTCGCTCGGCCGCCGCACGACGTCGGCAGTGGTGCAGGCGATTTTCCTCGTCATCGCGATCGATGCGATGTTTGCGATCCTCTATTTTCAGCTGAACATATGACCGGTCAGGCAGCCATCGTGCGTACCGGGAGCGGATCGGCCGGAGAGGGCGAGGTGGCCGTGCGCGTGCGTGGTCTGGTCAATCGCTTCGGTTCCAAGACGGTGCATGAGGGCCTCGATCTCGATCTGCGCAAGGGCGAGATTCTCGGCGTCATTGGCGGATCTGGCACCGGCAAGTCCGTGCTGCTGCGTTCCATCGTCGGCCTGCACACGCCGAACGCCGGCGAAATCGAGGTGTTCGGCCAGGCACTGAATACACTTTCGCGCGCCGAGCGAGTGAAGATCGAGCGCCGCTGGGGCGTGATGTTCCAGGACGGGGCGTTGTTCTCGACAATGACCGTCCGCGAGAACGTGATGGCCCCCATGGTGGAGCACACCAGGATTCCCGAAGCGCTCATGCGCGAGCTCGCCGACCTCAAGATTCGCCTGGCGGGGCTTGAACTCGAGGCGGCGCCAAAGCGTCCCGCCGACCTCTCCGGCGGCATGCGCAAGCGTGCGGCGCTTGCGCGTGCCCTGTCACTCGACCCGGAGCTTCTGTTTCTCGATGAACCAACGGCAGGGCTCGACCCGATCGGCGCGGCCAAGTTCGACGAGCTGCTTCGCTCGCTTAGCGAGTCGCTCGGATTAACTGTATTCCTCGTGACACACGACCTCGACACGCTGGCCGCCACTTGTGACAGGGTCGCGGTGTTGAGTGACGGCAAGGTGCTTGCAATTGGTCCACTTGATGAGGTCCGCAAGAATCCGAACCCGTGGATACAGGAATACTTTTCAGGCCCGCGTGGCCGGGCTGCGGTGAGAT
>Ga0163144_10004011_pt1 | contig 33443 bp, 26 predicted proteins | sample OliLak19BULKMAT1_FD_123175 | JGI IMG/M metagenome (GOLD analysis project Ga0163144, IMG submission 123175) | Freshwater microbial mat bacterial communities from Lake Vanda, McMurdo Dry Valleys, Antarctica - Oligotrophic Lake LV.19.BULKMAT1 | ecosystem: Environmental > Aquatic > Freshwater >... | reverse complement strand
GTCGCCGCGGCTTTCGCCTTGGCCAGCGCGGGTGTGATTTTGCTCAAGAGCAACGCGGCACGGCGCGGGTTCAATGCCTCGGCAAAATCCGCCTCGCGCTGCGAAGCCTCGCCGGGTGCGCTCGGCGCGATCGTGGCTTCCAGCGCGGTTTGCAACGTCTCCAGTTCCGAAGCCGACATCGACACGGGCACCGCCGGCTCCTGCGAGATGCGCATCGCCTTGCGCGCGAACTCCAGCCAGACCGCGCACGGCTCCAGGCAGGGGATGATGCTCTTGCCCTCGCTCGCATCCGGCGCGAGACCGTCGCTCGTCCATAGGCGCCGCTTCAGGCAGAATTGTTTCGCGCAACACACGCGGATCACCACCGCCGCCTGCGCCTCGTCGAGCATCGCCGTGATGCGATACATGCCCGTCTGCCGGCTCGTGTATTCACGATAATGCGTCGGCTGTGCGCGGCCCGTCGCCACGGCGTGCCAGTCCGCCAGCGCGCCGGGATAGAGTTGATGCAACGCCGACTCCAGTTCCGCCTCCGTCGCCGCCTCCGCTCGCCAGCCCGGTCGCAGATTCGGCGCGGCCTTCAGCGGACGAAACGCCCCAGCCACGGTGCTCTGCGCCAGCGCGCGCAACTCCGGCACTGCGACGCTCTTGAGCGTCACCGCGTCCGCCGCCGCGTCGTCGTGGTGCCGCAACTCCCAGCGTCCGCCCGCGACCGGACGGATCGACACTTCCGCCATCACCATGCCTTCGCCCACCTGCGTGAGGAAATGTTCGAGCGCGGGATTCTTCACAGCCGTCATGTTGAAACCAACTTAGTGCGGCAACGCGGCGCGCAAAAGAAATTTAGGTTCTTCGCTGTTTCCGGTGAAATGCCGCCATTGCCTGGGGAAAATTGTTTTCTCTGCGCTCTTCGCGCCTCTGCGGTGGGTTCCCCGCCAGGAATATACCGCAGAGACGAGAAAGACGCAGAGCCTGAGGGCAACGACGAACCGAGGTCCGAACACGAAGCAGGTGGCCAAGACCAAGCGCGCGGAAAGTTGAAATGTCTGTGCTCTTTGCGCCGCCGTGGTGGGTTCTGTCTTCGTTGCTTCCAGCTTCGTTTTGTTCATGTGCTTTTTTCTCTCAGTTCTGACCCGCACACAAACTTTCGGATACGCTCGGGTGAGGGCGGGCCAATACTCCAACCTCATCATCTCGTGATTCGGGCCCCCCCTCTCCCTTCGTGCCCACAATGTCTCCCACCGCTTCCCAAACGTATCCTTCACCCTCCAAAACGTCTCCGTCAGGCACGTTGACGACTCCGACTGTCCCGTTTTCTTCTCCGACTGTCCCGTTTTTGGACACGGCAGCCATGTCAACGACTCCGTCAGCCTCCTCGACGACACTTTCAGCGTCCCAAACGTCGTCGATCACCCGCACGGATACGTCCACGAGCCTGACGGAGACGTCCACGCGGCTGACGGATACGAAAATGGGACAATCGGACACGTCAATGAGACAGTCGGACACGTCCACGAGCCTGACGGATACGTCGATCTAATGGACGGACACGTCCATGAGGCGGATGGATACGGCGGGCGGGGAGGGGTGGAGTTCGTCGCGCTGCGACCAAGCCCGGCCCGTTCAGGGTCGATGCGGGCCAAACCATGCGCGACGGCGGGAATGGTTGGTTTCCCCGGCCCAGCGAACGAGGAGGCCGCACACGTTGCTTTTGGCTTTCCGCAACCGCCGCGTCGCTGCTACATCTCTGCGCGTGTCCGACCTCACTGCCCGTTTGTGGAAAGAGATTTCCTCGCGCCGCCGCCTGCTGCTCATCGCCGGGCCGTGCGTCGTCGAGAACGAGAAGCTTTGCCTGAAGATCGCCGCGCGCATGGTGCCGCTGGCGGAGAAGCTCGGCCTCACCTACGTCTTCAAGGCCAGCTACGACAAGGCCAACCGTTCCTCCGGCAAATCCTTTCGCGGCCCCGGACTCGACGAGGGCCTGCGCGTGCTGGCGAAGATTCGCGCGGAGTTCGGCGTGCCCGTGCTCACCGACGTGCATACCGAGGCGCAGGCGCTCGCGGCAGGGCAGGTGGCCGACATGCTGCAAATCCCCGCGTTCCTCTGCCGCCAGACAGATCTGATTCATGCCGCCGTTTCCACCGGGCGCATTGTGAACGTGAAGAAGGGACAATTCCTCTCGCCCGTCGAGATGGGCAACGTCGCCGCGAAGGCCGCGCAGGCCGGTGGCAAACGCCTCGTGCTCACGGAGCGCGGCACGACCTTCGGCTACAACAATCTCGTCGCCGACATGCGCTCCATTCCCATCATGAAGAGCTTCGGGTTCCCCGTCGTGTTCGACGCGACGCATTCCGTGCAACTTCCCGGCGGCGCCGGTGATAAATCCGGCGGGCAACGGGAGTTCGCGCCGGTGCTGGCGCGGTGCGCGGTCGCGGCGGGAGCGGACGGGCTGTTCATCGAGACGCACCCCGATCCGGACCGCGCCTTGAGCGACGGACCGAACATGATTCCGCTCGCGGAGATGCCGCGCCTGCTCGCCTCGCTGCTCAAGGTGCGCGCCGCGGTGCGTTGAACATGGCCACACGCATTCAACGCAAGAAGGCTTCGCGGCCCGTCGAGGGACGGCTCTCGCTGACGCAACGCCTGCGTCGCGTGAAGCTCTTCCTCTGCGACGTGGACGGCATCCTGACCAATGCGACCGTGTTCATGGGCGATGGACGTGAGTTCAAACAATTCCATATCCGCGACGGCCTCGGCCTGCGCCTCTTGCAAAAGGAAGGCATCAAGGTGGGCTGGATTTCGAACCGCCCCTCGGCGGCAACCGCGGAACGCGCGGAGGATTTGAAGGTGGATTTTCTCTTCCAGGATCAAGGCAGCAAGGTCGCCGCGGCAGAAGGCATTCTCACGAAGACCGGCCTCGCGTGGACGGACATCTGTTACATGGGCGATGACGTGGTCGATCTGGGATTGCTCCGCCGCGCCGGGGTCGCGGCGACCGTGCCTGAAGGCATCGCTGAGGCGCGCGCCCTCGCGCATCACGTGACGCGCGCCCATGCCGGGCACGGCGCCGTGCGCGAGATGGTGGACCTGATCTTGAAGGCGCAAGGCCGCTGGGATCGTCTCATCGAGGAATACTCGAAATGAAGACGCGCTCATTCCAGTGGGGCAGATGGCTGACGGTCGCGGTGCTGCTCGCGGTGGCGATGGTGGCGCGCGCGCAATTGAGCCAGCGTATCAAGGGCAAGAACTTCACCTTTCTCGAATACTACGAGCCCGAAGCCGGCGTGAAGTCCCAGACCAACCGCATCAAGAACATCCTGCGCGGCGCGGAGGGCCAGAGCCTGACGGCGGACCTCATTCGTATCCGGCAGATGCGGCTGGAGAATTATCCGCCGGCCGGCCCGGGCACAAACCTCATCGCGCAATCGCCGGAAGCCTGGTTCGATAAGGAAGCCGGCGTCATCACCTCGACCACCCGGCTCGACCTTGTCACCTCGGGCGGACAAATCGTGATGCGCGGAGAATCCGGTTTTCTATACTTGATGGAGAAGTCCGCGTTGATTGTCTCCAACCGCGTCCGCACCGTCATCCAGGATGCCGCACTGAAAGGAAAGAAACCATGAACCTCTCGATGAACACGGTAGGGCGAGGCTCCTGCCGAGCCCATGCTTCGCGGAAGATCACGGCTCCGCAGGAGCGTCGCCCTACCCGATTTGTAAGGGGCTTGTTCCTCGCTCTCGCCGCGTGGCTCTGCCTCTTCGCCACGACGACGAACGCCGCGCCCGCGCCCAGCGCCTCCACGAACAGCGCCTCCACCACCAACGGCATGTTGATCGTCTGCGACGACGGCGTGATCTTCAGCAACAGCATTCCGCTCCTTGTCTTCACCAGCAACGTGCGCGTGCTCGACCGGCAGTCCGACACCTACATGGAATGCGACCGGCTCACGCTCACCTTCCAGACCAACGCCACCAGGCTGGCGCGCACGAACAAGGCTCCCGTGCTCGACGCCTCGGGTCTGGCGGGCATCGCTGGCTCGACCAACGCCAACACCCGCCTCGACACCATCCTCGCCGAGGGACGCGTCATGATCATCACGAAGGATCAACAGGTGCTCGGCGACCGCGCGGTTTACCTCGCGACCAACGACGTGATGATCGTCACGGGCGAACAGGTCATCCTCGCCAGCGAACAGGGCGTGGGCCTGGGCACGCGCGTCGTGTTCGACCGCGCCAATGGCGTCTTCCGCGGCGAAGGCCCATTCACCTTCGATGGTTTGGCCAAGCCCGGCACGAACGGATTCGGCCTCTCACCCGGACGCGCCGCCTCGGGCAAGAACACGAACAGTCCCGCGAAGAAGTCCTCGCCGCCCGCCGCGCCGCTGCGCAAATAAATTTCCATGAGCCTCGTCCGCGCCGAAAAACTCGTCAAAGCCTACAGCAAACGCCGCGTGGTCAATGGCGTGACCATCTACGTCGAGCCGGGCGAAGTCGTGGGGCTGCTCGGGCCGAACGGCGCGGGCAAGACGACCACCTTCAACATGGTCGTGGGCCTGGTGAAGCCCGACGAGGGCGACGTGTACTTCATGGATGTCCCCGTCACGCGCAAGGCCATGCACCAGCGCGCGCGCCTCGGCATGGGCTACCTCACGCAGGAGCCGAGCGTCTTCCGCAAGCTCACTGTCGAGCAGAACATCATGGCCATCCTCGAGACGTGCAAGATGTCGCGGAACGAGCGCAAGGTCCGCCTCAAATACCTGCTCGACGAACTCGACCTCGCGCGCCTCGCCGGCAGTTACGCCTACATGTTGAGCGGCGGCGAAAAGCGGAGGCTTGAAATCACCCGCGCCCTCGTCACCAGCCCGAAGCTGCTGATGCTGGACGAGCCCTTCGCCGGCATCGATCCCATCGCCGTGTATGAAGTGCAGAAGATCGTGCGCCGCTTGAAAGAGCGTGGGTTGGGCATCCTCATCACCGACCACAACGTGCGCGAGATGCTGAAGCTCGTGGACCGCGCCTATCTCATCCACAAGGGCGAAGTCGTCTATGAAGGCAGTGCCGAGCAGCTCGTGAATGATCCGAAGGCCCGCGAGCTGTATCTCGGCCCTGAGTTCAACATGTGACGCCGGAGCCGCAGCGCCCGGGCAGCGGGCAGCCGGGAGCGTGGATTACACGTCGAGGTTGCGGACGTTGAGGGCGTTATCCTCGATGAATTGACGGCGCGGCTCGACTTCATCACCCATCAGGCGGGTGAACATTTCTTCAGCCTCGACGGCGTCGGTGAGGTCGATGCGCAGCAGCTTGCGCTTGGTGGGGTTCATCGTGGTCTCGAAGAGTTCCTTGGCGTCCATTTCACCCAGTCCCTTGAAGCGCGTGATCTGGATGCCTTTTTTGCCGACGGCTTTCACGCCGCTGAGAATCTCCGGGATGGAGAAGATGGGGGTGACGGTGGCGCGCTCGCCTTCGCCTTCGATCAATTCAAAGAGGGGCCGGTCCTGCGCGGCGTAGTGCTCGACGCTGAGGCCCTTGCGCCCAAGCTTGGCGATGAGATCGGCGACGGCCTTGCTCTCGTGATGAAGATCGGAGGTGCTGGCGCGGCGAGTGGGGCCATCCTTGCGCCGCTCGAACTCGGTGTCGGTGCCGAAGATGTCGGCGTTGGCGGCCTTGAAGGCGTCGAGCTCGTCGTTGGTGTGGAAGTAGTGGACGGTCTCGTGGTTGCCCTCGCGGACTTTGACGAGGTGCGCGGGCAGTTCGCCGTCGCCCGCCCGCTTCTCCACATAATCGGCGAAGTCGCCGCCCTGCCGGCGGATGTAGGTGGCGTGCTTGTCGAGGGATTCGAGGAGCTCGAGAACTTCCTCGAGCTGCTTCTGCGAGAATTCCTTGCCGTCGGCGAGATGTTTCAGCCGCACTTCCTCGGTGGCGATCTGGATGAGGATTTTGTTCAACTGAAGATCGTCATCGACGTACTCGATGCGCTTCTTGCGCGTGATGCTGTAGAGCGGCGGCTGCGCGATATAGACGAAGCCCTGCTTCACGAGCTGGGTCATCTGCCGGTAGAAGAAGGTGAGCAGCAGCGTGCGGATGTGCGAGCCGTCCACATCGGCGTCGGTCATGATGATGATCTTGTGGTAGCGAAGCTTGTTCAGGTCGAACGCGCCTTCGCCTTCGCCATCACCGATGCCGGTGCCGATGGCGGTGATCATGGTGCGGATTTCGGTGTTCTGGAGCACCTTGTCGAGGCGGGCCTTCTCGACGTTGATGAGTTTGCCGCGAATCGGGAGAATCGCCTGGAACTTGCGGTCGCGGCCCTGCTTGGCCGAGCCGCCGGCGGAGTCACCCTCGACGATGTACAGCTCGGTGTTCTGCGGATCGCGGTCGGAGCAATCGGCCAGCTTGCCGGGCAAGCCGCCGCCGGTGAGGGCGGATTTGCGGACGGCCTCGCGGGCTTTGCGGGCGGCCTCGCGGGCGCGGGCGGCGTTAAGCCCCTTTTCGATGATGCGCTTGGCGATGGCGGGATTGCCATCGAAGTAGGACATCAATCCTTCGTAGGCAGCCGAGCCGACGACGCTTTCCACCTCGGGTGAAATGAGCTTCACCTTGGTCTGCGATTCGAACTTGGGATCGCTGTGCTTCACTGAAATGACGGCGGTGAGACCTTCGCGCACGTCGTCGCCGGTGATCTGCGGGTCTTTATCCTTCAGCAGATTGTTCGCCTTGCAATACTGGTTGATGGCGCGGGTGAGCGCGCTGCGGAAGCCGGAGAGATGCGTGCCGCCGTCGGGATTGTGAACGGTGTTCGTGTAACAGAGCACCTGATCGTTGTAGCTGTCGTTGTATTGCAGCACGACCTCGACATGGACCTCGATGTCCTTGTCGTCGTTCTTGAGCTTGGTCTCCCGCTTGAAGGAGATGGGCTTGGGATGGATCGTCTCCTTGCTCTTGTTGAGCTGCTTGACGAATTCCTCGACGCCATCCTTGTAGTAGAAGGATTCCTCCTTCGAATCGGGATTGCGCTCGTCGTTGAAGACAATGGTCAGGCCCGAATTCAAGAAGGCCAGTTCGCGCAAACGCTGCACGATGCGGTCTGACTTAAACTCGATGGTCTCCCGGAAGATCTCCGTGTCCGGCATGAACGTGATCAGCGTGCCGGTGTTCTTCGATTTGCCGATGACTTCGAGCTTCTTGATCGTCTTCCCGCGCTCGAACTCCATGTGATAGATCTGCTGGTTGCGCGAGACCTCGACCTCGAACCATTCGCTCACCGCGTTCACGCACTTGGCGCCGACGCCGTGCGTGCCGCCGGAAAACTTGTAGCCGCCCTGCCCGTATTTGCCGCCCGAGTGCAGCGTGGTCAGCACCATCTCGACGCCAGGAATGCCGTACTGCGGATGGATGTCCACCGGGATGCCGCGACCGTTGTCGCGGACGGAGAGCGAGCCATCGACATGGATGGAAACCTCAATGCGACTGCAGTAGCCCGCAAGATGTTCATCCACCGAGTTGTCCAGCACCTCGGAAACGCAGTGATGCAGCGCCCGCTCATCGGTGCCGCCGATGTACATGCCTGGCTTCTTGCGGACGGCTTCGAGACCCTCGAGTTTGCCGAGCTTCGAGGAATTGTAGTCCGCTGATCCGGAGGGCTCATTCGGGGCGCCTGCGGTTTCCAAAACTGCTTCGTCTTCGGCCATAAATTGGGGAAAGTAGGGCCAATATCTGGCCCGCGAAATCACAGGGAAAAGAATAGGAAAACCAGCCCGCACACACAACCTTTATCTCAGGTATCAGCGGCCGTAAAACTGAGAGGCTCTTCCCGGGGGAACCGCCCTAATGGTAGTGTGAACAAGTGGTGAAACTTCCTCCAGGCAACATTGGCCATCCGCCTGCGTAAAGGGGATTCTGGCGCTGTCCAAAAATGGGACACTGGTTTCCAATTTCTGGACACTTACGCGCTGGAACCCCCAAAAACCGCGCTGGGGAGCCTCCCCGGGTCGCTGGGCAGGCGCGAACAGTTGGTGGGGAGGCGTGCCGGGTTGCTGGGGAGGCTCCAACGGTCGGTGAGGAGACGCGCCGGGTTGCTGGGGAGGCACGGATGGTTGATGGGGAGTGTCCAATAGTTGGTCAGGCAGGCTCTCCAGCGCCTTGGGATGACTCCCCACGGGCCTGCCGCCCCTCCCCAGCGCCCCGGCAAAGCTCCCGGGCGGCTGGACCCGGAAGTCCAGCGGCTGGTGATGGATGTTTGCTTCAAGTGTGCGTGTCCCCACATGTCTGATGAGGGGCGATTGGCCCTGATATGGGAACCGCAGGCGGATTTGGGCAAAATAGTCGTTGCACCGGCGATGCGTTGTGCCGATAGTCGCGGCGTATTTTCCGGGTCGTGTCGGAGCGTAGCTCAGCTTGGCTAGAGCGCGTGGTTTGGGTCCACGAAGTCGCAGGTTCGAATCCTGTCGCTCCGACCATTTTCACTGAGCCAGGCATTGGGGCTTCGCCCTCCCGCACAGATTCTATTCATGGCCAAGTGATGCGCAGAATCCCGACCACGAGATGGACCCCGGAATGGCACCGCACGCAACGATTGTCCGCGCAAGAATGCTGTCATCCCAAATTAGATGAAGGCCTTGGTAGGGGAGTCGCGGCCCGAAGGTGCTGATTTTTTTCATCGCGGTGCAGGGGAGGACTTGCTACGAAGGCAGGACGCATGGTGCCACTACAAAAATTGCTCGGGAAGGAAGACAAGTTTTTCGATCTGTTCGAGGCCGGCGCGACACAGGCGTGCGAAAGCGCGCGCGCGTTGCGAAAGTTCCTCCAGAATCCCGGGCCGAACGCGCCGCTGGATGAATTTGTCGCGGCGCGGCGCAAGGAGAAGGCCATCAGCACGCAGATCAACGAAGCGCTCTGCGCCGGCTTCGTCTCGGCTTTCGAGGCGGAGGATGTCGAGACGCTTTCCAACTGCATCTACAAGATTCCCAAGACCTGCGAGAAGATCGCCGAGCGCATCCTGCTCGCGCCGCAGCATCTCCAGGGCGTGGACCTGTCCGGCCAGGCCGCGATGCTGGACAAGGCGACAGATACGCTGCTGCTCATGGTGAAGGAACTGCGGCGCGGCCTGTCCAAGGCGCGGGTGCGGGAGTTGAACGAGCAACTACAGACGGTCGAAGGTGACGCGGACAAGGCGGTGAATGAATTGCTGCGCGGCCTCTACAATTCAAATGACAACTCAGGCCGGCTGATATTCTTGAAGGACACCTACGAAATGCTGGAGAAGGTGACGGATCGTTGCCGCGATGCCGGCAATGTCATCAGGCAGATTGTGCTGAAGAATTCGTAATCCCGCCGGTTCATTCGCCGGCCACCGCGCGGTCGCAGTGACGGGCGACATCAAGGCGGGTGGTGGCGGCATCATCGAGATGTTTGCGCAGGCCGGCGGGTAGGAGTTGATCCCCCAACTGGTATTTGTCGCGCAGCGCCTGCTTGAAGAGCTGGGAAAGGCACCACTTGAGCAAACCTCGATTCTCCCGGCGGAAGCGCGAGATGCCCTTGGGGGTCGGGGCTTGGCCTGGAAACCGCGCCTTGAGCAGCGCGTCGCGGTAGTAGAGGGTTTCCACTTCTTCGGATTCACATGTGCTGGTGGCGTAGGCGAAGGCGATCAGCGCAAGCAGGAAGCGGGGCTGGAAGGCGGGATTGGCGCGCAGGAGTTGCAGCAGTTCCGGGTTGGCCCAGTCGAGGGAATCGATCTCCGCCAGCAGGATTTCGAGGAGCCGTTCGCGCGCGCTCCAGGTGGACAAATCCCACGGCACGCTGAAGCGAGCGGAGCCGTTGGTGTCGTTGATTGATTCGGTGGCCATGCTGATGACGGGTTCTGGTCGGACGCGCCCTGCGCGTCTTCTACAAACTGCGCTGGCAGTGTGACAGTCGCGCGGCAGGAAAGCGACGACTTTGGAAAGACGAATCCGGGGTCTGGACCGGATGGGTGTGAGGCCGGCGGCTCGCTCCTGTGCCCAACCGGCAAACGGGCCGGAGGAGCCTCAACCCGGCCTGCCAAAAGTAAAACGCAACCAGGTGGTGTGCAGGCTGCGGGCACCTGCCTTGGGCCAATACCAGTAATTGAAGACAAGGCCTGCTAGAAGCGGCGCCGCCACGAGGCCGCCCAGGTGCAGACCGGTGACGTTGATGAACAGCACCGCCAGCAAGAGCGAGGCGATGTTGGTTGCAATCACCGCCCGCATGGAGGGGATTTGGTTCTGCGTGGAGAGCAGGGTTGTCCAAAACACCGCCTGCGTGTCCAACAGGCCGACGAGCAGCAGCAGCACAAACCATGGGTCTGGAATCAGGACTTTTTCCGAGCCAATCCAGAAGAGCAGGCGCGGTCCCAGCACGTAGGCCAGCAAAGCCATGACGGCGAAGGTGGCAATTTGCAGGCCGACGCGCGGACGCAGCAGGTGGCGCAAGCCGGCATGATCATGACGGGATTGAAGCTGGCTGACCGCCGGCCATTTCACCGTGAACCAGACCATCGACATGCTTTGGATCATCATGGAGATCTGGACGGAGAGGCCGTATTGGGCGTTGGCGGCCAGGCCAAAGGCAAACAGACAAATGAGTCCGCTGGCATTGGCGCCCAAGTAACCGCTGAGAAGCTGCAATCCCGCGCGCCAGCTATTGGGCCACAGGGTGCGCAGGATCGAAGTGATGGTGCCCCGGGAGACGCTGGCCTCCGCTGGAATCTGCAATTGGCGCAGGCAAGCGCGGCGCGAAAACACCTGCGCCAGCAGGCTGGAGACGATGCCCGCCGCCGGCACGCTCAACAATCCGCCGCCAGCCAGCAGGAAGCAGCAGGAGAGAACGAGTTTGACCACGTAAGCGCCGACGAGAATGCGCAGGCTCTGCAGCATGTGGTTCATCCCGCGGAGAAAGGCGTTCCACCAGGAAGTGTAGATCTCGATGGCGCAGCTGATCACAGTCAGGGCCAGCGCGAACCAGGTCACGGCGGGGGACGAAGTTTCGGCAACCCGATGGCTGGTGATGAATGCCCCGACCACGCCGAGAACGAGCAGGATGATGATGGCAATCGTGCCGTAGGCCGCGCGAGCAGTGGCCAGCAGTTGCCAGAGCAGCAGGTGATTCGGCTGGTGGGCGGCCTGGGTGGGCGGATGCAACCCGTGGGCGCGCAACCCGGTGGCGCCCGCCGTGGCGTAGGCGATGCTTCGCTCCAAGGAAACGAGCAGTCCCATGTCCATGAGCGGAGCCAGCGCGGCGATGTTCAACAGCACGTAGTAAAACCCCAGATCCGAAGTGGTGAGCAAACTTAGCAGCAAGGGCAGCAGAAACACGCCCGAGGCGAAGCGGAGCGCGTTCAGGACAAAGAACCACGGCACCGCAGCGTTTCGGAAGCGCGAGATCGTGAAGCCGCTCCACTTCATGCGAGGGAGAACAACGCCTGGATCCAAATCAATGTCACCAAGTCAGAGTCAAGGGCGGGCGTTGTCTCGGTCAAGACTTGTTGATGGTGGAAGGATGGGGCTGGGAGTTGATCGGGAATTTTTTACCGGCCCATTGAGCAATCAAAACTCGCACTCGCGCGACGACCCTGCCTAAGTTGATGCCGATGGATAGATTGACCACCAAGCAGGATCGAGTCTGGTCGTTTGAAGCGTACGTGCGCGACCAGTGGATCCAGGCGCAGGCTGAACAGTTGCCCAAGGGCAGCCGGGTTCTCGACGCGGGCGCAGGCGCCAGCAAGTACCGGCCGTTCTTCGCCCATTGTCGCTATGAGACCCAGGATTTTTGCCGCTACGACGGGCCGCTGGTGAAGTACGTGGAGCCGATCAATTACGTTTGTGACATCACCGCCATTCCGTTGCCGGATGCCTCGCTGGACGCGATCCTTTGCACGGAGGTGTTCGAGCATGTGCTCGATCCGATGGCGGTCCTCCGGGAGTTTGCCCGCCTGCTCAAGCCGGGCGGGAAAATCCTCCTGAGCGCCCCCTTGTTGTCGTCGTTGCACATGGAGCCCTTCCATTTCTACGGCGGGTTCACGCATCACTGGTACCGGCACTGGCTGCCAGCGTCCGGTTTCTCGGTGGATTCGATTCAGCCGGTGGGTGGCCCCGGCAGGACGAGCGTCGTTTATGTGCAGGCCATGTACATCGAATGGGCGGAGAAGGAGAAGACCTTGAGCGGAGTGAGGCGCCTGGCTTCCAAGGTCCTGCGGGCAGCCTGGAAGATACCGGCTCATTTTGTCTTCCCGCGGTTTTTCCCCCGGTTCGATTCATGGCTGGGCGGGGCGACGGTGTGTTCGGGCTATCTGGTCGCCGGCACCCGTGCCGGCGCTCTCCCAGCCAGCCAGACCGGTAAAAATTTAAAAATTTGCCATGACGAATAGATCCAGCCGGGCGGACGTGAGTGTGGGTCGCGGCGCACCCTTATGAAGTCATTCCTCAAACGATTTTCATGGATCCGGGCGGCCTATCGCTGCGTGCAACCGATGGTCCCATCGTGGCCTAGAAATGCCATGCGCAACTACGCCAGGTTCTGGAGCACGTTTTCGGAATACCGAAGCATGCAGGGGAGCGCGCCCTGCGCGCTGGAAGACATCGATGCCCAGATTGGCGACTGGCACAGCACGACGCCCATTTCCTTTTACTTTTTCCAGGACACCTGGGCCTTCCGGAAAATCGCCGAACGGCGCCCGCCACAGCATGTCGATGTGGGATCCACCGCGCTTCTGGTCGGCTGCATCGCCGGGCTGACGCCGACCATTTCCATCGATGTGCGGCCATTGGCCGCGACCATCCCGGGGCTGGCCGCCCGGACCGGCAACATCGTGGAGATGCCGTTTGCCGAGGGCACGGTGCCTTCATTGAGCGCGCTTTGCGTCATCGAACACATCGGCCTGGGCCGTTACGGTGACCCGGTGGATCCGGAGGGAACCCGCAAGGCCGCCCGTGAATTGGCGCGGGTGCTGGCTCCGGGGGGCGATCTTTATGTGTCGGCGCCCATCGGGCGGTCCTACGTTGCTTTCAACGCCCATCGCTCCTTCACCAAGGCGGAGTTTGCAGGACTGTTCCCGGCCCTGACGCTCGTCGATTACCAGATGGTCAACAATTTTGGTGTGACACTTGAGATCAATCCTGACCCCTGTTCCGGGCTGCACGTCGGCCTGTTCCATTTCCGCAAGTGAGAACAAGAAGGATGCCGGGGGACGGGAACCCATCGCTCCCTGCGGGCGGTTTATTGGCGGTCAGGGGCTTCGCTATTTCTCCAGGCACGCCCAGAGGTTCGGGCTCCAGAACCGGACCCGCTCCCGGGCCGCCGCGCGGAACAGGAAACCGAGGATGGCCTTGCTCATCCGGCACAACGGCACCTTAAACCAGCGGTGATCGCGGATGGCTCCATCGCTTTCGTCCACGAACGAGGTGGCGGCGAATCCGTGCATCCTGGCCAGTGTATCAAGGCAGTTGGGCGTGTAGGTCCAGACGTGGGTGACGTCGTTGAAGAGATTCATCCCCACCAGCGGCGAATCGCCATTGGGATAGCGCAGGATGAGCCGCCCGCCTTTGACCAACACGCGCTGGGCAAGTCGAAGAAACTCCATCGCATCATCCTTCGAGATATGTTCCAGAAAGTCGATGGCCACCAGCGCATGTTGGCTGTTGCCGGGCTGTTCGCGGAGCCAGGCCAGGGCGTCTTTGGCTTCGGTGGTGACGCCGATTTGGCGGGCGAATTCAATCTGCTCCTTGCTTGAATCAATGCCGGCGAGTTGCGTGAAGCCGCGCTGCTTCAGCCACCACAGGAAACTGCCGTGCCCGCAGGCCAGTTCGGCAATGGGTCGCGCGCGGTCGGTGGGAAGCCACGGAGCCACGATGCGCTCCCAGATGTGCAGGCGGCCCCGCGCGGCGCCGATTACATCCGATAGGCCATGAATGCCGCGGGCCTTGGCCTGATACTGGTAATAGTCGAGATGGCCCATGGCGCGGAGTGTTGGTCACCGGCCCGCGACCATTGTTTCGAGGATGCGATCCAAGGACCATTCCAACGACCACTTTGGGAAGTGCGCGCGGAACTTCGTCAAATCGCTGATGTAGCAGATGTGATCTCCTTTGCGGGCCTGCTCCACGTAAGTGTGCTGCATCTTCCGGCCCAGCAGGCGTTCGATCTGGTCGATGCATTCGAGGACGGAGGCGCTGTTGGCGCGGCCGCCGCCAAGATTGTAAACCTCGCCGGGACGCGGAGCGCTGGCGAACGCGGCGAAGGCGGAGATGACATCGTGGCTGTGAATTTGATCCCGCACCTGCTTGCCCTTGTAACCGAAGATGGAGTAGGTCTCGTTGCTCCTGGCCACCTTCACCAGGTAGGAGAGGAAACCATGCAGTTGCACGCCCGAATGGTGCTCGCCGGTGAGGCAGCCACCCCGGAACACCCCGACGTTCATGCCGAAGTAGCGGCCGTACTCCTGGGCCACCACGTCCGCGGCGGTCTTGCTCGCGCCGAAGAGGCTGTGCATCGTGCGGTCGATGCGGCAATCCTCCCGGATACCCTGATGATCCTCGGGCCGCGCATAGTCCCAGCGGGTGGGAAGCTCCTGCAAGGGCACTTCGTTGGGCGCGTCGCCATAGACCTTGTTCGTGGACATGAAGATGAACACGGCCTCGGGGCTGGCCAGCCGGCAGGATTCCAGGAGGTTGAGCGTGCCGACGGCATTCACGTCGAAATCCACAAAGGGAATCTCCTTCGCCTTGTCATGGGAAGGCTGGGCGGCGCAATGAATCACCAGATCAAAACGCTCCTGCTGGAAGAGTTCCAGCAGGCGGGGGCGGTCGCGGATGTCGAGTTCGACGTGGGTGAAATGCTCGCAGGCGCCCACGAGTCTCTCCTGGTTCCACCGGGTGTCGCCAGCCGGGCCAAAAAACTCGCGCCGCATGTTGTTGTCCAGGCCGAAGACACGATGCCCCGCCCGATCAAAATGAAGGACAGCTTCGGAGCCGATCAGACCGCTGGAACCGGTGACAAGGACTTTCATGCGCGCAGAAGTTATCGAAGCACATCGGTCGAGGCACGGATTTTCTCAAGCGCGGGCCGGAATTGCCGGGCTGGCGCCCACCCGCGCCAGCCCCAAGCCGGGCTTTACAACGCGGGCAAAAGCAGAACACTCCACGCGTTTCATGAACTTGATTCACCGGTTGAAACGCTCGCTATTCCGCCTCGTCCTGCGTGGGCGCCTGCTGCAATGGTGGATCCAACGCAAAGTGGGCCGCATCGAACGGATTTACACCCGTGAGCTGGTGCGCGCCTCCACCGGGCGTCCCGCGCCGGAACGCCCGCCCGCCCTCGCTCCAGGCACCCGGCTGCGCCGGTTGCTCTTCATCAGCGACATCATGTGGGAGGGCAAGGAGCTGGTGCCCGAGTTGCAGAAGATCTGTCCCGTGGAAACACTGGATCTCCGGCCCATCCTCCGGCAGGCGGCCGATGAGCTTCCGCCCCGCGACGTGGTCGTGGCGGCGCTGCGGGATTTCATCGGGAGCCACGGCAGCTACGAGCCGGATGTGATTTTTTTCTACGCCCGGGGCTCCCTTTTGTCCGGGGAGGCATTCCACCTGTTACGCCAGAAATGGAAGTGTCCGTTGCTGGGGATGAACCTGGATGAGAAGACGGAGTTTCTCCCCTACCAGGTGTTCACTCACGCCAGCGACAACTATCAGAAATGGGGCGGAAACTTTGATCTCAACGTGACCAACGTCCGGGCGGTGGTGGACTGGTACGCGGATCGCGGATGGCCCGTCCACTACATGCCCGAAGGCTACCATCCGAAATTTTCTGATGCGCCCCCGTCGCTTCCGACTGCCTACACTCATGAGTTGAGTTTCGTGGGAAGCAAGCGGCCTGAGCGCGAAGTGTTGATGGAGAGGCTCCAGGCTTTGAACCTGCCGATTAAACCGCTTGGCTTTGGCTGGCCGGACAGCAGCGGGGCCGCGCAGCCAGAGCTGGTGTATCGCGCCAGCATGATGAATCTCGGCATCGGTTACGCCTCGCCCTCGCTGGCACTGACCACGCTCAAGACCCGCGACTTCGAATGCCCCGGCGCCGGGGCCTGCTACCTGACCACCTACAATTGGGAACTGGCCCTGCACTACGACTTGGGCCGGGAAATTCTCTGTTACCGCAGCGAGGAAGAGCTGGTGGAAATGTTCAGCTTCTACCGACGGCGGCCGGACGAATGCGCCCGCATCGCCGTGGCCGCATGGCGACGCTGCCTGGCCGAACACACCTGGGAAAAACGCTTTCGCGATCTGTTTCGGCATCTGGGTTGGCTCTCGTAGAATCAGACGAGCGCTTTTTGCACGCAGGCCGGTGCGGTCAGAAGGCGGGGGGGCGCCTCTTGAATACAGTGAAGAAGGGTTGGCTTGCCTGTGTGATCTCAAGCCAAAGTTCAAATTCGTCTAACACCTTTTTTGCCGGAGCGGAAAAGTCCACCTCATCGACGACGACATACTGAATTTCAGGTGGCGGCGTGAGCAGGGCGGGTCGTTTGCGCGAGTCCACCAGGGAAAAGACACGGTTGGAGAACCCCTCGCCGAAAAGGTAGAAAGCCTCAGTGTTGAAAGATCCTGCGAACGCAATGGTGGTGGGTTGCTGAAGCCGGGTAAACATGAACTGGAAAGTTTGGCGGCGGGTAAAATCTTCCCGAAGTTTCAGTGAACCGGCTTTTCCGTCCCACCAGCGGTAATCCACACGCATGGAATGGTCGTTTTGCAGTCGTGAGATCGCAGCCAGGGCCGTGGAGCGTTCAGCCAGATCGAGCCGGCGGATGGCGTTGCCGGCTCCAGAGACGGAGTAAAGACCAAGGCAAGCCACCAGCAAAGCCATCGCTGGGAGTCGAATCCATATCCTGTCAAGGAGCAGTGCGGCCAATGGCGCCCCGGCTGCCAAAGCCGTGACCATCAATCGCGTGGTGCCGATGGATTGCCAGCGGAGAACTATGCAAATGGTGACAAATGAACCCAAGGTCAGCAGAGCCAAGGCGGCGGCGCTGGGGAAAACAGGCGGATCCGATGTTCTGATTTTTTTCCCGCGGAAGCCGATAAACAGTGAAGCCATGACCCCTGGTATGAACACACAAGGACCCAGAAGGCCAATGCCCATTCCTGGGCGAGGCCCCGGTTCGGCAAAGGAATAAAAGCCATGATCCTCAGGTAATTGGTCCGATCCACCGAGGGATCGAACGGTACGCACAACCCCATTGGAGTAGCTTTCCCTCCAACGAGAGGGCAGCCAAATCACATCCAAGGCCGTTGTTACGGCGGCGCGCAAAGTGCGCGTCCAGATCGCTCGCGGCTTCATGTCGGTGGAGACGGTGTCTTTCAGCTCGCGCCCTCCTCGAAAATCCCCGAACCATGACGCGTTGCTTATGTAACTCCACAAGACGCCTGACGCGATCAATCCGACCACCCCTGTGGCGACCATGGTCCGAAGGCTTGTTGAGTTGAATAGCTGCCGCCCGTGCAGGAGCAAGGCTGCGAGCAGCCATGACGGCCCTTGCAGCAATACGACATTCTTTGTACCACACCCCAGCAGCAAGCAGAACACGGAACAGGCAAGCTCCAAAGGCGGCGGTCCTGATTTGTCGTAGCGCCGGCTGGCCAGCAGGAAATACACTGAAGCGCTGAACCACATCGCGCTCAGGAGCACGTCTGCAGCCGCGCCAAACAGCGCCATGGACACTGGTCCGAAGCCTGCAATCATGGCGCCCGCGCAAGTCGAAGCCCGCGGTGAAGCGCCGAGTTGACGAGAGATCGCGATGACCAGCCAGATCGAAATCAAGGCGGCTGCGCCCGAAACGACTGAGCATATCGCACCCGATCGTGCGTAGAGGAAGCCTGGGAAGCAGACCCCTTCGCTGCCAAAGACCACTCCGATCACGCGAGGATCATGGGCTGGAAACGGCAGGATGCTGGCGTGTTGCCTCCAGAACAACGGCATCGTGTAGTGGTAGATGTCACCCATTGGGTAAGTGAAAGAAGCCACGAGGGAGCTGACGAGCACGGAGGCTGCTGCCAGAGACAGGATGGAGGCTTCCAGTCGATTTGCTTTGGCGAAACTTAACCCTTCAACCAATCCTGACTTGGAGTCATGCCGCCAGAGTTTCGGCCTCTTCCGCAACGCCAGCCAGAGCGCGGCGCAAACAACGATATTTAACAAAAGCAAAGAGGTTTCATTGAGTTGGCGAAACAGGGACAGGAATTGGATGGAAAAAAGAAGTTGGGCCGTACTAAAGGCAAAAATCATCAATATGCAGCCGATCAATGTCCGGAGCGACAGCCGGGACGCAATGATGACGCCGCTGCCGAGCAGTAAGGCATACAGCAAGAAGCATTGAGCAATGCCGATCATGGTTGCAGGGTCAGGTGCGGGCGCGGGCCACGGCAAGCAAGCTTTGTCCGATGGGGGGAGAGAACAACTTCGTTTCCATCCAGAAGACCGGCGGAAAAATGGCGCGGTCAAACAAACGCACCGCGCCGATGTGGAAGCCTCGCTTTTTCAGCAGACAGAAGTTGAACCACCATGCGAAGTAGCCCACCAAGTTGAAGTAGCGCAACCGCACGAGGTCAAATCCGGCGTGTTCCAGTTTGGCCCGCAATTCAGCGCGTGTGTAGCGGCGGTGATGACCAAAGTCTTTGTCGATAGGCGCGTAGATTTCCGGCCGCGCCGGGACGAACAAACAGAGATGACCGTCTTGCCCAGCCAGCAGCTTCCGGTATCGGGCCAGTTCGGGTTCGTCGTCGCGAATATGCTCAAGGACGTTGATGCTGAGAATCGCCTGCCAGGCTTGGCCGGTGGGCGCCTGTTCGATGGTGCCTTCAAGTAGTGGCTGGGCGGGGAGTCGCTCGCGAAACCTGCGGCACAGGCCCGTGTCCGGCTCAATAGACAGCAACCGCTTCACGCGCGTCTGGCGGAGCAACTCCGTGGTGATCTGCCCGATGCCGGCACCAATCTCAATGATACTGCCTTGAAGGTAAGGGGCGAATTCCGCCAGCAGTGCAGCCCGGTAATTCTTTGCTTCACTCAGGGCGGCAAACTCGAAGTCACTGGTGGATGCCGACTGATTGGGTTCCTCGGGAGTCATCAATTTCTCAAAAAATTGTATTTAAGGATGCACCGCAAAGCGCTAAACCCGTCCCGCCAGCCGATCTTTTTGCCTTCTGCGTAGGTGCGTCCGTAGTAGGAGATCGGCACCTCGAAGATGCGAATGTTTCGGAGTCTGGAGATTTTGGCAGTAATCTCCGGCTCGAAACCGAAACGATCTTCTTCAATGCGAATTTGCTGGATTATCTCTCGCCGGAAAACCTTGTAGCAGGTTTCCATGTCCGAAATGTTCAAATTTGTGGCCATGTTGGACAGCAAGGTGAGCATCTTGTTGCCGACCGAGTGCCAAAAGTACAGCACACGGTGCGATCCGCCGAGGAAACGGGAGCCAAAGACAACATCGGCCTGATTGGCGAGGATGGGCTTTAGCAGGCGGTGATATTCCCTCGGATCGTATTCCAAATCAGCGTCCTGGATGATCACGATGGAGGCCTTTGCCTGGGCAATGCCGGTGCGTAGGGCTGCTCCCTTTCCTTGATTCTGTGTGTGTTGCAAAAGGCGAATGCGCGGATCACGCAGATCTTGGAGCGCCTTCCATGTGTCGTCAGTCGAGGCATCATCGACAATAATCAACTCTTGTACGGGTTCCTGGGCGAGCACAAGTTCCGCAACCTGAATGATGGTGGATGCCTCGTTGTACACCGGCATGATCGCAGAGACACAGGGAGGCAAATGCGCATTGCATCGGGCTTGGTCGAGAGGGACGCAGTCGTTCATTTCAGCCTTAAGTATCGGTGAGAATGCTGTATTCGATTGAATCAGGGCAACAGGCCCATGTCATTTTTCGTCGGCATACTCCGACGCTAAATCCTTGAGCGGAATGCTGGGGTGAAAGCAAGGGATCATGTGATTAAGGGGATGGTCGCGGTTCTCTTGTTAAAAATAAAGGGCGTTTTTGAGGCACTTTTGAAGGTTAGGGGTCAAAACACGACGAATGAAGCCTTTTTGCGACGTAAAGCCTCATGGTTGGCTTTCGGCTGATACTGCCGATAGCATGGACATGCTGACTCTGATTTGTTAATCACATGCAGCACTGATGACTACTTCGCTCCCAATCGCACGCAAGTTCATCGTCCTGGGCATCATCGTCCCTCTGGCGGTCATGCTTGGCTATTTGCTGGCCGGTCCGGTGACCTACAGCAGTTTGACCGTCTATGGCATGGTGTTCTCGGTCCTTTTGCTGCCCGCGTTGCTCAAATGGCACCATCTGCTGCTGGTTGTCAGTCTGAACGCCGCGATTGTTGCTTTTTTCCTACCTGGCCAGGCCCAATTGTGGATGTTGCTCGGATGCGCGAGCCTGGGCATCTCGCTGCTCAACCGCATCCTGAACAAGGAATTCACGTTGGTGTCCGTCCCCTTCCTCAACTGGACTCTGGTGTTGCTGCTACTGGTTGTTTTTATCACCGCAAAATTTACCGGCGGCATTAGCCTGCGCTCGATGGGTGGAACCACCTACGGAGGAAAGAAGTTCGTGTTCATCGGCATGGCCATCATCGCCTACTTTGCACTGAGTGTTCGCAGAATTCCTTTGTCCAAAGCCCATGCCTGCGTCGGTGCCTACTTTCTGAGTTCCCTGACTGCGGTGGTTTGCAACTTCATCTACATGCTTGGCCCCGGCTTGTGGTGGCTCTTCATCGTGTTTCAGGTCGATTACGTCATGGGCCAGGCCGTCGAGGACTTCACCGTGGGTGCCAGCAATGTGAAGTTCTCACGATTGGTCGGATTGGGGCCGGCCACACTGGCAGTGATTTGCTACTTGCTCTCCAGATTCGGACTGCGTGGCATCCTTGATGTCTCGAAGCCTTGGAGACTTCTCTTCCTGCTGACGTCGATCGGCTTAAGCGTGTTTTCAGGTTTTCGTTCCGGTGTCCTGTTCTTTGGTCTGCTGTTGGGCGCGCAGTTTCTTCTGGAAGGTCTCTGGCGCACCCGGTTGTTGCTTGTCGGCACCCTTGCCATGATTCTTGGATTTGCAGCGCTCATTCCGCTTTCAGATAAATTGCCCCTGTCTGTGCAGCGTACCTTGAGTTTCCTACCGCTCTCCGTGGACCCGCTAGCTCGTGCGGACGCGATGGCTTCCACGGAGTGGCGGTTGCAAATGTGGAAAATCATGGCCGCGCAAATCCCGGACTACTTCTGGCTGGGGAAGGGCTACGCCACTTCAAGCTCGGACCTTTACTTTGCGCAACAATCCGCGATGCGCGGTTTGGCGGGTAATTTTGAAACCAGCCTCGTGGCTGGCGACTATCACAGCGGCCCGCTCTCCGTCATCATCCCATTCGGCATCTGGGGAGTTCTGGCGTTCGTTGCCTTCCTGGTCGCGGTGTGCAGGGCTTTGTATTGCAACTATCGATTTGGCGATCCTGCGCTGAAAACGATCAATACGCTTCTATTCGCCTACTTATTGGCCCGTGTGGTTTCGTTCCTCTTCATTTTCGGCGCGTTCGATTCGGACTTGATCGTCTTCTGCGCTTTGGCCGGACTAAGCGTCAGCTTGAACGGAGGGGTTGCCCGGCGATCTGCCAGTGTTCAGACAGACACCAAGCCCCTGGCTGACCTGGTGTCCACGCCCGCCACGGCCCCTGTCCTTGCCATGCGCCGGCAACAGCCGTGGCGCAAGTAGGTCGTCTCATTCCCATCCCGACCTTTGGTTCCGTCGCGATCTTGCCGACACGCTTTTCTACCAAGTTGCTGACTCGCGCCTTGCCGCACCAGCGGTGCGTTTGCATAATTCGCCCATGCTCGACATCAAGCTGATTCGTGAACAGGCCGAACACTTCCGCGAACGCCTCGCGGCGCGCTGCGCTGGCGACGAATCGAAAATCGCAGAAGCAATCGCCTTCGACGAGGCCCGGCGGAAGGGCCTGGCCGAAGTCGAGCAACTCAAGGCCGGTCGCAACCGCGTCTCCAAGGAAATCGGGGCCTTGATGGGGCAGAAGAAATTCGAGGAAGCCGAGGCGAAGAAGAAGGAGACGAAAGATTTCGGCGACCGCATCGCGGCCCTCGACCAGCAGGTGGCCGAGGCCGAAGCGGCTCGCGAAACATTGCTGCTCAGCCTGCCCAATCTGCCCCACGCCAAGGTCGTCTTTGGCAGGAGCGCGGCAGACAACCCGGTCGTTCGAACCTGGAGCGAGCCGGCGAAATTCTCCTTCAAGCCCAGGCCTCACGTCGAACTGTGCGAGTCGCTCAAGCTCGTGGACTTCGCCCGTGGCGCCAAGCTCAGCGGCAGCGGCTTCCTGCTTTACACAAACTGGGGCGCGCGGCTGGAGCGCGCCTTGATTCAATTCCTGCTCGATCTCCACACCACGCAGCACGGTTACACCGAGGTGTCGCCGCCCTACATCATCGGACGGCATTGCATGGTGGGCGTCGGGCAGTTTCCGAAATTTGAAGATCAGGCTTACGCTGTTCAGGAAGGACTCGACAAGGAGACGATGGGCAAGCTCTACCTCCTGCCCACGGCGGAGGCGCCCGTCGTGAACATTCATCGCGAAGAGATTCTTGCCGAGGCGCAACTGCCCATTCACTACGTCGCCTACAGCCCCTGCTTCCGCGCCGAGGCCGGCGCGGCGGGCGTCGGCACTCGCGGCATGATTCGCGTCCATCAATTCGACAAGGTCGAGCTGATCAAAATCGTGAAGCCGGAAGACAGCTACGCCGAACTCGATCAAATGGTGGGCAACGCCGAGAAGGTGCTTCAACTCCTCGGCCTTCATTACAAGGTCATCCAGCTCTGCACCGGCGACATGGGCTTCGCCAGCGCGATGACGTTCGACATCGAAGTGTGGGCACCAGGGCAGGGAACCTACCTCGAGGTTTCGAGCTGCTCGAACTGCGAGGATTTCCAGTCGCGCCGCATGAACATGCGCTTCAAGGGTGCTGACGGGCAGAATCACTTCCCTCACATCCTCAATGGCAGCGGCACGGCTCTGGCCCGTCTCTTCGTCGCGCTCATCGAGACGCATCAGCAGGCAGATGGCAGTGTGCTGATTCCCGAGCCATTGCGCCCGTATTTGAAGGCGGACAAGATCCCCTTGTGACGCCTTCACCTTCGCGATGAGCAACGCATGAGACTCTTGCTCGCCAGCAGCGAGGCCCATCCCTACTCCAAGAGCGGCGGGCTGGCCGACATGGTCGGCGCGCTGGCCAAGGCATTCGGGCAACAGGGTCATCAAGTCGGCCTCGTCACGCCGCTCTATCGCGGCATCCGCCAGAAATTTCCCGACCTGAAATGGTTCGACTACCATCTCGATCTCCCGTTGGGCAACGAGCGTGTGCAGGCCCAGATCTGGACGCTTGAACCCAGCGCCGGGTTGACCGTTTACTTCATCGACTGCCCGCGTTTCTTCGACCGCACCGGCCTCTACAACGAGAGCAATCGCGACTACGAAGACAACCCGCAGCGATTCATCTTCTTCTCCAAGTGCGTCGCGCATCTCTCTCGCTACCTCGAATGGCAGCCGGATATTGTGCATGTCCACGACTGGCAGGCCGGCCTCGTGCCGCTGATGATTCTCCACCAGAAATGGCGCGAAGGCTGGGCCGCTGCGCCGCGCACCTGTCTCACCATTCACAACCTTGCTTACCAGGGGAATTTTCCCCGCGCTTCCTACGATCTCACCAATCTCCCCCCCGACTATTTCAGCCCCACCGGCGTGGAGTTTTGGGGGCAATTAAGCTGCCTCAAGGCCGGTCTCGCCTACGCTGGGTCACTCACCACAGTCAGCCCACGCTACGCCCGCGAAATCACCACCGAGGAATACGGCTGCGGCCTGGACGCGTTGCTCCGCGACCGGCAGGAATCGCTGCATGGCATTCTCAACGGCGTCGATTACGACGAGTGGAACACCACGCACAACCCGCATCTCAAACATCGTTACACCCCCGGCGATCTTGCGGGCAAGACGCTCAACAAGCTCGAGCTGCAAAAGGAAATGGGCCTGCCCATCAACGCGGACATTCCGCTCTTCGCCAGCGTCACGCGCCTCGCGGAGCAGAAAGGCGTGGACATCCAGTTGGGTGCGCTCACCGAGATGCTCGCCTCCAACATGCAGTTCGCGCTCCTCGGCAGCGGCAGCCCCGTATTCGAGCGCGCGTATCGAGGCCTGGCCGAGCGATACCCGAAGAAGGTGGCACCACGCATCGGGTTCGATCAGGGCTTGTCCCACCGCATTGAGGCGGGCGCGGATTTCTTCCTCATGCCATCGCGCTTCGAGCCGTGCGGGTTGAATCAGATGTACAGTGAACGCTACGGAACACTGCCCATCGTGCGCGCCACCGGCGGCTTGGATGACACCGTGGTGGATCTAACCGAGGACGAAGCCGCCGCCACCGGCATCAAGTTCCGCGAATACTCCGCGCGCGCCCTGGCCAAGGCCATCCGCAAGGCACTCGTGCTTTACCAGACTCCGGATCTGATGACTCACATGCGTCGCACGGGCATGCTCGCGGACTTCTCGTGGGGGCGTACCAGCAAGAAATACATCGAGATCTTCGACCGGCTGCTGGGGAGTTGAGGTCTTCCCTGGTTCGTCCTCATTTCCAGTGAAGACGAAGTCAGGCCTTGTGTGTGGCCTGTCGCAATATCAAGCACTGCGTCGCGGCACGACTTCCACTGTCGCCTTGTTTTTGGCGATGCTGTAAGGCGAGAGCACGCCGCGCCAATTGGTGCAGGGATAGATGACGGAACCGCGGCCGATGATGCTGCCGGGATTGAGCACGGAGTTGCAGCCGATATCCGCGCCGTCGCCGAGCAGCGCGCCGAACTTCCGCAAGCCGGTGTCGATCTTCTTCCCGTCGTGTTGCACAAAGACGTTGCCTTTGATCGATTTGAAGTTGGACAGGATGACGCCCGCGCCGAGGTGCGCCTTGTGCCCGAGGATGGAGTCGCCCACGTAGTTGAAGTGCGGCACCTGGCAGTCGTTGAAGAGGAGGGTGTTCTTGAACTCGCAGGAGTTTCCAATCACGCAATTGTCGCCGATGATCACGTCCTCGCGGATGTAGGCGTTGTGGCGGATCTGGCAGTTGCGCCCGATGATGGCGGGGCCTTTGATCATCGCACCATCCTCGACCACGGTGCCCTCGCCGATGAACACCAACTCGCCGATCCAGACCTCGCCTTCGCAGCGATTCTTCAGGCCCGGCTTGAGGTGCGTCTTGAGGTAATCCTTGATGCGCGCGAGCGCCTCCCACGCGTGGGTGCAGCCGTCAAAAATCGCCGCGTGCTCCGTCTGGCTGAGGTCGAACAAGTCCGCCGGTTTGAACATGGTGCGAAGCTAGGGCAAAGGCCCGCGGCGGCAAACGGAATTCTGATTCCGTCACGGCGTCACGAGGCGGAAGAAGCGGGTGGGCAGATTCGCGGGCATGGAATTGGTGAGGCGCACCGTGCGGGCCGAGCCTTCGGCGGGGACCGTCGTGGTGTTGGACCAGGCGGTGGGAGTGAGGCTGATGCTCGATTGCAGGGCGTAGCCACGATTGGTCGCGGCATCGAACTCAATGATGAACTCTTCGCCGATGGTCGCGATGGTTCTCAGTTGCGGCGGCAATATATCCGCATCGCGGATCAACGCCGTCGCCGTGTTCAATGCGCCGATCTGGTAGCCGGCGGCGGGTTGCAACGTCACCGTCACCGTCTCGTCGTCTTCGGGCGCGTCGTCCGTGATGGGTGTGATGAGGAGCGCGATGGAGTTTGACCCAGCGGGTATGATCACCGACCCGCTGAGCGCTGCGTAGTCCACGCCGTTGCTTGCGGTGCCGCCGAGAGAGTAGTTCACGGATAGGGCGTTACTGAGGCTCCCGTCGCGGACCAGGGTGAAGCGGGCGCGATTGGCGCCGCGTTCATCCGCGCGCGGGTCACTGGCCACAATCTCGACCATGGGCGGCGGCACGACGGGCGGATTGGTGGGAGCGAAGCGCACCGCATCGGCGATGACGAAGCCATTGGCGGAATCGCGGAAAGTTCCATCGTTGCGGATGATCACGCCGTGCCCGGCGCTGGCGGTGAAGTTGGTCCGCATCAGGAAAACCCATTGCGAGTCGTTCACGGTTTGATTCACGAGCACGCGGTTGGTTCCATTGGCGTGGACGACGTCGTGCGGCGCATTGGTGGCGCGGTTCGCGTGTGACACATACCAGGTGAACACATCGTAGGCACCGCTGAAGGGAAGGTTCGGCGTGTAGCGAACGTATTTCGTTCCCTTGCCGCTATTCTGGTCGTGGAAATAGTTGATTCCCCAAAAGACGGTATTGAAGCCAGTGGTCCACGATCCCGATTGCGATGCGCCCGGTTGGCCGTTGTCCACGATGACGCCGTTGGTGGCGGCGATACCGCCGACCCAGTCGAGCAACTGTCCATCGGCGCGAAGTTGCGCGGCAAGTTTGGCGTAATTCACCTGCTGCACGGTGACGTTGTCGTCGATGGCAAACGCTGCCGCTGTGGCGGCGCTCTGGCTGGTGATCATGAAGACCGGTTCCATGCGGCACGACGCGAAGGCGACGTGGCTGGCCGATAGCGCGAAGGTGCTGAAGACATTCTCGCACTGGCCGGTGCGCGGGATGATCGAGCAGTAGCTGATGGTAAACGGCTGCGACACGGCGGCGAATAATCCTCCCTCGCTGCGCGCCAGTCCTCCGCTCGGAACACGCGCCAGCGAGTGCGAATCCATCTGGTAGCTGGCGAGACCGATGGGTTCGGGGGCGAACTGTGTGCCGAGACAATTCTGCTGGCGCATCACGTAGTCGCCGATCATGCGGCGCGCCTCGCGCACGTAGATTTGATGCGGCCAGCCGGCGGTGTCGGTGAATTCGTCCTTCGCCAGACCCCACGACTGCATCTCCGTGCGGACGTTGGCTGGCACCCGCGCGCTCGTCCCGAAGAAGTGGAGCAACCCGCGGATGTAACTCTCGTGCTTCTGCCGGATGAGTTCGCGTCCTGCCTGGGTATTCGTCGCCCAGGTGTGGCTCTCGCCGACGTAATCAGTGGAGAGTTCGCCGTTGGCGTTGATGTCGGTCTTGCCGTTGGGAATGATCGTCTGGAGGTGAATCAACTGCCCGAGCGACACGGCGCCATCCAAAGCGAGACGGGCCTCGACGTAGCGGGCGGCGAGTTCGTAGTTGGATTCCAGATAGCCCGTCGGCGCGTTGCTGGTGAGCGAAATGCGGTTGGTGGAATTCTGCGTGAGGCAGAGCCGGAAGTTGTAAGCCTGCACGCGGTGATCGCCCGAGCCAATCGGGCCGAGCGTGTTCGGCTGCATCAACGGGAGCAATCCACTCGCGGCATTGCCTGGCACGACGTAGGGGTCGTAACTGTAACTGCCGCCGGGTGAGCGCACGCCGGCGAAGGATTCGCCATAGGCGCTCGTGCCCTCACGCCCGACGGTGAAGCTCACGCCCGCCGCCGCCATGAGGTCGCCTTCGTAAGTCGTGTCGATGAACATCTTTGCGCGGAAGCGCATTCCGCTTTCCGTCACCAGTTCTGTGATGCGCTGGCCGTTCATGGTCACGCCACTGATGAGCTCGTTGGTGAACACCTTCACGCCCGCCTCGCCCGCCATCAGCCAGAACACGCTCTCCGCCACCTTCGGCTCGAACCAATAGACGGTAGTGTTCGTGCCGTAACGCTGGCCGACGCGCTTGTAAAACTCCCTGGAGATTCCTCCGATGGCGCCCTGCTGGCCCACGTCCGTCACGCCGAGGCCGCCCGACGACATGCCGCCAAGGTGATTGTTGTAGTGGACCAGCGCCACGGATTTGCCGAGGCGCGCTGCGGTCACGGCCGCCGCCACGCCGCCCGACGTGCCGCCGTACACGCAGATGTCCGTCTCCACCGCCACGGGAGCGGCAGTGGATGGAAAACTTGCGAGCAGCGAGGCTGCGGTAACGGCCAGTTGAAACACCCTGGAAATCACGGTCGAATCATACACCATCAGGCGACTTTGACGAGGCGGCTTGTCAGGGGGCGTCATCTCTTGCGAAGCTCCGGCGTGCCACCACGATTTCTCCTCCGAACGTTCTGCATCCTGGCTTCCGCGTTGTGGTGGCTGGGGTCGGCACTTCAGGCGCGCGCAGCGGACCGCCCCGTGATCTTCGCCGCCATCGGCGATTTCGGTTCGGCTTTTCCGAGCACGCTGGTGGTGTCGAAGCTCGTGAAAGGATGGCAACCCGATTTCATCATCACACTCGGCGACAACAATTATCCCGTCGGCGCGGCGGAGACTCTCGACCGCAACGTCGGCCAGTTTTACCACGAGTTCATCGCGCCGTACCGCGGACGCCATGGCACGGGCGCGCTGACCAATCGCTTCTTCCCTGCGCTCGGCAATCACGACTGGATGGCGCCCCGCGCGCAGCCGTATCTCGATTACTTCACGCTGCCGGGCAACGAGCGCTACTACACGTTCACGCGCGGGCCGGTGCAGTTGTTCTGCATCGACAGCGACAAGCAGGAACCTGACGGCTGCACCACGAACTCAATCCAAGCCCGATGGCTTCAACGTGAGCTTGCTGCCTCCACCAACCGCTGGAAGGTCGTCTATTTTCATCACGCGCCGTATTCCTCCGGCTCGTATCACGGCACCTGGAGCGGCGAGACGCGTGACTTGCGCTGGCCGTTCCACGAATGGGGCGCGGATGCGGTGCTCGCGGGACACGATCACATCTACGAGCGCATTCACACGAATGGCATCGTGTACATCGTGAATGGAATCAGTGGGGACAGCCGCGACGCGCTGCACTATCCGCTCGTGGCGGGAAGCGCGAAGCAATACAACGCCGACTTCGGCGCGCTGCGCGTGGATGCCACCGGGAACTATCTCCTCTTCCGTTTCTTCAACGCCCGCGGCGCGCTCATCGACATGTATCGCCTGCCGCCAGTCAACACGGGCAAACCGTAGCGGTGCCTAGCTGGATTCCGCCTGTCGCTCCGTGTGCAGCGCGCGCTCGTAGCTTTGCAGCGCTTCCTGGTAACGCTGGAGCCGGTTGCACACGCCGCCCTTGTAGAGATAGGCGACGGTGAGGCCGGGATCGAGAGCGAGCGCGCGATTGTAGCTGGCGAGCGCGTCGTCCCAGTTCTCCAGTTGCTCCAGCGCGAGACCCTTCTTCACCAGCAGGTCGGTGTTGTTCGGCTCCAGCGCCAGCGCCTGATCAAAGCACGCCAGCGCATCCTTCGCCTCGCCCAGATTCATCAGCGACTGTCCCTTGCCCAGCAACACCACCGTGCGCGAGGTCACCACCGCTGGCTCGGTTTGCGCGTCGGTGTCGATTGGCGAAATTCTTTCGTTCGCTGCCACGGGCAAGACGCGGCCTTCGCTCGTGGATTGCAAGCCATGCTCCAGCTCGCGGATGCGCCGTTGCAACTGTTCAATCGCTCCTTGAAACCGCGCGCTCGTCTGCGCCACCGCGCTGTCGGCTGACTGCGAGTCCGCGGGCGACTCGAGTGCTTTCATGTTGCTCGCCGGCGCGGGCAACTCCCGTCGCGACGGGCCGTTTGTCACCGCCACTTCGGAGAATCTGCCGAGTGCCCGGACCAGGATCAGCGTGATCATCACAATCGCGAGAAAGCCGACTGCGGCGAAAATGCCCGCCACCATGAGCACCGTGCGGTTCGCGCTTTGCAGCGCCTCGGTCTGCCGCTGCTGCATCCGCGCCAGCGCGGGCTCCATGAGGGTCAGGCTGGCGGCGGTGATGGTCTCCGAATTGCGCGCCAGCGCGGCGTCCATCTCGCGGCGGATCTGTTCGACCACCTGCGGTGACAGATGCGAGTCGCTGGCGCTGTTGGTAAGCTCCGGTGCGGGTCCGATGGATTCCGCGGCCCGGCTCAGGTCGGAGGTCAGCGCGACGATGGCGAGACTTGCGGACAATCCCAATCGGAATAAGTGGAGAAAAAATCTCATGCTCAAAACGTGGCCCCGAAGTTAGGCGGCGCCTCCGCCGTGGCAAGGTGAAATCCCACCCCGGTAGGGCGAGGCTCCTGCCGAGCCGTGATATTATTGAAATGAATCGGCTCGGCAGGAGCCTCGCCCTACCGAGTCGGTTCCCCTCACCTCTGCTTCAAGTTATCCAGCGCCGCCTGCACATGCGCCCTCTTCGCCAGCCAGTCGTCGAGACGCTTGCGATGCTCCTCGAGCACGGAGCCGGGAACCTTCTGCACGAAGTTCGGGTTCGCCAGCTTCTGTTCCACCTTCACGATTTCGTCGGCGAACCTCTCGATCTCCTTTGTCAGGCGCACGATCTCGGCGGGGACATCCACCAGGCCTTCGAGTGGAAGGTAGAGTTCGCCCATGCCGGTCTTGGTCGAAGCCACGCCCTTGCCGGGCTGATACTCGGGGTCCATGTCGAGCGGATCGGCGTTGAGCAGACTCTTGAGGACCGCGAGATCGTTCGGCGACATGCCTTGCTCGGATTTGAAGATGAACCGCACCTTCTTGTTGTCTGCGACCTTGGACTCCCTGCGGAGATTGCGGCCGGCGGCGATGAGTTCGATCTTCGAGTTCACGAAGTCGAGGTAGCAATCATCCAGCGCGTAATGATCCCGCGTGGCGACGTCGAACGGCTTCGGCCACGGCGCGTGCATGATGCTGCGCCCGCCCTGTTCCGCCGGCATGTCCGTGGCGTAACCCATCCCGTGCCACAGCTCCTCAGTGATAAACGGCAGGAACGGCTGGAATAACCGCAGCGTGTGCGCGAGGACGAAATCCATCACCGCGAGCACGTTCGCCTTCTTCACCGGGTCGGTGCCCTGGAAGACCGGCTTGCAAGACTCGACGTAGTAATCGCAGTAGTCGCCCCAGAAGAAATCGTAGAGGGCCTTGGTCGCGCCGCTGAAGTTGTATCCGGCAAACGCGGCGTCGAGATCCTTGATGCACTGGTGGAGCTTGAGGAGAATCCACTTGTCATCGCTGCGCAGCTTGAGCGCGTCGATCTCGCCCTGCACCTCGAACGTGCCGTTCTCGCCGCCGCTCTGCATCTGGCGGAAGCGGCAGGCGTTCCACAGCTTGTTGCAGAAGTTGCGGCCCAGCTCGACGTTCTTTTCGTCGAAGAGGATGTCCTGCCCGAGCGGCGCGCTGCGCATGATGCCGAAGCGGAGGGCATCCGCGCCGTATTGCGCGATGAGGTCGAGCGGGTCGGGGGAATTGCCGAGGGACTTCGACATCTTGCGACCCTGCTTGTCGCGGATGATGCCGGTGTAATACACGTTACGGAACGGCATTTCGCCCATGTATTCGTGGCCGGCCATGATCATGCGGGCGACCCAGAAGAAGATGATGTCCGGCGCGGTGACGAGATCGTTCGTGGGATAGAACGCCTTCAGCATCGGGTTCTTCGCGTCGGTCTCCGTGTCGCCCGTCCAGCCCATCGTGGCGAACGGCCAGAGCCAGGAACTGAACCAGGTGTCGAGCACGTCGGGGTCTTGGGTGAAGCCAAGAGACTCCAGTTCATTCAGCAAATCCTGTGCGGTTGGATCGAGGCAAACCTGCGCAGTAACGCCCTTTCTTCCAGCCCCAAGGTTAACGAAACCGCTGCGGCTACAAACCACGTCTGTCCGTCCGCTCTCTTCCAATTTCTTAAGCAGTCGGTGGACTTTGCCTGCCTGCTTATCAGCTTCTACATCAGTTGCGGAGAATTCATTGGAAAAATACCACACCGGAATCCGATGCCCCCACCACAGTTGCCGGCTGATACACCAATCCTGAATGCCGCCCATCCAGTGGTCGTACACCTTCGCCCAGCGCTCCGGGAATAAGCGCATCTGTCCGGGGAGCGCGCCCGCCCCGGGCGCAGTGGCGGACGCCTCGTCCGCCACACTGGCGCGTTGACCTGCCGCGCGCCCCGGGCCGCCCGCGAGGGCGCTGGCGGCTGCGCCCGAGGCGGGCGCGCTCCCCTGCGCCACACAGGCCCGCGCCTGTTCCACGCTCGGATACTTCAGGAACCACTGCTCGCTCAGGCGCGGCTCGATGGGCACATCCGCGCGCTCGCTGTAGCCCACGTTGTTCTTGTAAGGCTCCTCCTTCTCCAATGCGCCCAACTCGCGCAACTTCTCCACCGCCAGCTTGCGCGCGGCGAAACGTTCATGCCCCGCGAGATCCTGTCCCGCCAGCGCGTTCATTTTGCCGTCGGCATCAATCACCTCGACCACCGGCAGCTTGTGCCGCAGGCCGATCTCGTAGTCCGCCTTGTCATGCGCGGGCGTCACCTTGAGCACGCCCGTGCCGAACGTGAAATCCACATGCTCATCGCCCACGATTGGAATGAGCTTCTGCTCGCGCGCAAACTCGGAGGGCAGCGGACGCACCACATGCTTCCCGATGAGATGGGCGTAACGCGGATCCTTCGGATTCACCGCCACCGCCGAGTCACCGGGGATGGTCTCCGGCCGCGTCGTCGCGATGGTGAGGAACGTTCCCGGCTCCTCCACCACCTCGACCTTGAAGTAATACATCAACCCGTTCTGCTCCTTCATCGTCACTTCCTCGTCGGAGAGCGCGGTGAGCGAGGCGGGACACCAGTTCACCATGCGCTTGCCGCGATAGATGAGCCCCTTCTTGTAGAGATCGACGAACACCTTCGCCACGCAGCGCGAATACTCCGGGTCCATCGTGAATCGCGTGCGCGTCCAGTCGCAGGATGCGCCGAGCGCCTTGAGCTGCTTCAGGATGATGCCGCCGTAATTCTCCTTCCAATCCCAGATCTTCGACACGAGTGCCTCGCGACCGAGATCGTTGCGATGCTTGATCTCGCCGGCCTTCTTGAGCGTGCGCTCGACCACGTTCTGCGTGGCGATGCCCGCGTGGTCGGTGCCCGGGAGCCAGAGCACTTCCTTGCCTTCCATGCGCGCCTTGCGGGCGAGGATGTCCTGGATGGTGTTGTTGAGGACGTGCCCGAGCGTGAGGACGCCCGTGACATTCGGCGGCGGGATGACGATGGAATATGCCGGTCGTGACGCGGACACGCGCGCCGGATCAGCGGTGAAGAAGTTCTGGTCGAGCCAGTGTTGATACCACTTCGATTCGACCGGCTTCGGCTCGTAGGTTTTGGCTAACTCAGGCATAGTTCATTGCGTCGCCGTGGAACGGATAAGCCCGTCCACCCGTGACGTAAGGTGCAAGGTAACAAAGCCTCCGCCCGCGCCGCAATCTTTGGGTGAGCCGTTGCGATCGAAAGCAGCGGTCGCGACCCTGGCTGTAGCGCAGACTGGCAGTCTGCTGTGTCGCCGGTTGGCAACCGGCGGGGCTGCCGACTGCCAGTCGGCGAAACAGCAGACAAAACTGTCCGCGCTACACCGGCGCGCTTGTGCGACTGAGGGGGACTCGTGCCGGG